>JGI24158J21664_10009950_pt1 | contig 12689 bp, 10 predicted proteins | sample Ectturendosymbi3_FD_21664 | JGI IMG/M metagenome (IMG submission 21664) | reverse complement strand
CCAGTCACAATTCGCAAGGCGTCGTTGATGGTGGGGTCGATGAGGCGGGTATGAGCACTGCGGCACCATACAGGAGCGCAGTACTTTGCAGTCGAATGCACCAGGGCTAGGGTGGTTGTTCGCAGAGTTGTTGCTCCAGCACCCCAGCCGGAGCCAGCAAGCCGCCTCAGGAGCGCGACGCGTTATGTCAGCTTCTTGCGAAGTGACTCAAGGTGTCGGCGATACGTGAACGACCTGTCCAAAGTTACTCCGAGGTATTTGGGCTCGGAGTAGAAAGGCAGGGTTTCGTTGTTTAAGCTGACTTTCAGCTCACGTTTAGCTTCCTGGTTGCTGAGATTGAAGACTGCCGACACCGTTTGTGTAGTGCTGAGCATTAGCTTCCAAGTCAGGAGGTATTCACCTAGCGTTGCCATGTCCTTGCTCAGCGTCCCTTCCACCGCTTGCATGATTGCTAGGTCGTCAGCATATGCATACTTTCTGGAGATGGTGGTTGGAAGGTCATACATGTAGATCAGGGCTGGGGAACTTGCGGCCCGCGCGATCATCAACATGACCCGCATCAGAAAATGTATAACCGAATATACAACAATATCGCGCCAAAACTGCATCAAGAGCGTATATTTGGACAGTTAGATATGACACGTCTTTCGTGCTCCTCATAGTTTTCCATCCTTATTTTCTTCAGGAAGATAAAGTTGCAATTTTATCATAGAATTGAATTATTTTTGCGGCCTGCCTGCGATATGCCACATTTCATGCGACTCGTGATAGAAAGTGGGTTCCCCATCACTGATGAAGATACTGAAGAGAAGAGGCGCTAGGACAGATCCCTGTGGGACGCCGTTCCTGAGGCGTCGTAAGCTGCTCCGTTTGCCGTTTCCGGTGGTGGGGGTGAAATTGCGATTGCCAACCATCTCCATGATCATGTGTCTATCAGGCAACAATCGCAGCAGCTTGCGATGAGGCCGCGGTGCCATACAGTATCATAGGCTGCTGTGAGGTCGACGAACACAGCTCTGGCCTTATTTTTAGCTGAAAAGCTATCCTCGATGTGCTGTGTCAAAAGGATTCGGAGATAGGCTACTGTGACCATCAGGTGTTGGAATCATACATAGGTCAGACAGCTGCTTGTTGACGAACCTGGTGGATTTGCGGCCGCCGGTCTTGTGTGCCCCGTTCTTCACTGTCAGAGTCAGTGACCACTGGGGCTCGGGTGAAGGAGTGATAGAGGTCTTGCACTCTTTGTCCCAACATGGCACATTGTTCTTTCAACGGCCACGTGGGATACATTGTTTAGTCACAGACAGCAAGCTCTCGCAGAAATCCTGGCATGCCCCCTCAATATCTGGTGTGTCCGGAGGTGGCAATCTCTCGACGGATTCACCTGTGAGAAGGCAAAAGCGCTTCCAAACGGACGTGCGAAAGTTCCAACGCTTCACCGGATCGCTGTGGGCAGGGACCTTGAATCTTGGTGGCGTTATGAGGAAAGGCTGATGTTGTGATCGCGGGAACGACCACAACATTGGTCCTCCCTCATAACGCCATCAAAAACTTTCCTGGAACTCGTCTGTCCAGCAGTCGGCTGTCTTGGCCGAGGCTCGCGAAGGCCAGGTCTGGGTTGGTGCCGACGTTCTATCGGTGAGAGAAGCTGACTGCTTCCTTTGGGTTAAACAAAAGTCCAAGTTGTTGCTGTTGCCCAGGAGTCCAGGCTCTCAGCGTCAGAAGATGTTTTGTTGTAACCCCAGTTGACATGCTGGCAATTGAAGTCGCCAACGTACAGACTGGGGTGTGGGAACGTCGGGATGGCCGTTGGTGTGAATCGCGAGCGTGGAGATTTGTAGACGTAAATGATCTTAAATCATGCGACGTCTACGCACAACCACTCAGTCTCTGATTGTTCTGGAGATTGATCGACCAGTGACCATTCCAACCGCTCATGGACAAACGTGGCAAGGCCGCGATTCCTGCTCAGGATTGACCCAGCTAGTGAAAAGTTGGGAATCATTAGCTTGTCTGCAGTTGTGCAGTGGGTCTACTGCAGGACGATGATGAAAGCCTTGTTCTTGTAGGCTAGCTGATCGGTAATGCCGATCTTGCTTGCAGTGACCCCCTCCATGGACGTATGAAGAATTTTTCCTGCGGTGGAGCACTAAATACTTCCAAAATTTTTCTAGGGGGGAAAAAGTGGTGAGATTTGTTTTTTCCGCTCGAAGCTAACAAAACAACCTTTCTTAGCTTAAATTTTCAAAAAGGCCCCCTACCCCCCCCTTACGACGCCCTTGGTATTCATCTGGAGTATGATGGGTCGTGGGTCATCTTCGGCATTTCTGCTGCCGCACCATGAGAAGGGCATATAATGACCCACCCCACGCCGAACACATCCAACGCGGGTAACAGTGGCTGCCCTCATGTCGACAAGTTTGGTATTTCCAAGTAATTCACGTGAAGGCACCTGCCATCCTCCCCGTGCGATGACGCTGCTGTGGAACACCATCCGAAAAACGTTTTGGAGACTTACAACTAATCTCATGGATTCTGTTTTAGCATATGATTCGCATTTTTAAATAGTTTCCGTTAACGGAAATGTTTTCCATGTCGATTAGAGTTTTAGATGGTCATCCAAACAGATGGCTGCTGTTGCCTAGGGAGACGTCGTGGTTAAGCACAAAGACATGCTCGAATGGATTTATCAGGAAATTCCTCAACTTTAATCGGATTAAGGCAGCCTTTGACAAACATACAGTTACTGACATTTGCCAGACTCCTAGGGATGCAGCCCAAACATTAAATCACTAAAATTAAAATTATAAAAGAAAAAAATTCCGGGTTTTCAGGCATTTACCAGGTCAAGTTTGGTTTACTTCCCATTACAATTACCATAACATGCGGACACAAACGTTTTAAACAAACGAGAAGCTGTTCACCAGCTTTGGCAAACACTACAAACCTCAAATAAAGTCAAAGACTCTATGATTGGACGACTTCTCCATGGCGAAGGAGGTGGATTCACTCCTTTTATTTCCTCATAGTTTTGATGGCAAACATACGCAAGATTTTTCTTGATTAAAACCACGGCCAAGTCATAAAGCTCTTGGAAGTAATCGGATGCGTGGGTTACTTGGTAAGGGGAATACCCTGCATGGAAAGACAATTATCGTAAGCCACGCCTGTACCAAACATTGAGCGAAAGCAAACCTATGCCACGACACTTCAATCGTTGAGACCAACAATTAAAATATAAACTTTTCAGGTCGTCTAACCGGTGTTTCGAAAATAATTAACAAAAGGCGGAGAGCCATGGAAAAAAACAATGTAGAATCGGAAATCAAACTCGAATTTCTGATGGTGTTAAGAAACCTTAAATGGGATCTTACAGTCTTAGAGTGTTCGGTGACCACCAAGCAAATCAGAAGATACTCACAGAAGTTTTCTACCTGAAGCTTCTGTCTCTAAACAGCGCGGCCTGGCAGTGCTCGGAGCAGTGTGACAAAGTCAACTGCTTTCTCGTAATTTTTCAACGTTATGAAAATTACTACTGGGAAATATTTTATGAAACGAATCTACTGATCCCATTACAGAGGCCGGTCGTTATTGCTTATGATTCTTTTCGACCCTGCTCCGATACATTCACGTTAACACTCGGGCGAACTGCTTTATTTGGGGAGACCAACATGAACAAATCGTCCTTATTGCTTTGTTAAAAAGTGACAGACGAGCCTAGATTAAACAAACAGCCCGGTTGCACAGCATTTAGCATCTCTGAAAAAAGGGATGTTTTTCCTTTTGTCTGTGGAGTCGTGAGGCCAACATCCGACTCCGGGAAAGATCAATTATCCGACTCCGGATTAAGCAATTTGCAATTATTGTCAGGAGTCATCTGATAAACATCCACATCCGGATTCATTATCATTTCTCAACTTTTTCTGAGTATTGCGAACGCTCTACATGGCAGTTTCGCACTAACGTTACCAATCAAAAATTTTGGTGTGTATTCCATTTCTTTACTTAGTGATGTTTGTAATGTTGATTATGCAGCACAGATTGCAGTTTTGACAACGAAATACAAATATGTGCAACATAAATATACGAAGTAGGAGTAAATATGAAATCTGGTGCTCAAAAACGGAAAGAGAAAGCACAACAGCACTTTTAAAGTTCTGCTGCAAAGTCCAGAAGGTCGACGGAATTTTTTGCTGCTTCCATCACCTTTACTTGCAACAATTTAGATGAAATAGGTCAGTTTGTAATGCTTTACTAGAAATTGTCCTACTTGAAGGACAAAGTTTTCTGGCCTTTGCTGCTGCAAATTTATTGAGTATTTCGTCAAAAAAGGATGTAATTTACAAGGCCACATGTATTAACGTAGGAAATGTCTAACGCCATAAACGCTGCGGAGATGTTGTACGTCAGCAACTTTGTGATCTGAATTTCGACAATTTAATGTCCACGGAGATGTTCAGTTTATAGGTCAACTCAAATAAAAACGCATGTAGCAGTAACTGAAAAGTTCACATTTATGACCAGTATGTTCAACGCAGTTGCAATTTCAATTAATATCTTGAAGTAGTCAGTGTTCAGACGCATTAATTCTTATGGTAACTCCTTCAACCCCGCCGTGTCGAGGATACGCAAAATACGAAATTACATTGATTTTATGATTAACGCCATTCGCCAACCGTCAAATCGTGCTTTAAATTAAATCAATACAAACGGTTGTCCGCCTCAGGCTAAAAATATATCGCAAAAACATTTGATACCTTGATCAAAACAATTCACGCGCTTTTGTACACCACTGAGCATCCCCCATCCGACATTTTTAGCCCATTTACTTAAATCAGAGCCTGATGTTAAAATTCTTCATTTATTCCCACTACCCGATTTCTCTTTGACGATAAGTGGGAGTAGGTATAGCTGGTGCGATGATCCAGTGTTTGGCATTCCCCTGTGTTCATGAGCGTCTGCAGGCTCAAAATTGGACTAAGAACCAAAAATTTCTAGAAAACCTGAAGTCAGCAGCTTAATTGACTTAATTCTTGCAATGACGGCTTATTTTCCGGTATGACACTCACTACACAAGAGCCGGGTTCACTGTTGTGGTGTCATGCAATTTTGAGCCTGCAGTTCACACATGTCCGCTACATTTCCTGCAGAGGCAGGTTGCGAAACTTGGGTTCGGATAGTTCTAAAGTTGGCCTTCATTGCGTAGCAGTAACATGGCAACAAAGATTCACTTCAAGTTGCTGTAGTAGGGGTTTAGCCGCATGTGACTGTTGAAGACATCTGTGGCAGGTAATGCAGCGAGACTAAGACTCCTCATTGCGTAAGTCACGTACTTTTATACGATGTGAAATAAAACATTGCTGCCAACGAAGTGCATTTCTGGGACTGTTGCCGTAACATGGGTCATTTTCTTTGTGGTGAAGACTTACACCCACATATATGTGGCGCGAACATGCGAAGACTAAAGCATCGGAAAGATTTTTTCCAGGGGGACACCACTACGGGATTTTTCCAAAATTTTCCTAGTGGGGGGCCAAAATGGTGAGATTTGAGTTTTCCCACTCGAAACTAAGAGGATACCTTTTTTTTGTTAAAATTTTCAAAACCCAAGGAGGGCCTTGGCCCCCCCTGCCCCCTTTCCCACGCCCATATACATGTATGTATGTTTTTGGGAACTAATTATTGCATTCCCAAACGGTGGCCAATGGGCCCCTTCAGCACAGTTTGCGCCCCATGGCTCAAACCTCTAGTTATGCCACTGGTTGAAGTCGTCTATATTTCACGAAAATGTATACCAGTATAAGCTGCTGTCATTTCCGCAAAGTTCGGTAAGCTCTGAAATGATTAATGGGTGCTCTACAGTAAGTTCGTCAGAGAGATCCTGGTTCTTGTACCAACAAGACAAACGTCATTGATACAAGAATTTGCAGGCGAAGGTTTTATGCTAACCACCAGATACCGATAAGTTTTTGAAAGTTTGTGTTGTGTTGTGTTGCAGTTATCCTATAAAAACAGTCAAATAGTTGATTCTTCTACCCTTCCCTTCAAGGTGAAGTTTTGAAACTTGCGCTTGCGCTGACGTTTACCGTAACTGCCGTGTTTTTAAATATATACGGCTTTTTTATAGTATGATCCAGGGTTGCGGAGTCGGAGTTTTTTGGGTGGAGTCGGATTCCTAAGAACACCAGGATTCGAAGTCGGATTTTTGTATCCGACTCCGAAAGTCCAATTGGATAATTTTTTACATCGCACTCCTAATGCGAATGAATTTGTTGCTTTAGTCAGTGAAACAATGCGAGTAGTAAGCAGTAGGTACTATTAATATTACAAGCTAAATATTGAGAAATTAAGTTTTATGTCATGTTTTATGTTCAGAATATTTAAGAACTATCAAATATATAAGTTCTTCAGCTACCTACTTGCTCTCGCAATATACCTTTTTTAAAGATTTCTTGAATGAAGTTCATTTGCTAACGTTCTTATTGTTTAATTCACATAATAACAACTACTAACTATAAACAGAGAATGAATTTTTATGATCACAAAATATTATTTACATCAACAGATTAATTCAAAGTCTTAACTCATGTATCAAGCGGCAACAACAAAATGCTTATTCCTAAAACAATGTTAGCTTGCTTCTTTGCCATTGTTGACATCCAAACTTCATTCACGTTATGTTAAGTTTAGTTGCTGCTTTTTATGGGAGGTTCGAACACGCAACGTAAAGAACGCCAAGCCTACCAGTGCAACGGGCAAGCAACAATAGAGATTTCCCGCTCGGCCAGGTTCACTCTATTGTTACTTGTGCGCAGCTGCATTTTTGAAGTAATTCCCGATTGTGAAATGCTCTGCGCATTTCAGGAGTCAGACATTTTTGAAGCTAGGTGTCGGAGTTGGACATTTTATCTCCGACCCCGCAACTGTGGATGATTTTCATGATAACATGAGTAATAAAAAATTCTGGTTTGGCATGTGCTTCCAATTTTTCTTAAAGATCGTTAATTTGACATCCTTCCAAATGAGAATTTCAATAGAGATACTATTTTGAAAATGTCAAAAATTCACTTGTCACTATAAACATATGGCATAAGCATGTACGCTACATAAACATTCACTTACAGCGAATGATAAACCTGAACTTCCAGTTACAGGTCCCATCTAGGCATTTTAAACATGCTGGTGGACCATCATAAAACATTTCACACATGTTTTTGTCCAGGGATTGCTCATGATTAGGTTTACCTAAAACCTTCAGCTTGTTCAAGTGCTATAATTTTAGCCACCTTTGTCCTTTTCCCACCATGTATACCAAACACATTGCTGCAGGTTTTCTTCTTGATTTCACATTTTTAGAGTCTTCGTTAAGTGTTTCCATACGATTGCGGTTTAAACATATTTAAACAACAGAAGATAAAATGAGGGATAAACTATGATGAAGCTTGCAGCATCGTCAACCTCGGGGCAATAAAATGAAAGATGATAAGTCTTGAGACTCTCTTGCTGTGGGCCGTAAAGTTTTTCTTCTCAGGGGCGCACAGCCGTAGGTGGCTTATGGTTGGATGAGTTATTAGATCGTTTTTCACTTCAAGCTGTTTTCCATGTACGATTTTGTACTGATTGATATCAACGCAAAAAAAGTCTTAACAGCCAACATTAAAGGTTTGTCTGATTGTTTCAATAAGAGTACGATACAAACCAATACAACCAATACCATAAGCATTAATATTTGAAAATTAACAATACATGACTGTTATCGCATCAATACAGTTTAAACAGATTTATCTCTCCATTAATACCATCATGCCAGGTCATCAACACCTGACACCTGTTTCTTTCCAACATGAAATTTTCCTTCCATGTTTGTGCGAAGTAACATATTTATGTGAAGTCCACAGTGATAATTGCTTTGTTATCTTACCAAGCCATGTAACCATGTCTAGAATTCCAGTAAAAAATTTTTCTTCCTCTTTCTCGGGATTCGTGTCGTCATATCTCAAAAAACAAACACCACCATTTGCCTTGGCATATCCAAAGTTGAAGTTAATAGCTTTGGCATGTCCAATGTGCAGGATACCATTCGGTTCGGGGGGGAATCGAGTGCGAACCTGGAGTTAACAGATTTTCTAAGTATGGGTCTAACTGCAGCATTTCATACCAATGAGACTGTGAAATCTCAGACACGGAGAGCATAACAATGCAGCAAGTATAAACAACGACCGCTTGCACCTGACAGACGTCGCTTTACGGAAGGATTACACAACAATTGTGGGGGGCAGTCAAACAGGCCTAGTGTTGTGGATATGGAATCAGCACCAAAACAGTTTATTGGACTTATTCGAATAACAGAGAAAACGTACATTATGTACCAGCACTGATTTATTATTGGGAACAGTGAGCCAAGTACTCTCTGCTACAAATGAAAGCACAAGAGCCAAGTCGGCTGAAACTTGCAGCAAACCAAGCTATCGAGGAATCATCCGACTTGACTCTGCTTCAAACTTCGCGATGATTCGGACTTGCACGTATCTGTATTCAAGTAGTTAGTCTCCGCAAAGGTGACACAGTTGAATTAACCAGCAAATATTTAATAGGATATTGATTTCACTTAACTCTACGTATCCCCAGCACTGAACCCGCATGCAAACTCCCAATCCTGATAGTAAGCGCTATACAGAAGTAGTTCAGCATCATTTTATAAGTGTATGTGCATTTGGATAAACAAAATTCTAGTTGCTGCATGGCTGACGTTTGCTTATTGTTCCATAAGCCACATCCTTTTACATTACCATGTTTGCCATCACAGGTTTTATTGCCCGGGTAAAAAGCCATTGTGACATAATAACTTGACTGTGACTGACAAGTGCAAAATGAAAACAGCAGTTTGCCCAGATAGCCTGGTCATCCTTACTTGGGAGTAGTGTTGCCATTTTACCTCTTTTGAGGCCAAATTTTTAATTTTCGTCTTGATGTTAACTCCCTTGGATTTCTTTTCATTCTTGAAGGTGGCTTTTTTGACCAAATTAATTTTCATGTCCGTTTGGTACATTTAAAGATGATTCTGGCAATTTTTTGGATATTCCTTTATTTATTTTCATGTCCGTTTTTCCTCTGGGGAGGGTCACTGGGGCAGCAGCCCTAGGTGGACTCGGAATACCTCACGGTCAACAGCAGTTTCAGATAATTCTGCTGCTTCCACACCAAGATGGGTCCAAGCATGGTCGGAGATGAAGTCACTCCACGTGGTCCTTGGTTGACCTGTGGGCCGCTTTCCCGCGGGTGGAGCCAGCAGGGCTTGCCTCGGCAGTCTTTCGTGGGTCTTCAGTGCCGCTCTATATGGACATATGGCCGAATCAATGTAGCTGGGATCTCTCGATTCGGAGGAAAAACGGTTCGACATTTAGGGCTCGGCAAATTTCACAGCAGCGCACTTTGTCGCGAAGTGCCACGCCGTAGAGTCTACGGCGTAGACTCTTCGCAAAATCCCATCTCTGCCGCTTGCACTTGAGACAATATTCTTTCAATCATTACCCAACATTCATGGCCGTAGGTGAGGATCCGAACAAAACCGGTTTAAAAACTGACAACTTTGCGGTGTTTGAAAGCACCCGTTTTGTGACCACAGAGCGATAAAACTGCGTTTGCTTTACCAATCCGTGTATCAAACTCCCTCTTTGGTCCTCCGTCACTCGTGAATACCACCCCAATACTTAACACTATCTCCACCTGCTGCAGTGTATTGCCGCTTACTTGCAGCGTACACTGCCTTAGGTTTGTAGAGAGACATAATACCTCGGTATTTTTGGTGCTGATTTTCATTCCGGCTCGGTCGCATGCAGCAAAAAAAAAAAACGATCGAGTGGATGTCGAAGACCCTGTCCAGCGCATGGAAGCGGCACTAAGTTGTCTCCAAAAAGTAAACGTTTGATCCTGCAGCTCTCACTGTGACACCCTCGTCGACTCGGCCATGACTGTCTACCCCAGCTATGTCCAACCCGCGGTCCGCATGCAGCCAGCTGTAGGTTTCATTGTTGTGTATGTGCAATACTGACAACCTGTATTTATTTTGATAGTCTTAAATTTAACATTTTTATGCAGTGGTCCTCAGTGCCGCTCTATCATGTCTGGATTGCGTGCAGGAACATTTCCATGTCATAGGCATAGATCAGAATATCTTGGGTGTGCGAAGGATATTTTGCCCGAATTTCCCCAGATTTGCCTGAAAAATTTTTATGCGACAAACGTTCCTCCTACAAATTTTCTGTAGCTGTTGGTTACTCATCAACTCATCGCAAACCAAAGCTCAAAGTTACTAGAAACAGTTTGTTCATTTTATCTACTGTATATTTAATGTGTTTTACCTTTTTGTTCCATTTGCACCAAAACTGAGTTCTATTTTATTGTTTAACTGGCACTTTAAACTCACCTATGACATCACAGTTATGCAGTGATTAGGTGGCGAAGAGTCGCTATCACAGCTGGCAGGATTCGAACGCTTTCCATGGATGGAGCTGAAGCAAGCCTGCACTACTCAGACAGCTCGAAGGGCTAAATTATTATCAACACAAATTTGTCGCGGGCCGCAAACGTCTATTTCATTTCGATGTGGAGATTTCGTTGTAGTGTGGAAGAAATTCTGGAACAACAATTACTTATTCGAGGTCGAGCTTTTGTAACATTTTCTACAATTGAGAAGGTTCTCGCGGGTCGCAAGAAAAGCTTTCGCAGGCCAGAGTTAAAGTTCCGTTAGCTGAGAACAACCCACGTCATTCAACGAGCGGCCTTCCTCAAGACAGTGACTGAACTTTTGGCCCAGCAATGCATTTCGGTTGGACGTAGCTGGATCCAATTCATGTGGACTGTGAAGAGGAGTAGTGACAGCACAGATCCTTGTCGGAGTCCAACGCTAACGATAAACAAGCTGTGATTTAACTCCGCCGACATGGACACAAACTACTGAGCAGGAATACAGTGACTTGACGGCCAGTAACAGGCGGCCGCCAGCACTGTACTCCCACAACACTTCCAAAGCTTTTCACGAGGAAACCGGTCGTATGATTTGTCGAGGTCGGAAAAACATGCGTAGACGTCTTTAGCATGCTCCCAAGATTTCTCAAAATTTGCTGGAGAGTGGAAATTTTTTTTTGTATTGTTACGGCCGGGACGAAAAACGCACTGGGTATTTTCCAGCTTTGGTTCAAATTTTTCGTGGCATCTTTTTTCAAGAGACTTGGCATATTCTTTTCCAGGGAAGCTGGGGAGAGAAATGCCCCGGTAGTTGGTGCATTCACTCCTGTCTCCTTTTTTGTGTATGGGGACGATCACCCCAGTTTGCCAAATCATTCGGTATCCTTCCAGAACACCAGACCACTTGACACACACGAGTCAGCCAAAGAACTACTTCTTGATTCAAGGCTGTGAGTACATAATCACTTGTCCACGGCTGGCTGGAGGTCCTCTTTTATACGTAGCAGCCACGTCACAATGATGTTTCGCGGTTAATGGTGTCACGGCCTTCGTTTTTGTTACTTTGTTTTTTTCTTGATATATATATATATATATTTCCGAAACAGTTTCGTGCCTTGTTCTCCTCTTTCGTTGTTCTTCGCCCGATTTTGTTGATATTTGAAGCAGCTACTATGACGTCACTGAGTGAAGATCGCCACCGTTCTTTTCTTCATATTTTCTGCGCCAGAGCCGTGAATAAATTATTCTGTCTAGTGACTCGGGCTCATCCATTAGAGCACGAGCTGCCATCTGCAATTAACTAATTTGAAAATATATAATTCTTATCAGATCGAATGTTTTATTGAAGCATTGGATTTGCATATAACATTGAGTTTGAATTACAACCCAATGGACAGTCCGCATTCAACAATAATTTCAAACGAACGATAAACTGTCCAGTAACTCGGGATAACATGAATGAGCCTAGTACGCAGAGGACTAATTTGCGTTATCATTGCTCTGTGACATACGTTACGCAATAATCGATGAGCCCTCATGATAACTTCTCATTCATTGTTACATAAATGGTGTCACAGAACAACGATAGTGTCAGCCAGAATGAGAGCAAATGGAAATTTCAATGACTCAAGCCTCGGACGGTTACATCCAGTGTCAGTTACCGTATTTTTCGGGCCATAAGGCGCACTTTCGATTTTTGAATGCTAGATGTTCTTTTTTCATACATAAGGCGCACCGGATTATGAGGCGCGTAATTGCATACAACGGAGGTTTAAAATGCTACGTGCGTGTGCTTGATTCGGTGTGCGCGAATTTAGTCAGTAGCCTCGCGTAGTAATAAATATAGCTCTGTGTGCAGGAGCCTTGCGTAGTAATACGATCTGTGCTTCAATATTAAGGTATCTGCCAGCTAGTCATTGCAACTGTTGTTGGTTTATGTAAGAACACGATGGTGTGTTTACAAAAAATAGTATCTGGGTCATTCCATGTCAAATCACCCAAAAAAAGACAATTCTAAACCCTACCCTTTCAGAATTTAATGAAATCTGACATACATCTTGGTTTCAGCCCCAAACCTCAAATATATTTTTTGTTGATCGGATGATCAGTTTTCAAGATATGGGGGTTTATTTTTTTGAAAATTTAGAGAAAATAAAGGGGGGCGCTCAACTTCAAAACCCCGTATTTTTTGAAGTAGTGGTCCAATCTGGAAAAGTGAGGTA
>JGI24158J21664_10009945_pt1 | contig 12693 bp, 9 predicted proteins | sample Ectturendosymbi3_FD_21664 | JGI IMG/M metagenome (IMG submission 21664) | reverse complement strand
GGGCAATGGGGCAATTTCCCCCCCCCCCCAATTCGAAAAGTAGCACTAAGAATTTTCAGGTTACTCAAGCTTTTGATGTGTAAGCCAAAGAAATGCGTTAGTGCAAAGCAACGAAACTGCTTAAAAAAGCGATTCTACAGTAGGACTACTTCAAATATAAGTCGAACCTGATCAAAGCAGTATGGTTTACCAATTGCCCATCATTAAGCAAACATTGTGGACAGTGCAAATGCTGGAGAGTTCATGCCATGGCTAACCTTTACCTGAGGTTTAAGCTCCGTGTGAAAGTTGGTGATAATGAAATACAATCATATATATGTTCTTGTAATCACTAACCCAAAGTAAAACCAGGGGTAACGCTTTTCTGGTGCACCAGCTTGCTGTATCCCACATAATGGTGATGTAACTTCATTTCAAGACCATCGCAAAATTCTTGTCTGAAAACTCTGGAATGCTACAAATACTGTATGTGCTTTAAACGAACATTGTAGATTTGTATGTACTGTTTTGCAACTAAATGCGTGAATATGGCGGTGATACACATTTTGCATGCCTTGAAGCTCAAGCCTTGGCTAAGAAGCAATACATTTTCAATGTCTTTTTATTACGCGATCAGGCCAAAAAAAGCTGTTATTTATTCTAGATATTTAGTTGTGATGGCATGCAGGCCTACTGTGACGGTTCAATCACAAATGTGTGGAGCCTTAAAGGTTTCATCAATGATCTCCCATTACCTTGTCGGCGAATAAAAAAAACTTCTGTTCAAGTAGTCAGAATCCGACCTGTGCATAGTCTGATAACGTTCCAATATTCACCTAATGTTAATTTCCACCCTATCCTACAGTAAATTGGAAAGCAGCATTCAAGTGCAACCCAAAGAGTCAGAAAAATCTAACGAAAGTAAAAAGATGTTTTTTATTTTGTGAGTGTTGAGGCTATTGACACTGCCATTTACTTAATGAGAGCTGGCAATCTGTTTTCTCGATAAAGTGCATGTGACGAAAATGAAACTAAATTGAATTTTTTCCTAGACGATTTGATTTTTTTTATTTTAACCAGGTTTTTTTAGGAAAATGTTAGGTACCCAGTATGGACTTGATTTCGCTGATTCTAGGGACCCAATTTTCTCTGATTCCAGGGACCCCGATGATAATTTCCCCTGATTCTAGGGACCCGATTTTCAATTCTAGGGACCCGAATCGGGTCCCTGAAACGCATTAAAAAAACCTGTTTAAACGCTAATGGATTTATAAAGACTCCGCTTAGTTCCCAAACTTTTTGATCAAGACCCAAATCTAAGTGTTGCGATCGGAAAGCCCGAGCGGCGAGTGTGCAAAGCTTCGCACTGTGGCAGCAAGCAACAATAGAGTTCACCCCTTGAGATCACTCTATTATTGCTTGTTCAAGCCACATATATATAGTGTTTTTGTTCGCTCACATTCCGTTCGTGGTGAACCGCGCATTCCAGCGCAACGCCAGCGGAGTGGTTGCAACATAAGTTTGGTGAACGCGTCGTGACCCAAGCGTCAAACAACGTATTAAAAAATACTGATTGTGTGGATGATTTTTGGCAGCAAGTTGCTAAGTTCGTTTTTAATGTCAGCAGTATACTCTTTTCTCAAGTATCTACGCTACAAACAGACGCAGACAAGCAGTGGTAACGTTGAAAATCTACAACTCCGGTTAGATCGCCTCTTCGCGACCCATTTTTTGACCCTTCTCTAGGTATATGGGTTTTGATCCATACTTTGGGAGCCACTGGGCTAGATCAACCTACCAACCGATATGTTAAGCCGCGGTGACAAGTAGGCCTATTTCATTGCAGAGCCATGGTAATAATCGATTGTGACTTCGTTTGGCAAATACACAACCGTTTTAACACTTTGCACAGACTGAGTGGATCAAACATATTCAGGTTTGTTTAGGGGACATGTATTACTTTCCACAATTTAAAAATTTGTCTTTATAATATTTGTGAATTATTCTTAACACTGAAAAGCTAGATAGATAAATACCTGATCGTTTATAGGAAGCAGGTTTAGTGCAAGTAGCGTATAAAAATGCTACGGCACTCGCATTTCATCGCGCTTAATGATATAAGATCCAAAAAGTTTTCAAACGCGTTGAGGAACTCTAGCATTTACATTATGAGTTGCATACGTCAACCTATCGCTCAGGAATTAGACATGATCTTGGTCTTAGTCCATATGCGCGCAAGTTTTGTAGACCTACTTCGGGAGTTGGTGTCTTAGAGCAAATTAGTCGCTGCTCGGCTTCCATTAAACGTGTGTTGGTGTTCATCAAAAGCGTATAACTATGAAAAGCGCAATCACAACGACGGCCACGATGACTCCTTGCTCAACTGTAAAATTGGTTGAAACAAGCATAATGCAGATCTTGCACTTATAGCATCAAGATTTTCACACACGCTTTCGTAGGAAAGTTTTACGAGACAATGGTGACTTTCATTCAAAGTAGAAACTTGGAAATTTACTATAAACAAACTTTTAAAACCTGCCAATTCAATGAAAGCAGCAGACTTTATATTTGCCGGCTTAAATCGGAACAGAATTATTTAGGAAAGAAAGTGTCAGAGAAAAGCACATTTTATGGATGATGCTTCAAAACCAAGGAGCATTATATAATTAAATGTTGAGACTTTATTTTTGTTTTCCCCCCCTATCGAAATTTCTGGCTACGTGTCTGTCTCAGAGGAAAAATCAAAATCTTCATCCTCTGCAAGAAACGGGTGTACCAACCACTGGATTTTGGTGTGCAAATTTCTCAACATGACTGATTTTCAAAAATATCAAGTCAGTAGCAAATGCGTGAACTATGTTCGGTATTTGAATACTACCACAGTTGCCTGTGAGTCAATTTTCACAGGATAATAAAAGCAGGTAGGGAATGTCTTAATATACATTTTTTCGAACCTGTTTTTAAGGAAACCCTATGTAAATTAAACGAGGGTAATGCTTGCGTATATTACCACTGAAATCTTTATGATTAATCTATCTACGTAACGCAAGTACGGTGAAAATATTACGAACGACGTAATTCTCATTTTTGTATGAATATCGTGTATTTGTAGTCATTAACGCTGCTTCGCACAGCGTGTTCTTAAATTGATACAAAACTCGTTAGTATTGTAGGCAAATGGCAAACCTAAATTCTCCGTGTAAGTTGAGGGCCAGGAACTACTATACATATATTAATGTTGTATTGACTAAGAAATAAAGCATTCCGTTTCGAACATTAGGAAAGACATACAACCTGCGTACAATGGGTTAATTTTCTCTAGGCAAATCTTGTCGTCGAAAAAATTGCATGAACCTTGGTAAACATCGTGAGTCTACCCCACACTGGGATAAACCTAGCAATATGTTTCACCGTGCCTTGCTTAATGAGACAAACTGCCAATGTTTGAACCGACAAACAGTAAATAATATCCAATACGACGAAGTGAGCAGTTTTATTTGTATCGCGCGACTCGCAGTGTTACGCAAATATGACGTAATAAAAAACGCGGATGCAGGATTGAAAAGTCAAGCAATTTTAGACATCAAAACTACGTTATTTAAAACGCTTCAAAAGTTCCATGAAAAATTTTAGCATAATGTGTTTTCGAACGAATGGATTTGGTAGACACGTTCCACAGGTCATTCTTCTTGAGGTAAAGAGCTTATCTGAAAATTGGGCTTGAATATCACTTCACAGCGCAGGGGATGCAAGAACGAATATCACGTAGGTTCCTAACATTTATTCAATCAAGCAATGACCGCACATTGGTCATACGCAAAACTTCAAAGCGTCTTTTCTTCGAATTTTTAGAATTTCGGCAACTTTAAGAATCTTAAAGTATCTTATCGGTTTTATGTTCGGTATCTGGTCGGTTTTATGTGACTCTCCTAAAATTTATTCAGACTTTTGCAGAACAAAACAGTGTACACGTACAGTTAAGGACAGCAGAATCGAAATCTAACATGAACGTTCGTAATATTAAAAGTCAAAGATGCATTTTTGATTTTGAACATTGAGACGATCAAAGCCGTTGTCCAAACTGCAACAATTTCCTGTATTTCTCTTTTTCATATTGTTCAGCAAATTGGATTTTCTGCGCAGTTTTTCTACATATCCTGAATGTAAAAACTCCATGAACCTCGCATAAAGTCTTCTGTAAGATTTCGAAGAAACCAATTAGTTGTGTCGCTTTTCTGCTTTGGAAAGAATCAACCAAGGATTCCTCACTACTTATTTGACCAAATTGTGCAAAATTTGACAATCGCCGCAGCATTACATAGTAAACACTCGAAGTGTGTTTGAATATTAGGTTCCTTATGCAGCAACATAATTTACAAGTGCTCACCTAAGCAAATGTCTAACGGTACAACAAAGGATTTTTCTGTTGCTGGACAAAAATGAAACTATGAGAACAAGGACGAAAATAATTTCAAATCAGAGGAATAAAAGATGTATTTTAGAAAAGTTCGACGGTTAGTCCATCCATGCGTATGGATTGCTTGATTTTCGACGCAGCTATTCGCAGTACCTTGCACGAAGTGCGATCGCAGCGCCACGCATGTTCGCATGTTCCAATTGAGACAGAGCTCACAACCACAGGCTGCCACACACGAGTACACCTTACCTTCGTAATTTGTGAAATACGCCAGCACAAGCTCATCCGTTCCTTGTGAAATTCGATGTACCTTTGTAACTTTGCCAGTAAAACCAGACTTTTTGTTCATTAAAGTCAATTTGACTGCATCAGTTCTTGTGTTGCTATTGACGTTTTCTACCTTGACGCAGTCGGTGTGACATAGCTGGAAAGCCTACGTGGAAATATGAAGGTTTCATTTAATAATGAACAAATAAACGTGAATTTTAGATGAACATTTAGATATGCAAGAACCATACGAAAAACTACAAACGGCTCATATTTCCACGTGGAGTGCAAGAACGAAAAACGTAATCTGTCTGATCTGTTAAATGCGTCACGTCGTGTGTAAGCATGGAAATCACGAAATATGATATTTGCTTCAAACAGAAACTTTCAAGTTGTGCACATATCTCACATGCCAATAGCACAATAGCCGAGAAACTACTGTAGGGAGATACCAAACCTGTCGAATCAGAACACCTACCTTCGGGTTCATGTCAAGATCGTTGTTTTCAACAGCTGCGATAATCTTTTTTACGTCTGTGAAATAAAGTTCGCCTGATCAAACGTTGTTGAAATAACTTGTATCCAAGCTGAAAGCGAAAATATTCCAAACATTGCTCTTAACCGCAGCCCGCGAAGTTGGTTTTTCTGGCTCGCCGACTGTGCCGCAAATGAGCTAAATTACCGTTCGGCGCAAATGGCCGTTTTCGTGAACTCCTGAAAACTGACAGGGGTTCCGTAAAAACAACTTCATACTGTGGTGTTGAACAAAGTGGATACACGGTTCGTGGTCGTCAGTTCTCACACTTACCTGGGCGTTGTGTAAAACGTTTAGTGATGTTGTGTAAAACGTTTAGTGATGTCTGCTCTAAACACACAACTGAAAACCTTCTTTCGAACCGCTTGTAAAAAGCATTACATTGTATAAATGGTATACAACCAAGCAAAACTTCGGTACTGACAAACACCAGAAAGGGCTAAAGGAAGCGTTCTGTACGTTGTCATATCTTACAAACAGCGTTTATACGAATGAAATCAGGCCATTTTTTAGGGCAACCGAGAAGAGAGGTATGATGGATGATAAATCACACTGTTAACAAACTTACAATCCCTGTTGGTAAAAACGCAAAAAGTTGAAAATTGTCGCAATTGTTCAAAATAGTTTGGTTCGTTCAACTCAAGTACTAACCCACATTCCTGTCGTAATTTACAAGGTAAGTGTCTGTAAGATCACTGGGGATGACTTCACGTCCAGAATCAGCGTAAACCGTATCATCTTCTTCACAACAATCTAAAATCATTTTGACGTCTTCGCTGCTAGGAAACGAACCCTGTATAACATTGCAGAACATCATTTTGCAAGGGTTGCAAAAACTGAAAATAAAAAAACGAATTGCTGGACACCTTTACGAGATCTGGAGGCGCAAAACAGTTCGTCACTCTAAACATGGATTTATTTGGCTTTACCGGTAAGGGACAACCTGTAGAAAAAATGTTCAAAAACGGTTTTAGCTCTTTCAAATTCGAAGAATGCAATTTTTCACCACTTCTGTCGAAGAATATGCGTAGAAGCACTTGCATGCTTCCAACAGAGAATCGGGTATCGCTTGAGCCCTGACTTCGTTTATCTAGCTATGCAGACTACAAATTCGCGCATCGCAGCGCTTCCAAGAAAAACGAACTTGGATCTTTGGGTTCCTCGTTAAAGCCGACACTTATTACGTGGAGGAACATGCCGCAATCCCATCGATGCCTCTAAGTCTAGTCATTTTAACCTGTAGCACAGCTTCGTGCATCATCAGTGACGTCACACGCCAACACCACCGACACGTACCAAGGCCTCCTAGAGCAGTGGTCCTTAAAGTTTTAACGCCTCAATATCCCTAAGTCAAATTTTCGTCAATGTGGATACCGCTTTTCAACAGAGTTTGATAAAAAAAAATTGCAAGAAATAAAACAATCGAGGTGTTGCTACAGAGTCAACGGATATAAAGTCAAAGTCGATCTGAATGGAAGGAAGTCCAAGTTCCTAGAGAATGAGGACTTGAGTCCGGATTTGAACTTTACTTCCCAACACTGTTGAATACCCCCAACATCTAATCTCAATACCCGCTGGGGTATTATTAGGGCAAATTTTAGATCCCCTGTCCTAGAGAGAGGCTCTCTTTTTCTAGGAGACCTTACACGTACCCTATCAGTCATGTGATTGCTAACGCTTCGTGCCACTCCGTCGCAGTTGTTCTCGTTTCACTTTTATTTTTGAAGCGCTATAGGCTCAGTGCAGTTCATATTTACTTGTACTGATGATGGTAGCAGTGGTTACAGAAACGTCTGCGATATGATTTTGACTTCATTTGCTTTGGCCGTAATTTTATCAACCTAAGGCAACAACCAATGGCACTCCCCAAACGGAAGGCAAGTTCGATGGGATGATGACAGTTGAGAAACAAGTAAACAACACACAGCCTAGGCCAGATTCAATACAAAAGAGAAAAAGGCAGTTTGATTGGTCCTCACATCAGCACACGTTTCTCTCGATCCCTTTGTCACCCCTACGTGAAACCCGATATCGACTGGTGTGACTACGCCAATAAATGCTATATTTAGTTTCTTGCCACCTTCTCGGCCGTCCTTGCAAGCCTACTCCAATTTAAAAGAAAAGGTAGCGACGGCTGCGCCTGTGGATACGGTATAGAAAAATGTTCTTAATAATTTGATTTCTTTTCTTAGTTTCAGGATTGTTAAGGAAGGTGATTCTTTGTACTATGTACAGAGTATTCAACTCACGACGTAAAACATGACGTACAAGTGAAAACCTGCGACAGGTGTTACTTGGTTATGAAGCAACACAAGCCTTGCTAATATGCACTAGATGTAATTATGTAACAGTGCATGGAATGCAATTATTTAACAGTGCATGGATAAAACTCTATTGCGACCGAATACAAGGAGAGAAATAAACTTTGTGGTAAAGCACCTTACGACTTAGTACAATTAATTTAAGCCATCATATCCAAAGAAATTTTTCACTACTCACCATCATGATGAAACGATCTTCGTAAACAGATGGAACAGTTTTTTCAAACACCTTCAACTTTTGTCCCTCTACTTCGTAATTGGCTTCTTGGAGTACTTTTCTGGCAGCTACACAAAATACACCAAACAATTCACAAAAGACGCACCAATTGTTGTTTGTAGATAAAGATGTGACAATCAAACATTTATTTAAAAAAAGATTCTGGAATTGCAGCTACAATAAAATACCTGATGTTCAATGCATATAAAACACAACGACTGAGAAAAAAATAATAAGCGCCACTCAAAAAATCAAGAATTTTGCAAAAGTACTATAATTCGCAAAAAAAGACTTCGAAACCTAATTGCTGTTTTCATCGCTTTGGTGTCGTTTGAACTAAAACTTTTGACAGAGTTAATGCGGATTTGATAGTGTTTCTGCGTTTGTGTTGCTTTAATTTCCTGTTGCAATTTGGCGTTCTTCTGGCGAAAGCAGGCTAAAATACTGTACGTGTGATGTAGCATCTTAAACAACGTCTAGCCCAGTGGTTCTCAATAGTGTTGAACGGATCGAAAATTTTTGCAATCTTAATCCAGACTAATATTTTCACTGTGCACTCCAGTCTGATCGTAATCCGGTAATAATGTCCGAATAATTCATCCAATCCCATTTATATCAGAAAAAACTCTGATTAAAGATTTTTTCTTTCGAAATCCGATACGAATCCGGTTCTGATTTGCAGAATCCGGTTGGATTGCGATCCGGAAACCGGATCATGTTCAACACTGGTTCTCAACCGCGGCTACGAAGGCACAAGCTGCCTCTGTGCGACTACCATCACACTTTCAATAACACCTCTAATATTTTGTGTAACAGAATTCATTCTGCAATGAAACAAGTGTCAATTGACTTGTGTTAAAATTTCTTCAATGCGGCTCTCTAACAAAATCGTAGGTCTAGATTTGGCTCCGTTCAGCGAAAAGGTTGAGAACCACTGGTCTAGCCTAACATGGGAGCTGTTTATTTAAGACCACACTTTATTTACTACGCAATTTAAAGCAAAGTCATAGTTTGTGGCCTCATACAAGCGAGGCGCACAAGCAGCCTCGCACGAATTAACCTAATCAGTATTTGTGCAGCATGCTAAAACGATGTTTATTTCTCGTATGTCTTCTATAAATTCATACAATCAAAAAATTTGTGAGTAGAAAAAAGATCATAAAACGTTCATGGCTTTTTTGTACGAAGTATTTTTACATACAAATGCACAGAAACTAAAATATGCGCATTTGCAAAATATGACTGATTTTCAGTTGAGTCCAGCAAGAAGTAGCTTGGAAACTTACTTTCGAAAATGAATACACAGCAGACGTATCCACAACTTTACGTATTTTGCCTCTAGACAAACAAACATGAAAGTAAAGTAAAAAATGTTTTTCTGTGCAACGCGCAANATACTNTCGTCATTTCATCAAGCGGAATTTTTTTCTAACTATTACACTTTTTTTTCATGCACAGGTGCACAAGGTCGTCTACTCACAAATTATAAAATCAAGAAAAATGTGAACANAAACAAAGGGTCGTGAATGTTTTTAGGACTTCTTTGCGCTAGGTACTTTCATGTGAAAATTTGCAGAAAGTGACAACTTGCATATTTTTCCCTTCTGCTGAAGCTCAGATGAATACAGAGTGAAACACATGCGGAATTGAAGCTCAAAGATGGGAACACAGAAAAAATGGTCCTAACCAAATGACGTTTNACGATGTTTTCTTCTAGACCAGCAAACATGAAAGGAATGCCAAACAATNTTGTCTGATCGGAGTACAGCGTATGTTTTTCATTTCGTCAACAGAAAAATATATTTCTTGCGACTGTTTTGCGGCTTTCGTCGCAACCCGGATCTGTGCGGCATACTGAACGTGTACGTTGCGACATATAAATTCAACACCGCGGCGTTTCACATTGTAAACAGAACGACTTGGCCTTGCGCAAAAGGCTTGGCCTTGCACTATTTGCGTTATGAAGTTCTTTGGCTCATTTGTTGCAGAAAAAGTACAGCTCTAGGAATCATAATAAGAACAATAAACCACGATGCAAGAATTTTTTCTAAGTCCTCGTTTTTCTAAGTCATCAATATGTGTAAATAGGAAGTTCCTTGGGACAAAGTCGACGTAGAGCAAATGAAAACAATTCAACTTTTGAAAAAATGCTATTATTTAATATTAAAATCCCTAACCAGGGGTCTGCTACAGTGACATCGAAATGACCTGATTCTGAATAAATGGAAATGAATGTATTGTTGTGGTGTTCTGCAGGGGCGCATTCAGGGGAAGTGCTCCCAACTTTTTTTGCTCCTATCTAAAGACTGTTGTCCCCAGAAAATTTATAATAACGTGCAATAAAAACAAACATCTTGCTCCCCTAAAAATGTATTTCCCCCCCAAACCCTAAAACCTGGCTATGGGCCTGGGGCGCTGTATAGCAAAAATAAGACCCGCACTTACACTATACAGCTTTTGATTGATTCAACAAAAAATCTATTAGAAACTTCTATTAGAAATATTCTTTTGAAAGAACAGGTGTTCACATTATATCAACTAAATAGACTCAGTCAAGCTGCATGGAAGCAGATGCGGTTATTTGGCCACGCTGAACTATAACGCCCTTCCATCTTGCAATTATACGACGCAGTTTGTGACTTTCTTTCAACAACTCTGGCGTATTTGTAACGACTCGTGTTTCTTGCGCTGGGGGCTCAACATTCTTTGTCAATGGTGTAATATCATTGTTTTTCTTTTTTTGCGTCTTTATTTCTTACTGTTTTATCAATGCATCTTTTTTCGCCTCTGTATATTGCCTTTTTACTATCATGTTGTCGCAACTGGTCCCGGCAGATGGCATTCCAGGCTCTGGCCTAGCGTCGTTTGCCGTTTAATAAACTAAATAAAAATTAAAAAAAAACAAAAAATCACATGCAGCATATTCTTGTGCATGTTTGCTAAGCGACAACCTAGTGATATTTGCTTGATGTCATGTTGTTTTGAGAACGAACCTGCTTACAAAAACGGTCATCTGCACCACCTGCAGCATCCTTCTCTACATGGCATCAGGCACTAAGCAAAACAGCACTTTGGTGCTCTTGCTGTAGACTCTGTGTCAACATTCTAGTCAAAAATTAATTTCTAATACGAACATCAGGCTATTTGTTGCAAGTTACGTTCTGACCTGGCATATTGTAACAAAATAATTACCTTCGGCAGAGGTAAACACAACCAACATGCCGTCCATCATTTTGTACGATGACTCAATTGCATCAGAATTGATGAGTTGCAACTGAGTGAAGTGTGCACTGAGAATGTCTTTCGATACATCTTCGGCACTTTGAACCAATATCGTTCTGAAAATTCCATTGGTATACGTAAACGTACCATGTTGAGATTACGACAGAAATAAGAATATAGTCAATAATATGCTACAAGCAAACGTTTTATGCAAAGTTTTGCATGCGTCAGTGGAAGATAATTAATAAACTAGCGCAAATTCTGTTAACAAAGTTTTATTCAAAACACAATAATATGGTTCAATATCAAGCACATTAGTGAAAACCACAAGCTTGTCCATGAGGCACTTTTCTCTACTGTAGTATTAAAGAACCTCATTGTGTTATGTGTACGTCTTATGTCTAGCGTCTAGAAAACCGTGGTTAAATCACCTCAAATACGAAGACAATGAAAATTTGTTTATTGCCAACGAATAACAGTGTTTTTGTTGAGAAGGAGAAAAGTAGATACAAAGTTTCACGATTTTCAAAAACAATGGGTGTTTTTCATTTTTTTCAGTTTTCTCTGTAATGAGCATCAGTAAAACAAAGCTGCGCTAAAGGTAAATTTCAAGGCCGCTGTACCATCCAATTACATTCCTATGAACAACCCTGGAAAGTCAGCTTCGAGTAAATCATGTAGCTCTTTTTTCAATATTAGCTTGTGTTTGGGTACATTTTTAGGGGTGCGAGTTCAGATGAGCAACGCTTAGCTATTTGTCACTTTAAATAAACGGATGACGGATGAAGTGTCTCAAATTGACGCACAATGCGAATGCCACCCAACTGACTCTCCAGCGTGGGTGACTTTTCCAGCAGGGGCGTAACGAGGTTAGATGGCGCCCGGGGCAAGAAGCAAGCCTGGCGCCCCAATGTTCGAACCTGAGTTCTTTCGGAAGAAAATGTACTGTATTGAAAGAAGTATTTGTGACATCGTTGGGACTTTTCGGCGCCCCCCGCAGTAATTTGGCGCCCCCATAGTGGCTTGGCGCCAGGGGAATCGCGCCCACCTTGCTCCCCCTCGTACGCCCCAGTTTCCTAGGAAGATGACAAACAACCCAGTTTATCGACTTCGAGCATCAAAAGCGATTATCACAATGAAAGTGAAGCAGTAGTGGGCAAACGTTTCTGAGATCGAGGATCACAGCAGCGGGCCTATTAAAAATCAAAGGCCACCACCCTTTTGAACCACTCGGCGCGCTCCATGGTAGTACAACTTATACCCAACATGATTACTAAAGGCAAAGAAGTAATTAACTTTCTTCTAGTTTGCTACAGGTTTCCGCGGGCCGCAACTTTCCCATACTTTGGCTGTAAGAAGGATTGCTACTGGTTCGCTCCGCATAAATGCATGGGAAAAACGGTACCTGTTTTGTTCGCCATTGAACAGCTTCTCGTCTTCTTGCAAAAGGTCTTGCCAGGTTTTCAAAGGAACTTTGTCCCTTTCAGACAGCAAAGGGCTTGAAGCACGTCTGTGACCAGTTGGTGAACAAGCGTGTTCCTCATGAGACAGTGACTTTGCAACAGACGTAGTCCTTCGCGCCCGTGGTAGTGGTGACGGTGAATTGCTAGAGGAAGTGGTAGGTACAGAAGCTAAAAAAGATTGAAACCAATTAACAATATCAAACCCATTGAGTCTAGTCACGAGACAAAACTTTTCAACAGAAAGTGCAACAAATTGCGTCACCAGGTTTTCC
>JGI24158J21664_10009944_pt1 | contig 12694 bp, 5 predicted proteins | sample Ectturendosymbi3_FD_21664 | JGI IMG/M metagenome (IMG submission 21664) | reverse complement strand
TTACTCCGTGATTTGTTCTCTTGTTTTTGATTGTCATCTCTTATTTGATAGTTATGATTTCCTGTCTTATAACAACTTCGGATAGACGTGAAACGCACTCTAAAACACGAAAACGCACTCTAAAACACAATTCATGGTATTCTGCTCTTCTGAATCTTCGCTCTGATTCTTATTACCCGAAATGGACAATTTTAGCCCATTTTCTTCTGATTTTAAAAAAATACAGTCTTTCCACGCTTTAACTCGCTCTTGCTGCAACGACGCGGCGTTAACTTTTTTACGTTTTTCATTTTAAACTTTTCGATCTACCACAGTCTTTTTTCTCTACCTTTCCGGATTTTTTGCGAGCATACCGCACGTGTGTTGCAAGGCCCGAAAAAACAGTGTGCCTGTTTTGCAGGCAACTTTCTCACCGCTCAGGGCCGCTTGTCCGAAGCTGCTCAAGTGATGGACAGCAGCGTAAGCGCAGCGTCGGGCACGCCTGACTACGACGCACTTCTTGCCGCAGCCGGTGCGCACCGTCACGCGAAGAGCTACGACAAGGCGGAGCTCTACTACAGAAGAGCGGTGCTGTTGAAGCCGGATGTAAGGATTATGGGCATTTGGGTTAAGAAAGAATATCTTTGGGACGCATATTTGCTTTGGATAAAGCTATTGATTGTTGTTGGAAGTTCAGCTTCAGAAGCAGTAAATATTTTCCAGCTTGTCTTTAGATTCGGGGATAGCTCCAATGTCTGGGTAGTTTAAGGTTAATGGCAATGAGAAAAGAAACCTGTTTTCACCATCGTGCGTTTGTCTGACAAAAATTAATTTCAGTGGCAAAGTTAGATCGTCTGCATTATTTATGCTGACGGGATGTAAGGAGAGGCTATTCTTAAGAAAAAGTTACTGTTCCAATAATCAATAACTGTCTAAAGCTCAATAAATATTTTCACCGCACTTTTAATGTCTGTTTCTGAAACATCACATCAAAATAAATCACCCGACAGAAACGTTTGAAGCGTGATGCAAAAAAGACATTGATATAGGTTGGTGAATGCAGGAAAGGTAGTATTTTCGTCTTCTCGCGGAATTCAGTTTGCGTTATTCTCGTCTCTTCGCATTTGCCCATTGTCATTGACAAAGGTCGGGAACGGATTAAAATGGGTTCACGCGGAAGCTTCTCGAGATGTATCGTCGAAAGCGGGTTCTGAAAGGTTTGTGACGTATTTGGCGATGCTACCAATCAGGCCAACCATTGGCGACGGCAACAAAACTTCATTTGCCTCGCACGCAGCCCGCTCTAAATCCGCTCTGTCTGCTGAGCTTTTATTCGAACTTGCCGGCGTTCAAGTGGGCGAGCGGAATTTTCTAATGTGCTGCCGATTTCGTTTTGCAGTTCGCCTCGGCCCACATGAACTTGGGCGCCATTTTGCATCTGCGCAGTCGCTACGCGGAGGCGGAGGCGAGTTATCGGAAGGCGCTGTCCCTGAAACCGGCCGACCCGCTCATAGAAGAAAACCTGGCCAAGCTGCGGCGTGCTGCTCGCGAGAACGAAGAGCCGTAGCAAGCTCTTCTTTTCCGAACGCACAGTCCATGTATGAGAGCGAGCCCGGCGGGATCAGATCGATTGCGAAAATACTGGAGGAACGTTGAAGTGTTCGGAGAAGAAGACACTTTAGGCGTTATGGTTCAAACACTGTGCTGGAAAAGACACGCAGCCTTGTACTGCATAACCGTTTTTGGTTCCCGCAGAGCTACGCGAAACCCCCAGGTGAAGTCCGAGACCCATAAAAAAGTTTCGGTGGTGCGGGTCACATTGCAAGCATTTGGGACGCGTTTTGATGTAACAGAATTGGTCAGTGAAACGTTTTATGAAGTGCGTTTCTTCCGTAAAGCAAACACGCCACTGCCGTGCACAGCTTGAGGCAGAAGAAACCGACTTGATTAGATCTATACGGGACTTGCACACAAGCAGCACGGACGTTAAAATATTGGCCTCTCAGCCAGTCAGCGGCGTGATTAACCTTGCATGGTTTTGCTGGTACTGCGTGCTTGGTATCCGCGCTCACTGTACTTCATCGTCATCTTCATTTTCTTCATGACAGCCATATTTATTCTTGTTGCGCGTTCGTTTGAAATTTAAGCTTTGTTATTTTTACAGACCTGACGCGTGTTTTTTACCAGCCCAAGTTCGCCTTCTCAAAACTGAAACCAAGGAGACGCAAGCGTTGGAAAAAACGCTTTGTAGCCTCAACCACTAATATCGCTCGATCGATTGATGCTATGCGATTTCTTTAGTTTAAAAGTAGTTTGCAGCGCTAACATATCGAAGTTCAGACGCCTGAGGCCCTTCTTTCATGCTTGAAAAGATAGCGTTTCTTATAATGTGAAGGAAAGGATCCGGCGTCTGATGATGGTTGCGTTGAAGTAACAAGGGACCTTTGGATAGAAGGACGTCCCTGTGATGTTTTTAGGACCTGTGAAAAAACTTCAAATGCCAAGTTACCCATTTTTAAAAAAATGAACGTACACTAAAATCCACTTCTCATGATGTCTTGACTGACTCTAGCGCGACCGGTCCGCAAGATATGACCGAAAATAGCCTGAAGAGCCACGTGAGTGGCTGAAGGTCAAGAGTGAGTGCAAATGACCTCGCTCGCTGAGTGTCGACATCGATCATCAGCAGCTAGTCATAAGGTCTGAAAATATCAATTTAATCTTCAACGTTTTTCTTGAACTTGCGTCGAGTTTTTTTTTTATATTTGACCTTGCTGACCGCTAAGACATTTTGAGAGACCCCGCAACTATTTCATCTGAATACCGAGATGGCTATAAAGCAGGGGTGAGGAACTTACGGTCCGCGTGAATATTTAACATGGCCCGCATCAGAATTTTGTTTNCCCAAGTTGGAACAGAGCATCGCGTCCAAACGAAACTCCATGACAAGGAGACACGTAGTCGTAGACAGTCAATCAAGAGAAGTGTCTCTCGCACCTTGGCATAGTCTTCTCTCCTTATTTTCCTTAAGATGATAAAGGCAGAACTTGAAAATAAAATTAATTTTTGCGGCTCGCCAGCAATATTCCGAAATTCATGCGGACCATGAAACAAATAAGGTTTCCCATCCCTGCTATAAAGCGAGGTTTTAGTGTATTTTGATGGTTGTAAAGCGAGGTTCTACTGTATTTTGAGAGACCGTTGGAAAAATTTGATGAACCGTTTGGGTCCCTCAAAACAGGGTTGCGAAGTCAGAGTCGTAAGGAGTCGGATTCCTAGCAACACTCGGAGTCGGATTTTTTTCTCCGACTTCGGATGTCTAATTGGATAACTTTTTACATCAAACTCCTCAGTTGGGAATTCCTGTTGAAATGGTACAATTTCTTTTGAAACTTTTGTTGAAACAGATTTATTGCTGTGCACCACAATTTCCATTGATTTTAACAACTTCATTTCCTTTATGTTTAGGAGTTCGGAATCGGAAATTTTTGAAAGGTCGGATATTATACCTCCGACTCCGCAACCTGCCTCAAACCCCTTAAAAAACAATGCTTATGTCTTCATTGTTCACTCTTCTCATGACAGTTTTCAGCAAACATATTGCTCTGTTTAAATTCGTGTAAGTTGAAGTTTGGACAACTGTGATAACGTGACATGATCGATCAGTGCCTTCCCATCGGGAGCACCCCTCATAGCCAGGTAAAACGTGACGCGTGGCAACTATACACAGATGTAACTGTTTTGTCAGAATCACCGTAATGGTGGTTTGTTTTCGTGCAATCGCATTGTTTGTTATTTTACCTACCGTACTGAAGAAAAACTATATGAACGTAGCTTGGTAGCTTGTTTTTTTATTTTCAAAGCAGTTCATCCACGGTGTTGTGAGGCGCAATGGCTTATTTCAAACCTTCGTCTTTCTTGTGAAAAACGGCAAAAATTGGTTCTTTCTCGGCGCTTTTCCCGTATAAATCGTTTCGTGATCATCCATTGTACTCAAGCTGACCACGAGTATCAAACACCAAACGAAAAAATCAGAAAAAAAGAGATGCACCAGATATGATTGGAAACAGTGGCTGCTCCTACAGTATGTAGGCTACGGAAAGAACTGCAGAACCCCCTATTTTCACGCTATGTTTCGTGTTTAGGTCAGCGTATTGTTTTCATTTAATATTTAGTTTGGCATGCATAGGCAGTGTTGACAATTTGTCCTTTCAGCACAAAACTTTGTGCACAAAGCTAAATAATAGGCATCTATTTGTTAATGGGAGCACTGCAAATGACGAAAACCTGGAGCTGTGGTTTCTGCAGCCCGGGGCTGGTAAGTGCAGCGACCAGTGACAGGCAACAGAATCATTGTGTTCATCATAGTGCTGGTGAAAGGCACTGTACTTAAATTGTACAGTAGAATCTAAAGCTTTACAGAACACCTTACATGACACATTGCAGGCAGGCGCGTAGCCTGAGGGGAAGGATGGGGCAACTGCCCCCCCAATTCCAAAAGTTGCACCAAAAGTTTTCAGGTTAATCAAGCTTTTGATGTGTTAGCCAAAGAAATACTTCAGTGCAAATCAACAAAACTGCTTAAGCAACCTTTCCTACTTCAGCCTTTAGTCGAACTTGATCAAAGCAGTGTAGTTTACCAATTATCCACGATTAATGAAATGTTGTGTACATGGGTGTCGGAAGGATTTTTTCCAGAAGCCAAGGATTTTTCTAGGAGAGGCCAAAATGGTGAAATTTCATTTTTCCCACTCGAAACTAGAAAAAACTTTTTTTGCTAAAGCAGCTTGTTGAATTTACTAGAAATGCTTTTTCCAACATTTTCCTTGTATTCAATAAAACCAAGATATATTTCTTGGTTATTGAGATGAAAGGTCTTACATAAACTCTCTACATCGTCATCGCCAAATCGAGGATTTTCATGTACCTAATTGGGTGGATTCAAAACAGCCGTTTGACTAACAAGGTTTTTGCACATCTCTTGGCGAGTTGCAACAACGTTAGCCTATGCTCTGTTTCAAGGGCGCAACCAGGTCTTTATTTCGGGGTTGGCAATTGTCATGAAATTTCATTCGATGACGTCATCGTGCTACAACTTTTTCGCAAACCGTCACAGATAAAGTTCTCTTCGCAACATTTCCGAATATGAGAACTTTTCGGTTTTAATCAAGATGCAGACCGAACGATGAGGACAGAGTAAAAATTAGCAGCCTTTTACAACAAACATTTGGTTCCGTACTCAACTAGTGAAATCATGGCTTTAGTGTGGCAGATGTTTAGGCTATTAGTAAGCCTGCCTATAACTTTTCGTCTTGTTTTAGGATATTCATCAAGAGGGGTGGGGACTTGCGGCCAGCGTGAACATTTGATATGGTCCACATCAGAATTTTCGTCACTCAAGTTAGAGTACAAAATCGCGTCAAAATGAAGCTCCATGATAGTAAGCCATAAGAAGTCACTCTTCCTCATAGAGAAAGGAAGAATTTTAGGATAAAATTAATTGATTTTGCGGCCCGCCAGGGATGATGCACAATTCATGCGACCAGCATGGCAATTTTGTTGCAAAATGTGGGGGGACAGCTTGATGGGAAACCAATATACTCATCGGGTCGGTGCAGAAGTGACGTTTCACATATACATATTCCTAATATTGTTTCTAGGGGTGTTTTGAAAGCAACAGTAATCACGCTTGTCTTTGCAGATGGTTTACATATTAATATACTTAAATTTGTTGCTGGACAGTGGACACGGTACTGTAATTCACTCTGTCTCCAAAATCTTCATTTGTATCCTCTTACCAGTAGCAAAAACATTTGGCCTAAAATTAGCGTAGCCTATTTCACAAAATGATTTCATCTATTTTTACTGAGGTGGGTGTAGGATGTATCCTTTCAATCTTCCCTTGTTGGCCCCTGCTTACATACCCACACAGAGTTGTGAAAGGGCCTCATTTTGAAGCCTGAAACCGGCCCGAGCCCGACATTTATTTNTGAAGCCCGATTTAGGCCTGAAAGCCAAATGTACCGAGTGAGTTAAGATATGCGCCACTGNGGAGTAACAAAAAACGTTGTGTGCAGGTGTAGTTGCAGGTAGCCTACACGGTTTATCACACCCAAAATAGCAACCATTTTGAACAAAACATTGGCATAATCTGGCACAAACGTAGCATGTTATCCAACGATAATGCGGAATATAAAGTTTCTCAAGAAAAAAAGAAACCATAACGAAACTATCTACGATGGCGCTATTGGCATAAACGTTCTAGGATAGATCTATAGATATGAAAAGCCGACTTATAGGCTTCTTAAAACAAGCTAAGAATAGCGTGAGTTATTGGTTTTTCGACGCAACACCATCTCGTGCTAGTTTCCTCACCGTTGTCACCTTCTCAAAAACAATGGGAGACTAATCCCAGCAGAGAATAAAAGAAAACAGCTGTGTTTGCAAACAGAATTTAGCTGAAAAAAATCACTTCACTCACAGAAGTTACCGCGGTGAGCACAACAAATCTACGCCACGAAAGAAAAAAGTCTTTACCCTTAATGTTACAAAAAAAGTTTTGTATGCAGGGTCGAAAGAAATATTTTGAAAAACTTAAGCCCGAGCCCGGCCCGACTCGAAAACTCCTGCCTGACTTACAACTCCGCACCATGTCAAAAGTTTCATTCTAAGAGTTCTACTTTCATAACGGCACGAAAATATATTTAAGATGAAATCAAAATGCACAACGGTGAATTGGCAAAAAAGTACCAAGTTTCACCAACAACACGAAAAGAATGCCCAACAAAACTAGGTGTGATGTATCTGTAAAGCAAATGTTTCGCACTTGGATGAAAACATTGCTGTGTTGTGGGTTTGGTTAAACCCAAGTAAATCAGATGACTTACGGACCAATGCATTCAGCACAAGCAAGAAGTTTAAGAGCCACGGAAAAAATATCTTTTTTATTTGTTGGTCGCCATTGTCGCGATATTACAAGAAATGAGGATAAATGTATNTTTTATCCTTATTTCCGAGTCAAGTCCCTACGTTTTGAGCTATAGGCAGGTGTTTTTAAGGTGTTTTAGGAACCCGATTCGGGTCCCNAGAATTGAAAATCGGGTCCATAGAATCAGAGAAATCGGGACCCCACAGGCCCATACCGGGTACCTAAGATTTCCTTTAAAAAAACGTGGCTATAGGTCAATTTACAGCCAGGTAAATACTGTAGGCAACTACTCCAACGTTTTGATGGAAATCCTGTTCACTAATACTTGAAGACAGTCTGTTGCAAAACTGCCCATCCCAAAACTAAGTCTCCACAATAGTGCTGCATTTTTGTCTTCGGCAAAAGCTTCGCAGAGATTTGCCTGAAAATCTAACTTTCTAACATGTAGGCTACACTGGCATCATGAAATTATACGCTGTCTGTTTCTGAATGCGTGACAACCAACGTTGAAGCATAGTCCGTTAAATTTCTGCACGAAACAAAAAAAGTGGGGGGACATGGCATATTATATCCCCCGCCCTGAAAAAGTGGGGGGACACGTACCCCGTGTCCCCGACCAAATTGCGCCCATGGTCATAACAATAGGCTATTGAAGTTAACTCATCGATTGATTAGTGGTTGAGCGTTTTTGCCCCTTTGTGTTGTTTCCCCCTATCTCCCCCTTGCCCCGCAAAATCGCCCCCAAAGGGCGACTCCGCCCTCTTTGAGAACCACTGATCTAAAATTTCTTATAACACAAGGTTGAGGAAGATAATATAAATATGTTTACCAACAAACATATACAACAATTACACTCTCTAGCTTTGCAGCAGGCTGTTTGACGAATCTCCTACCTGGTTCTGCTCCCATCTTCTTGCAATGATTGAAGCTCTTACTCATCATTTAGCAATAATAGTTAAGTCACAACAGTGACCCACACCAAGCGAATCAGTCGCAATTTATTGCGTTAAGGAAACTAGTTTCTTGTGTGACACATCGTACACCGATTATTTTTACAGCTGGTGCAGGATTCCGCAATTGCAGCCAATCCATTCAACACTTGGATTGCACTTTCAAAAGCTAGAATACCAACAAAAGGTGGTTGGCTAATTTGCTCTCGATATTTAAATTGGCTATCTTTACACGCAGGCTATATAAACTACATCCTATTCAAAGCCGTTGTTGTGAATAATTAGCCGAAACATGGAGAAACAAGGAGCTCAGTTTGCAATACAAGTAGTCAATAATTACTTCAGGGGTTTTCACTAAAACCAAAGATCAACATCACCTTTTTTATAAAATCTAAAATGATGCCTGAAAACTTCGTGGCGGATGCAAATGCCCGGTTTTGCCCCACCCTAGTTGTGGGCCTGATTCGACTTTCACGTGCGTAAAACCTTGTTAAAAATAATTTTTGACCTTTTTGTTGCGTGATTATTATCTTGAGTACTTTATTCGACTCCAGCGAGAAGGCAGCAATAAAGGCGATTGATAAGCCTGCAGCAATCCACTTACAAAAGTAAATGCACTCCGTGTGTGTCTGCAGTCGAAGTTTCATTTGTATGTGCCTTGCCTGTAAAATTAACAATTCCTAATCATAACTGCTCATTGACTATTATTTTCAGATCATGGTTGTTCAGTAAAGGGGCACCCAACAAAGTTGATAGCTTGAAAAAACATTTCAAGTTGAGACTGTAAAATTAACCCTACTTCTGGAAAACAACACAAATTTTAAAAGTTCACCAAAAGAGGCGGTAGCGACAGCTCGCTACTATGTTTGTTCAGCAACGGGAGGGGTAGCGTCGCTATTATTTTCAGCAAATAGCGATAGCGACGGTATTTTCAAAGTAGCGGTTGCCCACCTCTGAATGTCGGACAGAAGCAGTAAACCTTATTTCGCGGTCTCTAGAAACTTTAAAAATGCTAAATATCATTTTATTGAAGCTAAAATTGATAAACTAACAGAATCCAGTGATATCACTGACAGTGCTATTACACAAGTATCCAGTGATACTTCAAACTCTGTTTCATCATCAACTTGGCTATGTGTAACATTTAACATGAAAAGCACTTCACGCAAAACGTGGCAAACGTCACATTCATTTTTGGAACATATCCAAATACAAAGCCTGAATGGAAAAAGTGGGGGACATGGTATATTATATCCCCTCAACCTTAAAAAGTGGGGGTACACGTACCCCGTGTCCCTCACCAAATTGTGCCTATGGTCAAGCACAATTAGTTGAAGTGGTTGCATGGTTACTAAAATAGGCTAAGACAACGGTTTAGGTTGTAGTGTAAGGGCCCAGGGTTTGTGGTTAGGATATAGCCCAGCCTACAGTTCACACAATGCAGACAAAAAGCCGGTAACAGCTTGTCAGCGCTGAAACCATTCATCCATACATCTCACACTGAGCTATTACAGACGTCANCTAAGCAGGTCATGTGTTCTAAATTTGTNATGTGACCAATTCAACCAATCATGTTTATCCAATGGCAAAATAACACCAGCAGTATTTTGCCCCATGAAGCTAAATAGGCATTGCGTTTGGCTCTCACCCCTTGGTAGTTCGTTTCACAGATTTACTGGTGCACAATCTTTATTTGCAAAAGGGCTTCTGATTAGCAACAGCAGAAATAACGCTTGCACGACAGCAGAAACAGCCAAAATGGACCGTGCGCTGGCGATACAAAACTCGACTCCCTAAAAGCGTGGTGTCCACGCCGATGGACAAAACTTCGAATGCAGTGCAAAACGAAGTCTCTTCGCGAACGCAGTGGAGCGCGCACACACTGATTCCCTTGACGCGAATGACAAGTTAAATATTTCCATGATTTGCAAAGGAGGTGCGGATGCGGAGCAAAACTTTTCGGAGTCGGAGCGGACGCGGAGTCAAAAAAATGAGACTCGTCCATCTCTGTTGCAGTCTGCACTGCGCCACTGCGGATGTTGTCGCTGTGTTGTGTAATGAGACTGTATGTTAGGTGAAGGGTAGGCCTACAATATAAAGAACGGATGTTCGCCAGCGTGGATATCGTTGATTGTTGTGTGATGACGTAACCGGAGTGAAAAGATACCTCGTTTCATGATAAATAAAAGGCAAAGATACAATACAAAAATATATTTTCATTTCAATTCAATATAAGCTTCCCCCACACATGTGATGCTGAAACGTTGCGATATTTTAATTTTTCTATTTTCACAACAGTTCAAACCCAAATTCGGGCACCACTGTCCAATGGGAGCATGTTACTACAGCGAGAATGGCAAAATCTTGGTCAGTTGTGAGACGGACGGATGGTGGCTGAAATTAAGCCTAGACCCTAGGCTAGCAACAAATGTTGTTTTTACGACCGTTGTCAGTGTTGCCACTTCTGATGTTTTAACATCAAATCTGATGTTTTCAGAGAATATTTTGATGTCTGATGTCTTGGCGACAAATCTGATGCTGAGCTGACTTGTGACTGGGCTGTTGTTTTTGTTTTCCACATTTCCTTTTTTTTTACGACAAGCATACGTAAGTTTATTGATTTTATGTTTCTTTCATCAATTTCTCATACTGATGTGTGCTTGGTTATTGCTCCAAACAAAAAATGTTCTCTTCGCTGTGTTGAGATAACATTTTACGTAAATTGTAACCGACTTCTCCATAAATTAAATGGAGGACTGGTCGACGGCGTCAGTACTCGGAGTACCACCAGCGTAGGGTTGTACCTCCAGCGTAGGGATGTACCACCAGCGTAGGGGTTGATTTGGAAAGCAACTATATGTACCTCCAGCGTAGGGGTGGCTTAATAAGAGTGCAACTGTTTGTACGTCCAGGGTAGGGAGTTGATTTACAGTAGAACGCACCTGTTTGTACCTCCAGCGTAGGGAGTTGATTTAGAAGCAACTGTTTGTACCACCAGCACAGGGTTGTACCACCACTAAAGGGGTTGATGCAGAAAACAACTGTTTTTACCTTCAGCGTAGGGAGTTGATTTATAAAGCAGCCCTTACGCTCGAGGTACAAACAAACAGTTGCTTTCTAATGCCATCCCTGCGCTGGATCAGTTGCTTTCGTTTCTAAGTTAACTCCCTACGCTGGAGGTGCAACCCTACGCTGGTGGTACAAACAGTTGCTTTATAAATCAACTCCCTATGCTGGAGGTACAAACAGGTAGGGACCTGACTAGGGGGGGCAGGGGTGGGCAATGCCCTGGGGAAGCACATTTGGTCAAAAAAGGAATAACAAATGGTTTTTCATGAATGAACCTGAAGTTAGATTTAGGTATTAGATTTTGGTTAAAGTTAGACCTACCATACGTCTGGCTGGGACTGGTTTAAATGTCTGTCCCGGTTTAAACGTCTGTCCTGATGTCACATCCCGGTTAGCAAAATGTCTCGGAATTTCACTTCAGTGAAATTTTCAAAATCAGCTCCAGCCTGATGATGCATTGTTATGAAATAATTCCGTCCTGAAAGGCTTGACTTTGCTTTAACCTGTGGCTTGGGAGGGTGGAACTTTTCGACTGTGGGTAGTGGCGTAACTGATTGGGGGCAAGGGTGCACACCACCCCGCTGGCAAGCTAAATGCAAAAAAATGAGCCCCCTCTTAGAGATTTCATAAACTGCAGAATATGAAAGCGCTTTTACAAGTTTTGGAAATCCGTTGGTCTTGACGTTTTAAATACTGAAATAGTGCAGTGTTCACTGTTTAACATACTAACAGTCATCAAATGAATCCAAAATCGAAGTTGTTGCAACAGCATGTAGTGCGCAGTACATAATCTTGAACGTGCATATTGCATACTGTGTGTGATGTAATAATCGCCTGTAGTTGTGGAACATTGCCCGCGTCTGCGACCATTATATTTCTGCCTACTTTGGAGTGTGTGATGCAGTTGTGAATACGTTATGTTTGAAAACTGTCATGTACTTTAACTTGAGATTAGACAGAGACCTTGTTTAGAATACAGAGAAAGTTGGGTAGCGACACTACAACTTCTTTTCTTGCTTTGCAAAGCCAGTTTAACAATGCTGTTTGAAATTCACCGCTGAAGTTGAGGAAGCGATGTTCATTTCAGCATCTCGGCTGGAAGTGGTAACTTTGTTTTCTGGCCATCCCAGCAGCGGGTACGGCAGTTATCGTCCGCGCAGCGCACTTTACACCTTGAAGTATGCGATGAAGTGATGCACATCTACAAATTAAAACAGGTTTAAAGCGTTTTGACAGGTTTAAGCATTGAAGCCAGTGGTTCCCATAGTATAGGTTGTGACCCAAACAAAAGTTGCGATTTCGCAAAGGATCAGAAAATAGGTCGCACCGAGGCGATCAAAACCTTAAACCTGAGTTGTAATTCTTCAAACTTGTTCGCTTGTCTGTTTGTAGTGTAGCATAGGTACTTGAGAAAATAGTAAACTGCTGACACTGAAAACAAAGTTAGCAACCTTCTGCCAAAAATCATCCATACAATCAACATTTTTGTCATATTAACATACGCTGTTTGAGACTTGGGTCGCAAGATGTTCACCAAGTCAGATTTCAGTCACGTTCAAAAAAGTTTTGGAACCGCTGTTTAAAGCAGTATACAATCATTATCAGGAATCATCTGATAACCATCCACATCTGGATTCACTATCATTTCTCAACTTTTTCTGAGTATTGCAAACGCTCTATATGTCAATTTGACACTAACGTTATCAATCAAAAATTTTGGTGTGTATCCCATTTCTTTACTTAGTGATCTTTGTAATGTTGATTATGC
>JGI24158J21664_10009943_pt1 | contig 12694 bp, 8 predicted proteins | sample Ectturendosymbi3_FD_21664 | JGI IMG/M metagenome (IMG submission 21664) | reverse complement strand
ACATTCCGTACTTATGTGGCTTTGTTACCGACCGGTCGATCGCGAGATATCAAGAAATTTTCTGGTCGATCCTAGTCAAAGACAAGTTGGCCACCCCTGCATTAGCAGAAGTACTCTACAGTGGGGCCTTGGTCAAGTAACTCAGCGTACATAGGCCACAATGTCTTTTTATATACCAGACAAACAATGTCAGTTGAATGTGGACCATCCATTGGTTGAATGATGAAAGTCAGATTAGCTTTGAAATGTTTTGCATTAGATTATCTGGATTATAGAGATCTGATCAGTAACTTAAAAGGTTTTTCAAATGAATATTTAATACATACTCACATGATGATACTGTAATCTACTTTCTAGGCCAACCAATGTTTTTCAACTGGGGTTCCACGAGTGGCTGCCAGGGGTTCCACTGAAATAGACCGAAATTCAAATAGCCTGGGACGAAATTAATTAGCAACCACAGTTCTATGTGGTTGTATAGCAATAATATTGACAATTATTGAATCATTGCAATTTTTATATGGTTCCATGATGCATGAGCAATGCAAACATTCGCGGAGGTTCCTCCTCAGCAAAAAGGTTGAAAAACACTGATCTATCATCTAGGCCCATACTTATACTTCAAGCAGTTAAAATCAGGTAAAAGGTAGGTTTCACCTAAGTATAAATAACACACAATATCTCTCTTTTCAATGTTTACATCACCTCCTTTCCTATTTTGTATTACTGCTGACACTTGACTAAACAAAATATTCTTTATTAGGCTACTCATTACTGTAAGAACCATCTTTGTTGTACAAAGTTACAAACAATAGTATTCATGAAAAGCAGGAAGTTCAGGCTCATTATTTTGTATTAATTTCATGCATTAGACAAGGGTTGCCTGTAAAAGGCAGAGCTCCGTAAATAGCGGAGCTTGGTTGCGGAGGTTTGATGATGTAACCGGAGTGGAAAAAAGTATAAGTTGCGTTGCCAAAGGAATAAATAGAATAAAAGCAAAGTAGCTTAAAACTTTTATTATTACAAATAAATATGCGCTTCCCCCAAAATCTAATACATGGATGTTTGCGATGTTTAAAAATCTTATACATTCACAACTGTTGAAACATTTTTTTGTCCCCGAATCGTTATGAAACTCAGATAAGCAAAAATTGTCAAACTTCAGAATAGTCTTCTTTTACCGTAGTGTAATACTACCTTTTGCAATAAAATTATGTTAACTAACGTTTAGTTCCCATTGCTCAATGCAAAATATCAGTTTTAGCGACTCTGGTCACGTCATCAAACCTCCGCAACCAAGCTCTGCTCTTCACGGAGCTCTGCCTTTTACAGGGTACCCATGTGATTTTTTTAATGATAAACATGGGTCTTGACTTTGCATTTCGATGTTAAGTAGCTAGTTCTGTAGCGAACCTAAGGTTTTTAATCATCTTATAAATGTCCAAAGTAAATATGCTTTGGTTTTTTAGCAACTAAGATGCATTATCCCTTTAAAACTGTCTGTACAAATAAAATTGCTTAAAACTGTTTACTATCTAGGCACCCTAATATTTGTTTTAGCAATTATTGTTTGACCTCTTGTCTGGTTTTGTGTACAGTGTACACATGCCACTCAAAATGACTCAGGCTTGTGGAGTTGAAAAATGCTATTGTATTGTTGCATTGCTTATTTTAAATTATCTCTATACTACTGTTTGTAGTTCTTGGAAGTTTTTAATTGAGCTAATAATGACCAAATTGCAGTATGGGTCTATAGCATAGTTAAATTTAAGCTTGGATTGGTTGGGTTATCATTGAAATTAGCAAAGTATTCGTCTTTAAGCCAGAAATTAGTTTAACTAATTTTTAAAGCAACACATTACTGTAATGTATCTTGGGTACAATGCATTTATTCTCAGATTTATTTAGGTTGTTTTTATGATACAAACGGTTTCGAAATGATCATTTAATGATAATGATAATGGTAACATATGCGTTTTATTTAAATGAAGTGTATAAACTGTTATGACTTCTTATTCTGATTAGAGATGAAGTTAAAAGGAAACTTAAAATACCTTTTGATTATGAGAACATTTTACATTGCCATATATAACCTTTGTCTTTTTTTATTGTCAGGTTAATCCCTAATTAAATAAATGTAGGCTAGCGTATGTACTTTAGCTAAAAACTGGAAGAAAGCTAAACATGTTTTTTTATATCTTATTTTAAACATTAACAAAAATATGTAGAAATTATATTTTCAAAAATAATCATCTGAAATAAAATTATTTTATGATAATAGTAACATATCAGATTTTTTAAATTGTTTGTATAATTTGTTTTTCTTCAAAATTTTGCTGTTTGCTATTCATAGTGACACCAATTTGTTTTTCTACAATAGCATCATCACTGTTTTGCCAAGTTTTATAAACAAAACCAACAAAAATGACTTCACTAAAAATATTAATGTAAAGAAACATTGTGGCCGAGTCAAGCACCAAATAACAGGAAGCAAGGGTGCCCTAATGCACAATCATTAATTTTAATAACATGGTGGGCAAGCAATGCATGAAGAGTTAAAGGATTTATGGATGAATAAGCAAGTAATGCATGTAGGTGAGAAAAGTAAAAGACAATGGAGGCTATAAAGCAAAAAGCCATGCAGCAGCTATGACATTATAAATCAGAGGCACACAGCAGAAGCAAAAAACAATTTTTATCAACAAAGATCATGTAAAAGCAGCACAGTTACCCATTGACCATTATGGAGTACTATAATCACAAATATGTTCCGTAGGGCACAAAATATACTTGAATGAGATTAATGAGAAAAGAGTAGAAACAGATTACAAAATTTTTAACAGTAAAAATAGTCCAATAAGTATTGGATACTTGAAAAACGAAGTATGGTTAGTTAATGAAGGAATTGTATTGGTGTAGGAACGATAGCAATAACAATTGAATTCATTCATAATGCCGTGACATATTTCACCTATCACACAAGTTATATTGAAGTCCTGGCACCGACTCAATTCTCCACAATTTAGCCTTAACAAATTTGCCTTAGAATTAGACTGGAGTCCGTGTCCATGAGATCTTGGAGGTGAACATCACTTAAGTTGCCTCAAAAGCCTTGAAATGCAGCAAGCGTGCTCCTTAGTTGATAGTGCAAATCTAAGCTTTATTCTAATGTAGATCATACTCACAGATACATAAGGCTCCCTGTGTTTGTCAGCTATTTTGGCCAGTTTTTTGTTCACTTTGGCACATTCTGGTGCCATCCCACCACTTGTGAAAACAATGGTATTAAATGAGGACTTCTCAATGTCAGCCATTGTTTGGTTGTATTTATCCTTTTCTTTTTCATGTTGTTGATAGATTTGCAAAGGGACTTACCAGAATATAACTGTGATGTAGGATGTGTGATCCTTAATATCAAAGAATGTTTTCGCACAGTATTCCACAGGCCCCTTGCAGAAATATCCAAACGTATTGTTAGCTATATTGACTTTTAGTTACAAATTCGATTTCAGTGATTAGCAGAAGTGTGGATCCTATCTGAACATCTCTACAGACCACTCTCATTATCTGTGCATCAGAGTCTCTCACTATGTTGTGCCTCATTGCCTCATTGATGTGTATCTGCTCAAAACTGTGAAAAATGAATGCTAGCAAAACATATATATGGTTTGATTGTAACATAATTTGTTGACCAGCTAGCAAATAATTCTTTCGTTTATATCTGAATTATTACTTGACTTCTGTAAACTTATAATTTATAGCTTTGAAATCTATTACCATTGCAAGCACATGGTAAAAATAGCAGATGCAAAGCTTTATGCTTTCCATGATGTGTGCAAAGTTGTTATTGGTTGGTTTAGCAAACATGCAATACTTAATGACAAGGAAAGTTCAATATTTTCATATCCATTTGAAGGTAGCTGTTTGAAAAGATAAAAATGTTGATGGATGCATTGCACCTTAGTTATTGAAAACATTGCTTGAATTGAAAATTAGAAATCTATTGTTTTCATGAGGTTTTTGGCTGATCAGTAATTGCTTACAAAAATACCTAAGAGTCCCTAAAGTCTTATTCTCAACCTTATCTACTTCTTGTAAAAATGTAATATGTAATTTATAAGGGATGGTGCTCTTGTGATTGTTATTAATATTGCCATTAGGTTTAGTTGTCATGTAGCATGCACACATATTGGAATTCATGCAATGCTGTGAAGAACTGGAAGGCTAATCGTAGGATAAGGTAAAAGAAAGAGAACATAGGTTCAATCAAAAAGTGGACATACTATAGCGTGAGCCCTCTTTTTTCCTCTGATGTTCAACAAACGTTATATTTCAACACCATTCTGCAAAATGACCTTTCAGTCATTTTGTTTGAAGTTATTTGGAGGTCTGAGTCATATTGTTAAAATCTGATCAAAACCTGTGATGTAGGGGTCACCAGTCTTTTTTAAACTGAGAGCTACTTCATGATACAGATTCATGCGATAGGCACTAGTTTCATACACACACTTCTGGAATAAAAATTTGTTCAAGTTGTTTTCAATTATGTCATCATTGATAAAAATTAAAGATATTCATCAATGTGAAAACACTGATCATGTTTATGCTATTGTCAGCACAGGACTGTGGGCAACCCACGTGGTCCATGCAGGTGACCTGGCGCCCACGGGCACCATGTTGGTTATTCCTGCTGTGATGTAAACAGCGTAGTTCAAATATTTGGCTAGTAAACTATGAACATCATGATTGATTAAGAAAAGTTTTGTTTTTCCAATATCTCTAATAGTTTGTTGTCTAAACCTTTGGTAATTTTAGCTAGAAGAATTTGGAAGTCTCAGTAGACTGTTAGTAAAATCCAGAAAAGTTGGCAATGACAAGAGTTAGTTACAAGTGTTATTTTTCTGAATAACAATCAGTGTTTCAAACTTTTTTTTTCTTTTGCAAGCGCAGGCAATAGCTTCAATACATGCATCATGTAAAATACTTGTGAATGGTTAAAAATATCTCTGATATGATATGGATAATAATGAATTGATTGGTGTCGATGTAACTTTCAGCTTTCGCATTTTTCAGGTCTGATACTGAGTTATATGTTGCAGATACTGCAAAGTTATAGTATGGTGTTTTGCAATGAATAAACTTTGTGGAGAATTTAAAATTTCACCATGTCTATTTTGTGCAATGCAGATTGAGATCCATTGCCATCCACATGCTGAGCTTATTAGATTAGTTGCATAGTTTTCATCTGCACCATTGTGTTGGTGATACAGAAATAATTGTAATATGAATCTATGCTATATTTTTATTTGAAATGAAATCAAGTGTTTTGACTTTTTTTTAAAACAAGCAAAACCTCATGTTTTAGAATATGGTTTGTTCCTGTTAACATGTGGGAATTTAATGTTTGTTAAATATAAGCATCATAATATTTATAGAATTTAAGCTCAACATTCTTTTATTAAGTGGATGGCATGAAAGCTTTATTTGGCCATTTCATGATTTACTGAAAGGTATGCTGGTGGACATAAATATAATGCTATGTTTCTATTAATATGATTGTAGGGAATCATCCAGAGTTCTTGGTTTTCTCAAACAGACATTTTTGTTAATTTGAAGGCATTAAGCAAGTTTGCCTAACTACAAAATGCAAAATCCAAGGTGTAACACCTGTAGGTATTTTTGCATTTTGCTTTGCTATAGTATTATAATATATAGTATTATAATATATTTCGGCTTTGTTTTAAATATTAATAGCAAAGAATACTGACTAAACTTAATAGCAAATATGCACTTGACGTGTTGATTAAAAATTTGGTCAAAAGCTTTTTTGTTTCCAGTTATTGGTCTGCGTGTTGTCTGAGGTATTATCTTGTATGTTACTAAACCTTTCACTAACTTATTGTGTTACGTGCTAGCCAAAGTTCCTTGAACTGAAATGAAAGTCTGACATTCACTATATGTAAATATGTCCTGATTTTATCAAAAACCTCTTGCTTGTCATCCTTAGTTATTTTTGGTTGCAAAAACAACAAGTTCACCTTAACTTCTTGTTTTTCATTTGAAAATCCAAGGATCTAATAATATACTGATTTGCAGTTGTTATTTCAGTGCTTGTTAATGGATATATACTGACATTTGTTAGATTTCATGTGTTCTGTGCTTAGATCATGAGCTTATTCTTGGCTTACTCCCCTGCTGGTTGACATGTAGGAATTCTTTTCATCTTCAAGTGAGTGATACAAACACTTTTGGGATTGCAAGTTCTTCATTTTTTTATGTTTGTGTGAAGCACCCTTGCAGTGCTCAGTGTGAGGAAAATGGGTGTGAAAATGAATGAATGAAGCAATACAATTATTTATGTAAACACTTTCGTATTGTGCAAACAGATTGTTTGAGGTGAACATGCTGTAACTGCTTGACGTATGCTGAACTTTAGGAAAACTTCATTGAACTCTGGTTGCTTAAAAATTAATGCAGTTCATTGCAGTTCTTCATTAACTTCATGATATGTGTTCTAGAGAGAGCATAAGAAGAAGTTGGAAAAAAACTGAAGTAATTGCATTAAAAGTTTGAAATGCGTGGATATGTGGCTGTGCAAAGTATGGCACGAAAACCAATTCACAAAAGTGCTATATCGCAAGAACTCCAAGACTTAACTGATGACAGGTGTGTGTCAATCATTGGTGCATATCAAGAGCAGATGGTTGTTGAGTTTTGTTGAATATTTGCATTAAATAATCAAAATGTTTGTGTGACACATGAAATTTCTTTTACACCAAATTTGTAAAATAAGACTTCATGATTGCAATGCTTACAATGCAAGATTCTGGTGTGTTATTTAAAGTCAGGTTCATTTGTAAAATCAATGGTTTTCCTTGCATGTAGCTGAAATTTGCTGGTGTGTTTCGAATTTTATGATTCTTATTAGAGATAGACTGATATATCGGCCTGGCCGATATAATCAGCCAATATTTGGGTTTTGCCGATATGTCGGTATTGGCCAAAATGGCTGATTCTATCAGCCTTGGTGGATGTTGGCAAAATGCTGTTATATTCCTCACGCATCCAGACAACTTGCTCATGAAAGCACAACAAAGCAAGGCAAAACAGTTATCTTGCAGCAATGCTAGCAGGTGCGTTTTCATAAACAAGTAGACAAGATGAACCATGGAGCATGCATCGGCCGTCGCAGCCGAAACAAAAGCATCACCAATAATCAGATTAATTAAAAATCATAGCAAAATATTGAAATTGCCGCAATTTGAAAATTTTAACTCATTAATCCTGCTTTTTGAAGTTTTTGACAAAAAGGTAAGGCATAGAATACATAATATTTTTGATAATGAAGCAGAAAACAAGATCTAAAAATTTTGGAAATATCAGCCCCATAAAAGCCATATTGGTCGATCTCTAATTCATAGTGCCAAATACTTCCATGTTTTTGACATGATAAAAGTGGTAAGCAACATACACTGGTGTTTCAATAAATATGCCGTTGATTGATTTATCATAAGAACCATTTGTTTCAATCATGTTATTCTCAAGGGTAATGCTGCTTCCATGATTTGCTTGAAGCACACCAAATGTCATTCAGATGTCAAAAACTTTATATTTTGTTTTGATAGGTTTCGTGACTTGCGAAGACCACGAATTGTCATGTTCTACAAAAATGGGGATAGGTAACTTATGTTCATATCAAGATTTGTAAAGTGAATAAATAGTTATCAAGATGCTGCGTTTTTTGCGGCTAGTTGGTTTCGTGATTATGTATGCTAATGCTGCAACTATTTCCATTGTGTTAGAAAAATCATCTTGCTGATATTTGACTATATGAGAGTATATTTTTATTCCTGCTTTGCTTGAGGAAATGAGCATGGTGTCATGTGAGTTGTAGCTATGGTTTTTGAAGATCATCATGTTTTTATTTCTGCACTGTAATATCTGTAGATGAAAAACAGGTATTGCCTTTGTTATCTTCAGGTTTTTGAGTGCTTAACAGTGTGTACTATTCTTCTATAAATGGCTTTATGGTTAGGACATTGCTTGCTAAGCTATTAGGTTGGAGATTTGAACTGAGGCCTTGATGTATTGTCGATGATAGTTCCATCTTGCTCAAAGCATAAGGAAATTGGAACAGAAAGCAATGTCAGGAAAAATTCAGCGAGATAACTCCAGCAGGCCTTAACACTCGCGTTAGTGCTGGCATCATATATCCAGTGAATGCTGACAAGTGGCTGGCTTTCTGAACTTCCTGTCTTTATAAGTGGTCTGCTGCCACTTATCATGCAATTCTATTTGTTGGTACTATGTTGGTCACAGCTTGTCGTATGGACTGTGACTTTTTTTGTTCGTAGTGGAATACTTTTGTCTTGCTCTGCTCAAGCTATCTCCAAATATTGCAAAACTGTATTTCATAGTTGAGTATGGAAAAAGCAAACCTTGACATGAATCTTGTAGATGTTGTGTTTATTCTGTACTGAGTTCTGGTGTTCACTGTACCGTTGCTATGCTCATCACTAAATTTAGCATTGAACTGCCAGGTACTTCAAAGGGAAAACCTTGCATATCACTCCCCATCGTTACCTACATTATGAAGAGCTTCTCGCCGATCTTTCTAAAAGCATGTCTCTGCCATATGGAGTCCGAAAAATCTACACACCTGTTGGTAAGACTGTCCCCTGTTCAACATCTTGATTCTTTGCATCCTGGGTGTGTGGTTGGCCATTGTGAGATAGCATGGCACTGTCATAGAGAATTAATGCGTTGGATGTGAAACGGCTCAAGGCAGCCTGCAAATAGCGTCATCGGTTGCCCACCTGCTTTTGTTAAACTGCTGAGAAATATAGGTGTAAAAACATCTGGTTTTCTGTGTTTGGGTTGCTGTAACCCACACCCACTGGCGTGACAAGTAATGTGGGCCGAACGTTTTTGCCCAAAGGTTTTCATTAATAAATGTTGAGTATGACGCTCCATTTTGTTTTTGTTTTTCAATGCTCATTTCGTGCAGGATTAGAACATCAACTCCAGGTAGGTGAGAAGTTGCAGTGGCTGTTGTAAGCTTTTGAGTTGCTGGCCCTGTCTTTGCTCATTTTATGTTGACATGAGTTTCTGATTTGCTTTTTGTCGTCATTTTTTGGAAACGTTTGTTGCTTTGTTAATTTCTTCTTGAAACGTTTGTTGGTTTATTTCTTTTTTGGAATTGTTTGTTGCTCTGTTTAGTTATATTCTGTTTTGCAAAAAAATTCATGCGAAAAGCATAATTTAGCTTTGCGAAAAATCAGTTCCAATACCGTATTAGCATAGTCGTCTCGTTGCCTAAGTCCTTATTAGCGAGAAGTATGCCCATGAAGTAATCGAATTGGGATGTGTTTCAGTCAGCCTTTCACGACTAAACATATGCAAATACTTATCACAAGGATGCTTTCCACAGCAACGAGCCATTCACTATCGAGAATGTACTAATGGGCAACTGAATAAATGGCCTGAACTCTCTAATTCAAATTGGACTGGATTTTTTTATAAATTTGATTTTAGACTTCTTTCCAAGTAAAATTTTCGGCACTTTCTTCATTTTCCTGGATAAATTTGATATAGGTTATTGTGGTGCTACGGCTAATTTTCTCGATCCAAGCAAATGCGCTGCTTGGTCGCAAGATAGTGAGTCTTCCGTTTGCTGTCTTATGTGGGACGACGCTTAGAAAGGGATATTTCTGTTCACGGTTAAATTACTGTTTTGTGATAACTGCCAGAAGCAGTCAGCGCATTGCTTGCATTTGTAAAGAAAATGTGAACGTTTTAACCTGACGTTAGTGACTGATGGGCACGAGAAAGCAAAGTACGATCCTGGTCTTAAATATTGTGCAACGAGTCAATTTGTCTGTTTCGCAAGTTTTCTTATCGCGCCGTCACGGTGGATTGCGTATTTAAAGGTTTGTTTTTCTTCTTGTTCATCGCATGCTCACTGCTTATCTTCATGTGCCGTAGCCCACTCTCTTACTTCACGCTGGATTCCATTGAAATTTTATGTGATCAAACACCAACACAATGATCTGGGTTTCTGTTGAAGTAGATTTTTAATTTTATGGCTATGCGCACCCAAAGATAAGTTTGATTTTTAGTGTGTGAAAAATTAATTTTGTCTGTGGTGGTCTTTGCAGACTTTCATGCGTGGCACCTCGGTTGATATTACAACAAATATGATTTTTGTGTTTCCTTGCAAAAAGTTTTGATTCGTAATTGTTTACAAGCAAAGAAAGTTATTACTGGACATGTATGTTTTTGTCGAGTCAACTCGTTTATATAAAATTTTCACATCGAAAATTAGTAAAGCGCTGACTTGGCCCTTGCTTTACAATTTTGCTGTACTGTTGTTGATCTGAGCTTACGGAAGGAATTAACAATCAGGTGGAACTTTGATAGAAGACATTGAAGACTTGAAAGACGGAGAGTCGTATGTTTGTGCTTCGTTCGAGAAATTTCAGCGGATCAAGTATGGAGTGCACAACAAGCAGAACCATTTAAGTATGATGTATTTTCGATTTTCAACTTTTCCGTGGTTAGCGCAGAGACAGTCTTGTTTAAGATATCTCGAGGTGTCCGGATGAATAGCTGTCAGTCGTCAAGCTAGTGACATGGTGTCGTTGAATTTCGAGTTGTACAGTTCATTGCCAGCAATTCATTGTTTGTTGATTTTATGTTTAAAAATTTCCTGCGGCAAAGCGGTTGTAGACTGACGTTGGAAAAACTGTTTTTTGTTGATTTATGTTCATTTGTTCGTGATGCAAACTCGCTTTTTCGCGAAGTGGTGATGGTTGCAACGAGAGAAAATGCCCACAACCTTTTTATGTTGATGTTAGGCGGTAAGGTTTCGTCATTAGAGAGACATCACTTTTCCGATCTGGAGTTTGCCAATAGCCGTCGTGATAAACAGAATTTTCTTAAGAGTTGAGTTTGGTATAGTTGGATGTTCCCCAGGGCTGCTGAGCCTGGTCGCGAAATCACTACTGCACTTCAGACGTAAAATCTATTTTTTCACCAAAAAAAATGTTCAGGCATTACAATTACAATTGGGGTCCATCTTTTTCAATCTTACAATTACAATTGGGGTCCATCTTTTTTACAATTACAATTATAATCGGGGTCCATCTTTTTCATCTTTTTTTTACAATCACAATATAGGTCCATCTTTTTTTTTTCATTACGATTGGGGTCCATCTTTTTCAACACGCGCGTGTGAAACATTCATCTTACGGTGTGAACAGCGTGAATTTTGTATCGCCAGCTTGAGACATTAGAATTAAAACAACGCCAGCAACCCCCTATCGACGCAGTTGACCACTCAGGCTCTCGAAGCGGGTGCAAAACAAAAGGTCGAGTGCCTTCCACTGAGGCATCTTCTGGTCAGTGCCGCGGCACGATCCTTCGATATGCGAAGGCGTGGTCCTGATCATGCGCGACGTGCTTTGTGGCTCGCACCATTTCTCGCACAACCCTTACTCTGTTTTTATTTTGCCTTCTGTTGAACTGGTGAACGTTGTCAGTGTCTAGCCTCAGTGTTTGCGAACTGCAGCTGAAGCCAGGTTTACAAATCGAGGCGTGCTTGCGGCTGCTGCGAAGCGTTGGAGCATGGATCGTTTTATTAGCATTTCTTTTCACTTGTGCGTCTGTTTGGTTCCGGGTCTTTAAAACTCGCGGTAATCATGTCAACAACTCCGCCGCTGACAGACCGATTTCGATTTGTTCAGTCACTTCTTGCATTTGCAACGCTGAGGCACGTGGTGATGTAATAGAGGAATGGTTCGCAAATGGGGTACGCGTATCCCTTCGCCTACGCAAAGGTGCTCCAAGGGGTACACGTATTTTTAAGTGTCTTCTTAATGAAACTTTGTCGCAAAAGTGTACACCTCTAATCATTGCGCTCATGATTACAGTGAAGGGGTACTTCATAAACAAAGTACTGTGTTACCCAAGGGGTACATAACTAAAAAAGGTTGATGACCAATAAATTGCAGTGTCAGATCACGCGAACAGTCACATCATTCGCGCTGAAGCAGTGAGCAAGAAAGCTGACTTGTACAAAAGACGCCCCGTGGAGATGCGCAGTGCACTTAGTTTAAAATGTGCCACTTAGAAAATCAAAGCAACGAGGCCATTAGCTGCTGTTGTCAGCGCTTGTGTTGAGTTGACTGGAACTTGCCACGTCGCTTACGTTAAAACACGGTCGTTGAGGTGTCTCGCATTACTTCTTGTGACTGCATAATGCGCATTCAAGTCCGACTGTGATACTGTTCGGATCGCCTTTGTTCGCGTTGACTTCGGAAATAGCTTTTCACTTCACGTGTGGCCATCATGGGCGTCGGAAGAATTTTTTTCCAGGGGGGGTCAATAGTGGATTTTTCCGGAGGGTGGCCAAAAAGATTTTCTCCAGCTGGTGGTGAGCAGCGGTGGTGAAATTACATTTTACCAACTGAAAACTAAGAAAAAGACGTTTTTCTACAGAAAACCTATTAGGAAAACAACAAATTTTAAAATCCAAGGGGACAAAGCCCCCGTGCCCCCCCTTCCAACACCCGTGGAGCTTCCTTGGCGTTGCCAGGTTTTTTACAAACTTGCTCATGTAAGTTTGCTTGTTACAAAACAATGTTATCGTTATGTTAAAGAAGTAGGTTTTAGCGTATTTTGAAATGAGTATACG
>JGI24158J21664_10009941_pt1 | contig 12696 bp, 2 predicted proteins | sample Ectturendosymbi3_FD_21664 | JGI IMG/M metagenome (IMG submission 21664) | reverse complement strand
GATCATCTCTTGTTGAAGCGTCAAGCTGCTTAAATTGCCAAGTGTGACGTTTGTGGCACAAACAGTCACCATTGGTGAGCAAAAGGTCTTCCCGGAGTCGGAGTTGTTGAAATTTTCTACGACTCCGACTCCTCAGGTTGAAAATCCTTCCGACTCCGACTCCTCGACTCCGACTCCACAGCCCTGCTGCAAACGTTCATTTTCACTTTCCTCTTGGGAATTTACAACCTCAGACCTGTGGCCTTATTTGTAAATTCCACGAAGAAATGCATGGACATTGAAAATGTTGGCAGCGTTTAGAGGGTCTCCGCATTTTTCACTCGAAAAATGTCGGTGAACCAATTGAATATTCGAGGTGTTTGCCGTTGCCATGCAACAATAAATTTGTTTTGACTCAGAAAAAATTTAATTGTTTTGTTCGTTACAAAGCAATACCAACCCTTCTGTGTAAGTACAGGAGATGATGCCCTGATGAAGCTCCCATGTTGTGGTCTCCTATCTAGTATTGAAGTAGGCCCATGTTATTTGAGAAAGTGGAGAAGAGGCGAATCATTACTTTTTATTTTAAAACAAGCACAGTTGATGTAGGTGAGTGTATACAGCCGCAGCAGCACTGGTCAAAACAGCACAGTAAAGTGGCAACTCTACAGGAAAAGTTGCCTTCCATCATTCAATTTTTTGCCAAGGTATTTCGTCGTTTATGTCATTTGCCAATGAAGTAACAAACTTTTAATTCTAAATCTTTGGAAAATTATTAAATCAACTACTTGTCGTGTCACGAGAAAAGTAATTAGGAAAGGTGTAGGTAACGTTACAAGCGCTACTTTGAATTTCAAAAAGCAAAATTGTAACTAATTTTTCATCCATCCAAACTTGCTCACTCTGTCCAAAACAAGTTTTAAAATTGTTGCTCGTGATTCTGCTGTTGACGCAAAGAAAAAAGATTTTGGCCTATTGGAGTAATAGACTTTTTTGGCACAATCTAGGTTTACACTTTGAACAAGCGAGGTAATATCCCACCGCATGCTCTACTGCAGTGGCGTAGCGATGTTAATGTCGCCCGGGGCCGACAATAAAAATGCTTCCTCTTTTCCACTCCTCACATTTGCTTGCTACAAATATAAAATGAGAAAAAATCATGCATCATGCTTATTATAACAGCAAGGAATAATAAAGCATCTTGAACATCACAATCAAATACTCACAAACGGAAAGGCGCCTTGTTTTTAATTCTCGATTATGGATCTTGCTTTCTTTGCTTGTTAGCCACCCTTGTCGTCATTACTTTTCCTATTTTTTCTGCCTTCTTTACATATGCATATATCTATGGCTAAATAAATAGCATAGCTGGCACATTCTAGGCTGTGGTTCAGCGGAAAAGTTTTATTTTTTGTCATTACTTGTGAATCAGTTGGCACCGTGGATTCGATGTGTTTTCCACGACAACAACAAAGTTCACAGGGCTAATGAAGCCCTGAAGCAACTTGGGTTTGCTTCTTTGTCTTACTTAGAGCAAGGCACTCGTGGTTTGTCAGTTTTTTTACAACTGCGGAAGATCTTTTGCAGGTAACCATTGCCTTCGTATTGAAGATTTTTTTTTCTCTGACAGAAAGTATTAGGAGATGTTTTCGACAGGCATTGTTGGGATGCAGCATGCTGCAGCAGAATGAGCGAAGATCGAGATTACCGGTGTAGTTGCCTAGCAGTGCAGTGGTGTAGCGCTTTCCGCTCATTTTATGGCTCTATGTATAATTCCTAGAAATGCTATGTTTTCATAGTCAAGTTTTTATATTTTAAACTTTTTCATAATTTCCATATTTTTTGCGTTAAACTGATATTCACAACTGTTCAAATTTCCGTTTCTGCCGACACATTTAGAGTTTTCGCAACACCGCATGTCGGTTAGAAAACGCAGAAAGGCAGTAAAGCCTATAGCAGTAGGCTACGTCAAAGTAGCTGATCAGCCATGACGCATTATTTGCTCGCTGTATGAAACTCTTATGAGCAAAACTTTTCCTCAAGAGAGTTCCGAGGAATTTTTGAACTTAAAAAAGTCTGCATTACGCAGAACAAGAAAAACTTCACCAGCGTGTTTTAACAGAGTGCTTTGAACAGCACTTCGAAAAAAAGACATGGTTTTATTTGGCTTCTCAAAAAAGAAACTTTTTGGCACTTTCCCACCTCTTTTGAATAAACCTATGGGTTTCATAACAAAACTATTTGAAAAACAGTTCAAACATAGTGTTTAGCAAAGTACTCCAACCTCTCGTTGCAGAGGTTACGCGATGCGGTTTCACTGGTACATGCACATTTTTGTTGAATTCAGTATACATTTTAAACTGGGTAGAGGGCAAATTGTTTTCTCCAACTCGCAAACAACATATCAAGAAAGAAAGCTTAGCTACTGACTTCTTTGAACGGTTAAATTTTGAACAATCATTTTGTAAAACCGTTTTTTTTAGGGAACTCCTTGCAAAACTTCATAAAAAATAACCTATGCAAAGCCTCGAGACGAAGAGTTCGAGACCGGGACTGAAATCCTTCGAGACCGAGACGATACCTTCGAGATCGAGACTCCAAAAAACGGGTCTCGAGACACGGACCGAGACCAAGTCTCGAGACTCCATCATTGGTTTGGACAATCGAAAAGGTACCCAACAGCATGCAGGGGCTGACAAGGGAAGATTAAAAGGACACATCATCCACCCATCAGCAGTAAAAATAAATTGTAACCATTTTGTGAAGAAGCCTACGCTAATTTTGGCCAAATATTTTTTGCTATTATTAAAGGATATCAATGGAGATTTGGCTTGGGGTGGGGCTGCATGCATGATGCCCAGTAGCTAAAGATTTGTGGCATTTTTAAACAGCGGAAATGTGCAAGAAAAATATTTAGCTACCATACCTTGCAATATATATATCGTACCTTGCAATTTATCGCCTTTTTGACGTTAAGCAACTTAAACAAGACATCAAATCGCGCTGTAACCCACACTTCTTATAAAAGGCATGAAAATCGATGTGTTCTACATAAAAGTAACATGCACGTGCGACCAATGCGATTCACCGTTTTGTGCACTCTAACTGACAGCTCTGATAAAATCCAATTGATGCGTTCTACTATATTGCTGTGCTTGTTTGTACCATAATCTGATAGTAGTGCAACCAAGCTGAACTACAGTACCATGTCCAACAACAAAATTAAGTTTATTAATTTCTAAATGATTTGTAGGGACAAAGCAAAGCGTGATTAGTGTTTCTTTGAAAACACGTCTAAAAACAAAATTGGGAATATGTATTGACAAAACTTTACCTCTGCATCGGGTGGATGACTATATTGGTTTTACATAAAGCTGTCCCCCGCACATTTTACAACAAAATTGCGCCCATGATTTAAGACACCAGGAAAAACTAAAATAATACTTTTTACTAAGAAACAAAACAATGTTCAAGCATTTGTAAATTTATACATTCGCCCAGTCATACTTTTCTGTAGAGTACACAGTATTTTCTTCAAGAAGTCTTTGTTCGATTTTGTTTTCTCGTAAAAATCACAGCAGGATATGTCAGTATTAACTGACTTTTACAGATGATAAGGCTTTCACATTCTGCTTCTATTATCAGACCACATGCTATTCATATTGGCTGACTGAATGTCAAACCGGGCTTTTTGGTTGACTGACCGGGACGCCGGGACAAAGCCTTTCAACCGGGACTGTCCCGGCTAAAACGGGACGTATGGTATGCCTAATATTATGTCAACAAACTTCGCCAAAACGTTGGTTTGGAAACATGATATAACGTCATATTGTGACGTCAAAAACAGCGCATATCAAATACAAATGATTATCATATGCCACTGAATGACCCCCCCCATGAAAATGTTCTGCGTACGCCACTGGTCGCACTAAAGGAAGTTTAACGCAAGTCAATTGACACAATTTTGCTTTATAGCAGAACGAAGTCTGTTACACAAAATACTGATTAGAGGTTTTGTAGAAATACTGCCGAGGGCCGCGCAAATGGTGTTTGGGAGCTGCATGTGACTCTCAGAACAGTGGTTGAGAACCACTGATCCAAAGCATTAACCCGTTTTATGAATGCTACGAGCTCATTAACGTGACTTGCTCACACGTACAGTTCAGGGTTGCCAGATGTGTTTTGCAAAAATACCGGCCATTCTGTCAACAGTGGCAGATCTAGGCTGTGTCCTGAGCGCGTATGCAATGGCGCCGGATTCTCGAATAGCGTTTTTTGAAAAGAACGCTTTTTGAAAATGCATTTACTTTTTCTGTCATTTTCTTATCGATTTAATGAAGCTCTCACAATGCTTGGTTTGAAAAATTTTAAACAGTGCATAAACGTATGCTTTGTGAGCATAGTCATGCTAAGCATTTGGGAAACCAACATACGTTGAATGAAAACGATATCTGAAAGGTTTATTGTGAACAGAGGCGTTCTCTTAGAAAAGAAAGCACTTTGTAAAAATTAAATTTTACATGAACATCTTTTCGCACAACTTGATGTTTGCTTTGTTACGGTAGTACTGTATAAGTATTGCCTGTATGATCACCATAATACAACTGATAAGTTCTTGCGTGCGATATTCACTTCAGTCTGCAAAAAACATTTTTTAGCTCAACTGACGCTTTTCAAAAAGTTTCTCAGTACCTTTTGGAATTCAAAGACTGGCTGAGAGATGACTTCCCGGTTGATTTCCTGGCTCTTGAGCCAATTATAGTCCTCTGACCAAATATTGTGTCGGTTCAATGCGGCTAACATGATTGCGAAAATAAGTTAGTCTACATGTTATTATTTTTTGAAGGATTAATAATCTCTATTGCCACTGCAAACGACAAAAATCTTATCATCGAAAAAATAAGAGAAATAAGGCGTAGGCCAAGTTGCCATCTTTATTAGTGAACACTGCGCATTCAAACACAGCCTATCCATAGCTTACCATTGGCGATAGTAAAAATGACTTGAGCTAAAACCTTTCTCCGTGCGGTTAAACTTTGTACATTTAATCACATTCATGATGAAAACTGCTTTGTACGAAGAGAAATCAACGAAACTTGCTAAGATTCATTAAGATTACAATTTCTCGATCTCTGTATTTTACGCAGTGGATGGAGTATAAGGTTCTCTATAGTCTTTACAATGCTACTCTCTTCCTGTTAATCTCCACGATTTTCCTGCATTCTTCTGCAATAGCCTGTAGCAGTTTAGAAAGCAACATCACCTGCGTTGGTTTCACGGTTAATTGCCGAAAAAATGCTTATACAGATCACGTATAAGATGGAGCATGGTCAGTATAACTAAACTAAACAAAGGAACGGGAAAACAAAGGGACACTGAGATTGTTAAGTTACAAGGAATACTTTTCCCCCAGTTTGGATTATGAATTTCGCTGAAGGAACTGTCCTGACAAGATGCACTACTAGAGTCAATGTAAGTTGTGAAGTTCTGTGTTGGTTCTTTTTGGAGTTACTCCAATGCATTTATATTCAAAATACCGGCTTCAGGCACTGATTTTCAAAATACCGGTTTCCTACCGGCCTCTGCTAAATTAGCAGTAAAATACCGGCCAGGCCGGTGAAATACCGGCCATCTGCCAACCCTAGTACAGTTGCTGACTTCTTTTACACTCAACCTCATCAGCCTAGAGCAGTGGTTCTTAACCTTTTTTCTGCAACGCTTCCCTTAAGTAATTGTCCTTTGTTTCAAGCCCCACGACTTTAAATACAGTAAACCTCGGTTAATCCGGATCTTCGCCAAAACCTGATAAAACCGGTGGTACGAATGATTTCTAGCGTTTTTCTTTATAAAAATCTTCGGTTTATCCGGAGTTTTTAATCCGGATCTTCGCCAATACCGGATAAAATCTGCTCTTTTCACATGTCGTAATCCAGATTGTTCTCCACTTACACACTGTATTGTTCTCAAAGTGCATTGACTGGTTTCGGGACCTTTCAGGCGCAACGCAAGCGTGCTCACGATCACTAACCAACGTTTAGAATTGTCATAACATCGGCCGCAACAGCGCGCAACATTCGACTAATCGTAGAGATGATTGTTTTGTCACACACGGACACAGCATATCACATTGAATTATACTGTAACGTTCAAGGCACGCGGCCGCACACCACAGTTTCAGTCTATTGATCAATGTTGAGTGTACGTATGTAGTAGAGGTAGGGTTGCCAGATCACTTGAAATTTTTTCAAGGACATTTTGTTTTTCAAGAGATACCGTGAACTACTTTCCTGGGCGTCTGCAGGGGGGAGAAACGGGCATTTACCCCCGTGGAAATTGGGACTAAGAACCAAAAATTTTAGAAAATCTGAAGGCAGCATCTTGAGTCCGATTAATTAATTTAATTCTTGCAATAATACTTTATTTACCGGTATGGTACTCACACTGCACAAGAGCCAGCTTCACTATTCTGGTGTGATGCAGTGATGAGCTTGCAGTTCACTCATGACCACTCCGTCTGCAGACTCAAGTTGCGTAACTAGCGAGCTCATTGTTCTACTATTGCCCTTTGTTGCGCAACAATAACATGGCAACGAATCCCAAAGGTTCACTTCAAGTTACAATAGTTATTGTTTTCCGCATGTGACTGTTGACCTTAGACATCTTTGGTAGGTGATGTAGCGAGACAGTTCTTCTTCTTCTTTTGAGCGAGTTCTTTTACCTGCTCCACTTCTTTTGAGCGAGTTCTTCTTTTAGCGAGACAGTGACTACTGATAACGATAAGACACGTTTCATACTGTGTGAAAAGCAGCAGGGGTGAATCTGTAGCAACGCTTCCTCAAGTTTGAAAAATCCATTGAAGTGTGAGATTGTGACCAATGTGCCTGAGTGAAGAGCTTAAGCTGCGCTTATACAGGCTTCTATTCACACAGTATAAAACTACATGGCTTGTTGGAAATACCTCTGTGAAAGGCTTGTGAGAATACATCAATCGTTAAGACTTAGTTCTGACTTCTGAATGAGTACTAAACGCAAAGTTATATTTTCTGCAGCGAGTTTTCATAATTCATCTTCTCAGTTTTTACGCCTGCGTGGTATTCTAATTTTAATAAGTACTAAAGTTGTCCGATAATCGTGTTAAGATACAGGTCTATTTCTCATTGTTCGAAACACTTTTCCGAGAGTGCCTAACTTTCTTGCTTTTTCACTGCTATGTTGATCTGGTCGTTGATTGTCTGAAAATAACTTATTTGTAGAAAGTGCTCACAAAAATGGATATTAGGCAGTTTATGAAAAGAAAAAGCATTTCTGATAGCCGAAGTGTAGAAACTCACTCGAACAAAAGATTTTAGAAGTGAGTTTTGTTCAACCAGCACAGACTAATGAGAGAACCGCAAACGCGGTTGTTGATAGTTCAAGTCCTTTTCAGGCTCAGTTGTGCGGAGTCCACGGGCGTTGGAAGGATTTTTTCCAAGGGGGGACCACTAGGATATTTTTCCAAAACTTTTCTAGGGGGAGCCAAAAGGGGTGAAATTTGCTTTTTCCCACTCGAAACAAACAAAACAACCTTTTTTGGTGAGATTTTCAAAATCCAGGGGGTCTTGCTCCTCCTTCCGACGCCGATGGTGGGTTCACAGTGATAACGAGATTCACGCACCAATTCAGCAAACGCTGTAACGGATGACAGGAAGTACACTCTTGTGGCAAACTCGTATAAAGCTTCACTTGAAAACGATTTTGAAATTGAAAATAGATGCGAATGGAGCGCGTGCTTTTATGGGGCGTTTTTTTGTGGTGTAGCAACAGTAAAGCGTTTTGTGAACGTCCATTTGCATTGCAACGTCAGCAACCTAAAAAACGTAAGTAATATGATCACGTTGCTCCCTTCCCTGGAAAAATTTCTGCGGACGCCCATGGCTATTTTCACCTTTCAGCAAGTTTAAGGCAGGCTACAGCTAACCATGTACGAATTGAAAACTAAACAAAACATTATGATTATGAAGACACAACCGTTCTTGAATATTTTCTTTTTTGCTATAAACTGCTTAAATGGAAAAATCTACCCATTGTTCGGCTCATCATTCACACTGTTTATTCTTGATTCTTGTTCAATGCAATCAATAGTTCAAAAATGAACAATTTAAATTTATTCAAGAATTTTCAAGGGCGCCGGAAAATATTCAAGGACAACAAAATGTTTTTCAAGAATCAATGACATACTGAGTTTTAATAACAAATTCAAGGACAATTCTTGGCGCTCAAAGACGTCTGGCAACCTTAAGTAGAGGAGTATTATCCTAAGTGTACTGTACTCGGTAGCATGTCTCAGTCACTACTTATGAACCAGTCGCAGAAATATCTGCGGGCAGTCCGAAATCCCAGATTTCCTCTCAGCCAAGTAATCTAAAATTATGTACTTAAGATTGTTCATAACTGCGTGGATATGACGGTTGCTCGTCTGCTATACCATTGTAAATACATCACTAAATTCATTTTACTTCTGTGAAAGTCCAGGGGCGTCCACAGAAATTTTTCCAGAGGGGGCAAAGTCGACATTTTGCGTATCCTTTTCAGGTTTCTGACGATGCATCGCAAATGGACGTACACAAAACGCTTTACCCTTTCTACATCACAAAGAAACTGCTCAACGTTACGGCAACACTTGCAAACAGTGCTCCTTCTAAGACAGCTATGTCAACTCGCGACCCCGTTGAGGGTTTTGGGCGGCCCAGTCGACTTTTCGCTGTAGTAAAAGTATCCTGCATACTTACAACGTGTCCTTGTCTTAATAATCTTGAATTTGACATTTTTGATGCAGGTGGTCCTCAGTGCCACTTTATCACGTCTGTTACCATTGCAGTTAGGATTCGAACACTTTCAGTATATTAGTTTAAGCTAAATTTAGTTTGCTAAGATCAAATAAGCCATTCAATGTGCGGCCCTGGTCAAGATAGTGACATACTTTTTGGCTCAGTAAGCCATTTGGGTTGAACATAGCTGCTCTAAGACATGATTTACAACCTTTTACATGCAGATATCCATTTTGCAACCCAATTTAACCTGACGACCCCCTTCCGAAAATTTCCAGTAGGCACATGTAATATTCATGCAGTCATTCTGATTTTCTATTGTGCAAGCACAATGCAACCACTGCCCTAAGAAACTCTACACTGAGCATATGTTTGTTTTAGTGAGCATGAATATTTTAAGACTAAGTTAGCAGGCAGAGTTCTAAATGAATTACAAACTTCGTGAATGATTAAAGTAAATATAAAATCTTATCAAAATACGAACAAAGTACACACCTAATTCAAATAGGTTCTCTTTGTTTTCGTGTTTTCCTAATGTTTTGGAATGTTGCAAGTGCGCTAGAATGAGATTTCACTGCGACAATGGTCTGGTGGTTCTGCGCAGTTGCGCACCTTAGAGGGAACATTGGTTGTAAAATATGCGCTTTGTTGGCAGCAAGGTTTGTTTTCACATAGGATGAAAGTACGTGACTTATGCTATCAGCAGTCGCTCGCTGCATATATGTGCCAAGATGTCTGCATTCAACAGTCACATGCGTCAAAACGCTGCTGCCGCAACCAGGGCCGGCCTAAGCCGATGCAGCTGCATTGGGCCCTGCGCCTCTGGGGCCCCGCGCCATGGTGTTTGGGTAGATTATTCATTTTACCAGATACATCTTGCGCTTGAGAATTCAATAGAAACGCCATATAAATTTCATTGTTAACAAAGAACGCTCTCGTCAGAACCAGCAAATTTCCTCTCGAACGTTAGCAAACGTGCTCAATTCTCGTGTTAAGTGCTGTACTGCGTATCTGCGCTCTACCACGATCGTAACACGGTTGACTGAACACGATGACGTCATAAAATCGCTGCTCAGAGGGGTCCCGCCCTTAGGTCTTGCATTGGGCCCCGCATCTGCTAGGGCCGGCCCTGGCCGCAACTTGAAGTTAACCTTTGAAGATTTGTTGACATGTTATTGTTACCCAATAAAGGCGAATAGTAGAACAAGGCGCTCACAAGTTTCGCAATCTGCCTTTGCAGGCAAAGGAGCGCATTGAGTGAACTGCAAGCTCATCACTGCATGATACCAGAACAGTGAACCTGACTCTTGTGCACTGTGAGTGTCATACCGGTAAATAAACTGCCATTGCAAGAATTAAATCAATTAATTGGAATTAACTGCTGGCTTCAGGTTTTCTAGTAATCTTTACTTCGTTCCAACTTCCAGGCGGGGGCTAATGCCCGTTTTTCGCTCCCCTGCGGACGCCCATAACTGCAGACAACTGAGTCTGAATTAGATTGATCTATCCACCACTACGTTTGTGGTGCTCTCATCAGTCTGTGCGGGATGAACCTCACTTCTCAACCTCTTGTCTGAAATGTTTTCTACGCTTAGGCTATCAGAAATGCTTTTTCTTTCATAAACTGCCTAATATCCTTTTTTCGATCACTTTTTACAAATAGCCTAAGACATAACGTAAGAATAATCAACGTCCAGAACAACATTAGCGATGGAAAATCAAGAAAGTTTGACACTCTCGCAAAACTGTTTCAGACAATGAGAAATAGATCTGTACGTTGACGACTATCGGACAACTAACTAAAATTAGAAAACCACGCAGGCTTAACAAGAATGAGCAAATTAATTGTGAAAACTCGCAACATCAAATATACAGCTTTGCACTTGCTCACTCAGTATTCCCACGAGCCTGCATAGATAACAAGCCCCATACTTTTACACTGTGTGAAAAGAAGCCTGCACAAGCGTATTTTGACTAAGATATTAACTCAGGCACTTAATTACACTCANTCTNACACTGGCAATGGATTTTTTCAAACTTGTGGAAGCATTGCTACAGATTAATTCNTGCTTTTTACACAGTATAAAAATGCGTGGCTTACCGCTATCAACAGTCACCCTCTCGCTGCAGTATACCTGCAAAATGTGTGCTTTTCAATAGTCACATACGGCAAAACGCTTTCTACCGTTACTTGAAGTGAACCTTTGAAGATTTGTTGCCGTGTTATTGTTATGCAATAAAGACCTACAGAATAAACCGCTCCCAAGTTTGACCACCTGCCTCTGCAAGCATAGGAGCGGACAGGAGTGATCTGCAAGCTCATCAGTGCATAGCACCAAAACAGTGAACCTGGCTTGCGTGCAATGTGTGTCATACTGGTACATAAACTGCCATTGCAAGAATTAAATCAATTGATCGGACTTGAGCTGCTGATTTCAGCTTTTCTAGAAAATTTTCGTTCTTAGTCTCAATTTCCAGGGGGTGGCAAATGCCCGTTTTGCCCCCCCCTTGCGGACACCCATGCGAAAGTCTGCTGTTGGGTTGTAACTGTGTTCAATTTGAGTAATTTGCACCGATATCTCAGTACTTAGATGGCGTCAGGCTAGAAACAACTATCTTCGGTTATCCGGATCTTCGCCTAAACCGGATAAAATCGTCGGATTAACCGAGGTTTCCTGTACGCTGAAAACAAGCGTGTTTATTGGTAATAAATGATCAAACTTTCCATGTTGAAGGCTCGCGCCCCTCTGGGAATTTATTGACGTCTCCCCGGTTAAGAACCACTGGCCTAGAGAGTGTAAACTAGTTTTTCTTTTGAGAAGTTTTAATTGAGTCTTTAATGTATTATATTACAGTAGCTACTTGTAACTCTCAACAAAGTGCACAATAGCAGCATCACACTAGTAAAAAATAAATCACTGACGGCTGCAGCAGTAAAAGTACAGTGCATTCTAATTTAAATAACAACCAGTTTTTAGACGTCCATTCTTGACTCTTGATGCTGAAGACACAGTTCTTGAAGTCTGTGACGTATTAAAGGCTCGATTGCGTTTATTGATCAAAAAGGGACATACAGTCAATTACATACAGTAGTATAAAAAACAAGTTTTTTACAGCATTGCGGTAATTTCCATCACGCGTTTGGATCATCTTTGGATGAGTAAAGCCCCATTAAAAGCTTTGTCGATGGTCCATCCCGTCAATATCACAGGGTTTATACATAGTCAAGGAACTCAAACATGCTTAGTCTTAACCAGGGCTGTGGAGGCAGAGTCTGAAATTTGGGTTCCGGTTCCACAGACATATTTTTTTGGGGCAAGTGAGTTGCACACATAATACAATGGTTTTCAGTGGATCATGTCGTTCTGGAGTCGGAGCCAAAAACTTCTACAAATTGGAGCCGGAGGCAAAAAATTTAGATGCATGGAGCCGGAGCCTGAAATTTGAATTCCGGCTCCACAGCCCTATTTGTAATGCATCATAGGTAGGCTATTCGTGGTACACGCATCTATTTTGAATAGGAACAAACACTGAAACAATGAGCCCGCACTACTGCATTACTCGTCATACATAAACGTTACGAGGTGGAGCAAAATGGAAATCTATGGTAAGCATTAAATTTCAGTCATCTGAAGTAAGCAGATGAAAAATTTAGGCGTAGATGCTAACCGCTGAACAAAAGCATAAAATTGTTTCTAATCAAGGCATAAAATATTTTTGACGAAATGTCCTGCTGACGAGTACTTGCGTTTTCGGGGATGCGATATCAGATTCGATGGGCGTTGTTAAAACGAAACGCGCAAACACGAGTGGACAGAATTACGTTTTGGGTTAGACTCTAACACGCCTGTATATTTCTGCTTTGCTTATGAATGAGAAAATTACGCAATGTTTACTTGTGAAAACTTGT
>JGI24158J21664_10009940_pt1 | contig 12696 bp, 10 predicted proteins | sample Ectturendosymbi3_FD_21664 | JGI IMG/M metagenome (IMG submission 21664) | reverse complement strand
TAACATTAGGCGTAAGAACTAAGAAACCATCATTGGATAAGAATGAGTGAGGTATAACGAAGCCAAGGTAACGTCAAAGTCTAGCTGTAGTTGTCAAATCAGTGTAGCTGTAATTGAAAGCGATGCCAATGTTTACCATTCACAACTATCAACAACGTTAAAATCATTTGTCGCTGATGAGTATTGAGAGCGAACTATCACGGAAACAAAACTTTTGACAAGCTGATACATGAATTTGCTTGCAATAAAGCACGAAGAGTACTATTATGATTTGAGTGTCTAGCATGGAGGGAAAAACTGAGAACTTTTTCGCATTCCTGAGTTTATGATAGGACAAACGTTTTTATTTTCGCAGTGCATATATACCCTTTTCATTTGATGTTGCATAGTGTGTTATTTCGCGTGATGAACACAAGTATTATAGGGACACCATGACACATTGGTTTTTAGTAAAAAGATAGGGGCCCTCAAACAACTGTGCCTCAGGGCCCCTAAAAGCCTCATCTGGCACTGGATCCACTCCTTATATGCACGAAAGCTTTGAAGAAAACCTACTTCGTATGTCAGTGCCTCAGAGCAAAGTCGCTGTTCGGCTTCGGTTGAACGTACTGTGTTGGCGTACACCAGAAGCGTGTAAATCAGTATAAGCGCAATCGTAATGGCGGCCGCGATGTCTTCTTGTTCAAGTCCAATATTGGTCATTGAGAGGTTTACTAGCGCTTTTGCAAGAAAGGTTTATGAGCAAATGGTGGCATTGACCCAAAGTAGGAGCTTCGAATTTCACTCTCGAAACTTTTAAAACTTGTCAATTCAGTGAAAGCAGACTTTTTATTTGTCGGTTTAAATCTGAACACAGATGATGCTTTAAAAACAAGGAGCATTAAAAATATTTAAATGTTGAAACTCGGTTGTTGTTTTCCCCAGCCCTAATAAAATTTCTGCCTACGCGCCTGGTTGCACTGCTAGTATTTAACAAAAGATCTTGTGTTTTGTTTTGATTTGATCTACTGTATGTGGTGATTATTAGTAGCAGTATATTTTATTTATAGAACTGACCAATTGTGAATTGACTATCACAACTTTTGAGCATAATTGTGTCTATTTACTCTCTCAGAATTAATGTGTTTTCATATTAAATGCAGTGCTAAGTGCTAGAACTCTAGACATAGCACCATTGTATACTTGTGTACACTAGTTGCTATACCACCACGATGGGCGTAGCCAGGAATCGATTACATTATGTGGCCCAATTTGGCCAATTTTGCAAAAAGGTTGTACTACGGTTAAGTGAACATGGTGACGTCATCGAAACGCAAACAATAAGATTTGTCCCCCCAATGTTTTTTAGCAAACTCGGTCCCTGGTACTTCCGATATCATTTTGGCTCAACGTTTCCTAGGAATCCAACAAAACCAATGTTTCGCTCTTTACCAACGGTGCCGCTTATGCGATGACGTTTTCAGCACACTTGCCGATGAATTTGGCGGTTTCGGGACTGTCTTCGGCATAGCCCTAAAGGAAAGAAACCAAGAAACTGGCTACAAGAAACATAGTGGTATATCCGCCTATCGTAACTAGGCTTGTTATTTGGGCGACAAATTTTTAAAGAAAAAATGGAGGAAATGTGATCTTGACTGGTTTTTACTACCTGAATTTCTTGAATATTGAATTTTATAATTAGATTTAACAATGCTGTTACTGGTGCTTCGGCGATGTTGGTGGCATTGGAATTACATCTAGTCGCCAATCGCCGGCTGGGAAAACACAGCCCTTCGTTTATCTGCACCACTGCAGCTTGCAACAGTAAGCGGATGAGCTATGTCTGGGGTTGGCGTTTGAAGCTGGGGGGCAGTAGTTGGTGGAGATCATTCTTGGATAACAAATGTTTGACTGATTTAAAACATTTAAATGAGAAAATTTTGGAAGCATAAGAAATCGTCCGACTAAATTTCATAGATATTTCTCTTGATAATTTTCTCTGGTTCTAGGGACCAGATTTTCAATTTTTGGGACGCGAACCGGGTCCCTAAAACCACTTAAAAAACCCTGATATAAGCATTCAAGTAAATCTTTCGTTTCTTGGTAAGGTTAACATTGCCTTGCAGTTGAAATTGATTCAGGATACAAACCTTCACTGGAAAAGCATAACAATCACGTTAAAAAAACAGAAATTTTGTTTAAAATCATAAATTTTTTTAAATGTTTTGGAACATTTGAACTTCCTTTGAGAGGACATGATGAAAGTACCAGCTCAAAGGAAGTGGGTACAGGTCGGCTACCTTGACACGTTTTGAATAAAACGCTAAGTTTGTCCTACTATCATTATAACGTCGTAGTAGTCGAGCTGAAGCGTTCAAATTTACTGTGCGAGTGGTATTAGGTTCGACTCGCGGCTTTCCCTTTGGTGGTAGTTGTTATACTTTTGATGGGATCAGTTTTTATTTACTTTTGTTTGAGTTTCCAATTCTTTTGTGTTGCTGTTTACACTTTAGGGTTTGGGTTTAGGTTTAAGGTTAATTAAACTGAAGAGCATGTTTTCCATGTACCAATAGAAACAACTGAAAACTGCGAATTTGATAAGATTAGAACTGCTGGAGTGACTGGAAACGTCACTAATGATTAAAAACAGCCCGGGCGACAATCCTAGATGTTCAACCAGATATGAATATTCGCAGCCCTGCTGGTCATTTTCACCACGAGCCGCCACTGGCCCTCAGGCTACTTTGTTAGTCCTCCATTGGTCCACGGAGCAATTTGCGTTTGAGATCCCTGCTTTGGCGATTTACTTAACAATGCCTGTAAACAGTTGCATAAGGTGAAAGAAGTTTTTCAAAACTAATGAAAACTTACTTGCGATCAACAATTTCACAAGAGAGAGTAAACAATTTGGTACTGCTGTCTAGAAAATAGCGTTGTTAAAATCATTTTCCTTGAAAATGTATTCAGAGACTTTGCAAAAAAAAGGCCTGAAAATTATTTTTCTAAAAGTCTTGTTTTTAAGCATTTTGTCTGTAATTGTTGTACTTGGTAGTTGTCAATTTTTTTAAGTAATTCAAAAAGCTTTCATAGTTTTTCAACATTTTGTTGTATCAAGCATTTATTTTTTATGGTCAAAGACGAACATACTACACAAAATATATATTGGCTTTTCCTTGTGTATAGAATGAGGGCCCCGCCATCAGTCTTCTAATAGGGTCCCGCAATTCCTAGCACCGGCCCTGGGTGCAACCAACGGGGTAAGGCAAAAAGGAGTTCTTGACGCTAGCCAACAGTTCTATTCTTGGCGAAGCAATGCAACATTCGGCGATTTCATGCACATCAGACGAAAGACTTTTCATGCCTGACTGCGTGTAGGCCTGTTATAACAAGCAAACAAAGTATTTTAACTGCATTGAGCATCGAGCAAAGTGCTCCTAAGCCTGTTTGCTGTACAATAAAGTTATTTCACTTGATTCTAAATGCCGTTGTCATCCTTCAATACACCAATCTGACAACAACAAAAGTGAAACGCTCTGGGCGGATCACCGATGGAATGCGAAATGGTTTGAGGCAGGCGCGTAGCCAGAAATTTTGATAGGAGGGGGCAAACAACAACCAAGTCTCAACATTAAAATATATATTCCCCTTTTTTCAAAACATCATCCATACAATGTGCCTTTTTCTGGCATTTCTTCTGAATAATCCTGTTCAGATTTAAGCCGGCAAGTCGAAATTCTGATTTAACAAGTTTTATTTTTAGTAAATTTTCAAGTTTCCAGTTTGAATGAAGGCCACCATAATCGATACATTTGTAAAACCAAACGCAAGAAACTTTGTCTTTGAAGTTGGGTAACTACAAGTGAAGGTTGACATCGCAGTGTTTTGTTATTTTCTGTTAACTTTTCAGGGTATTATATCAAAAGAAAGCTTTTAGCATTTTGCAAATATAGATTTTACTAATGATTTTGTGTAAAATAACCGACCTTCATTTGTTCATACGCATTCTTCTGCCTGTCCTCTTCTATGTATTTGTGAGTCTGCCCCCCAGTGAGTCTTTTATGACGTTCTAAAACTCAAAACTCTGTGAGTGCATGCTCTAGAATTTGCTGCAGCTTGCACCAGCGGTGATTTTGACCAGACCTGACGAGATAGTGAAACAAGGGCGTGCGCTGCATTGGGATCTTCAAAAAGCTCTGACAAACCCTTGCTTTGCTGTAGAAAACAAAGTGCAACTCTGAAACTCTGGCCAATTTTACGCTGTGTTATCACATTTTTGTGCCCAAAAAATTGTCACAAAATTCAGGTAGACATTTGCAGATGATAACGAAACTTTTTGCCTGGTTTTTGCAAATTCATTCACTAGCTGTTACAGTTCGAATGCACTGCATTACTGCAATTCGGAATGTCGCAATACAACAGTTTGAATGTTCAATCGTGACCGAAATTTCAAAGCGGGGATGGATAGCTTTATGCGAAACGATTAGATTCCTAACTATACGATAGTCAACGATTTCCAAGGCTGTAAGCTCCTGGCGTCAATTCTGTGACGTCACAATCATATCAGCTTTCGACGCCCCTTCGCTCCCAACTCACTCTTCGCATCTATGCTGCCCATGCACTGGCTGGGGGGGGGCGCCCAGACTGACTTTGTCCCCGGGCGCGGGAAACACTCAACGCCACTGCCTTCAACGAAAAACTGTTTCCGTTCGCACAAATTAGAAAGTTCTGCATTGGTTTAGGTTTCGATTTTCACTTAGTTTACGTGCTGCATGATAAGTGTTGGGTGGAAACAGCAAGGTAACAACGGAGGAGGCTCTGTTAAATATAACATGTACTTACAACGGCAAAGACTCTCTCAGACATCACCAACACAAGCGACACTGATCCTAAAAAGAACTGAAAACGTTGATCTCATTTTATGTTAAATTTATGAGCCCGGACATGATGCGAGCCCGTCCGAATTGCAAAAACGTTGGAAAATCCAATCTTCTGATCTAAGCCAAAGAGAGTGTTTTGCGCCTTCAATCATGTTGCCTTCGCTACTGAGTTGCCTACGTGGAAACCCCAGTACAGCTCAGATTCCTTCTTCGGTCAGTTCTATTCCTGCATGTTTCAAAGTCTCGGTCTTGTGTACCGTCGAGCGCCTAATACTCCATCACCGACCCTAAGGTTGCTTAGAAATACTTTTACAAGCTTACCTACAAAAGCAACGAAAACGACTTGGTTGCCGATGTCCAATAGCGCTTATGTTGTTGTAAAGAATTGGAAAAAAATAAGATGCAGCAGTAGTGACTTCTCTGCAGTAGATGCGGTTTGGAATTTGACTAGTTCCTTGTCGCCTGTCTTGGGCCCGCAAAGGCCCCGGACAAAAAACAGCACTCTGGTCCGCAAATTCGCCTTCATTCTGGGCGCAGGAAAAAGAAAACAAAATCTACGCAACAAGGCATACATTGCACTCAGCAGCGCCGCGAACACTACTTCGATTGCACATTCCAGCGCGTGTGAGAAATGGTGGACTGGTCGGATGCACACGAATGGTCAAGTTAAGAATAAAAACAACCAAGCTGAAAGCAAAAATCGCCCAGGTTAAAAACAGCGAAACGGAAAAAAGCCGCTGATGCCAGTTCGAATGAAACTGTTCAAATGAACGACCGGGTGCGAAAGTACAGGAGCGGCGCAGTGTCGGTGCGCGAATGGTACCCGGCCATTCCGCGAAAGCCGATGCTTCCAATCAAAAACGTCTAATGGCGCGTGTCACGTTTCACAGCGAAAACACACGCACGCGAGCGCCGTGCGCAAGAGGTTGTTTTGGCGAAAGACAAGGTACCTTCAACGCATAGCACCAATTAAGAACAGACAGGCAGGGGCCGGCCGGCCGGCTTGTGCCACCTCCCCACCACCAACGACACGGTGGGTTCTGTTCAGTTCACCGCATCTTCAGCAACATCCGACAATTTTTTCTAAATCACGTTTTGTTTACACCACCCGCTCATAAACAGCTCTTCTTTTCTCAACCTTCAAAACGCTTTAATTCGTGCGGAATACGTTCCCGTTGCCTGTCGTCATGGAAACCCACTTTCAAAAATAGCTTCCATATGCTTTCGAAGCGAAACGCGAACCCGAAAAAACCGACAACTCCCGAGACAGAAAACCCGCACAACTCGACACAGCGACGTACTCGCTCTCCCGACGACTCGACTAGCACTCGACCGGAGCCTGCGGCAAGCAGAGGTTGTAATATGCGGTCGGGTTCCAGAAGCTTCCGTCCTTCCAGGCGCACCACCCCTTGCCTTGGATGGTTTTCAGGTCCTCGGCGCCGGTGTAGTGGGGGTCGAGGATCAGGAAGCGGGTCTCCCCTGTTGTCTCGCTGAAGCAGACGCCGAGGATGGTGTGCGCCAGCACCCCCCCGCCTGTTGAGCGATCAGGAAAGAAAAGAGTCGTGTGAAAAGTGAAAATGGCGCGGTAGTTGAGTACTGTACTGATTCTTAAAGAAAAACAAACAAAACGGTTAGTCGGAAGGTATTCCTGCATTGAGTTCAGCAAAATAACGTTCTTACAACACTTGTGCGACGCGCATAACAAACACGAATTCTCTTCCTTGCTCCTGTGCGGCAATAACGAAAAAGGTTATATTGATTTTCACAAGGAGTGTAATCGGTTTGTATAAAAGTCGAGCGTCACATCGACGAAGGTACTGAGTCAGATCGGCATTATACCTGGATAAAGGTACATCAGCTTATTCTTATGCCGGTCCAAACCGATGGTGATTTCATTTCTTTATTGCAGCAAGTTTGTTTTCGACATCGAGGCTAGAAAGCAAAAATTTGGACACAGGCCAACCTGGGCCACTAAACAACGACAGGCAGTGGCGTCGTGGTGTGAGGCCAGGCACCCAGAACCGTCGCCAGAAAGTCGTCAATAGGGGGGCTTTACGTTCATGCAGGAGGGGCTTGACATTCAAATTTGACAAAAATTCCACCAACTTCTACTGTTTCATATTTCAATTTGGGGGGTCTTGGAGCTTTTTGGGAGATCTAAGCCCACCAAAGCACCCCCGTGGCGATGGGACTGCAGGCAACCCCATTTTGTGTTGTGCATCTGAGCAGTATCATTTCAAAATGCACGTCACGAAGCCCGAACAACATGCTTCGTGTCAATACGATGAGGATTCGACGAGCTCTGTCGAGAACACCAAGGAAAGACGTGACACCGAAACCAGCAAGACCCCCCACGAATTGACGCTGACCGCCCGTGTCGAGCCAGGCGAGGCGTTGCGTCGCAGAAAATCCTAGAAATGTCAGACTACAAAAACCGGAAGATATTCGCCGGACAAGTTTCGCGCGCTCAATACAGTAAACATGCTTAAAATGCATTGGCGGCGCATATGAACAATTCTTTTTTTTGTTGCACGTAGGCCTGGCACGCAGCTTGAGAAACACGGGTCGGCGGACAATTAATAGCTCTAGGTTTGCTGCAAGCTTTTGAAGTATCAGCCGACTGGGCTCTGCTTTCTGCTTTCCGTGTCCGCAAAGGCAACGACGTTTTATCAGTGAGCAAATGTTTTTCAGAGGAAATCGATTTCACGTAACTCTACACAACACATCCTCAGTCCCGAAATCTTATTCAAATAACGCGCCGAGCAAAATTTCTTCAGGCGCGAAAGTCCCCATTTGTCCGACGCGCGAAGACTCGAATCACGATCGCAAATTAATTCCGAAACCTGATTACGATTTTCAGCGATCGGTCGAAAAAGAACTGAACCCAGGGGCGTAGCGCGAGGGGGCAGCGCGAGGGGGCACCGAATCACTGCGGGGTCGCTGAAAAGTCCCAACAATGTTGCAAGTACGGTAAATTTACTCCCAAAAGACCTTGGTTTCGAACATTGGGACCCAAACTTGCGTCTTGCCTCGAGCGCCACCTAACCTCGGCTCGTCCCTGACTGAACAGCCACACGAAGGCGCAGTTCTCTATCCCAACCGTCCTTCGCTTCGACACAAATGGCAGCAAAGAGCACTTACCTATCATCACCGGCGTCCCCTGGCTCTCGAAGTGCATGGCCAGCTCGCGGCCGCGGTCCCAGGCCAGCTCCGTGCCTTGGCTCACGAACATGATCTTCGACGTGACGCCGAGGTACTGGTTCAGTACCGCTTGTACCTCGATCGAACCGATCCATTTCCGCGAACCGACAAATTCCTTAGGTTTGTCACCAATGTCTACCAGGATCTTTGTTGAAGAAACAAAAAGAAAAAGCAAACAGTCAAAATTACATTTGAATAAGCCGTGGCAAACGGTCAAACAAACTACACTGGTTTCATCGGGCGTGTAGCGAATACACTGGAAATATACGTATCATTAAATGGCAGCCACACTGCTACATTTCGTCGCCAGGTTTTCGGGTTGGGGGAAAATACATTTTTAGGGGGAAAGAGTTTTTGCTTTTATTATTTGTTAAAAACAAATTTTTCTGGGCACAACAAAACTTGGGGGAGGGCACAAAAGAAGTGTGGAGTGGAACTGCCCCGAATGCCCCCCCGTGGCCACGGGCCTATTTCGTCGTCAGTGCCAGTTGGCGACCGACGGAGCGTGGAGCAAAAGACGCAATTTAAAACGCCCTCTTCGCCAAAGCATGCGTCTCGAATCGACGGGTGCATGCAAGAACGCCCAAGGCTGCCCCCTTCGCCAACAACATTCAGAGGCGACGCGAAAACTGTTGCAATGCAGTTTGCAGCTTAATTCAGCGCAAGACTGCCATGTACAGTTTAATAAGGAGTCTTCCACGCTGCACTCTCTTGCCATCAACAACGAAGCAACTCGAGTACCCCCCACCCAACACCCGGCGCAACACGATTTCGTGGCAAAGGCTTAAGTCTGCACACAACCCTTTCCGTGTTCTCCAGTCGGGAGTCATACAGCCACGCTGTTGAGTCAAAGTCCAGACGACGAAGCAGCAGCATTCACGGCCTTTGGGCGGCGCAAATTTAACGAAAATTTTGGAAACGGTTGGATTTGGCGATTTTTGGCGAGAATGCTCGGCCGCTGGCGCACACCGGCTTTACGCAAACCGCGACGTTCACCCACTGGCTCTGAACACGTGAGTTGAAACGCTACTCACTAAGAACGGAACAAGTCAAGCGACCTGCTGTATTTCTTTATGTGTAGGAATCGCCATTTCGGTGTAGGCCTGATGCCTGAACCAGGATACGAGAGTCTGCAGTGACCTGTAGGCGCAGCCCCAGCCATTGTCGTCGGTCCGGTCTTGCATGTAGTGGTGGTAACCGTACCCTCCTTTGACCAGATGCACCTGGGAAGAAAGAGAAGGCGCGGGTTCATGGGGCGTCGGAAGGGGTGGGCAGAGGGTCTTTTGCTCCCCTGCAGTTTGAAATTTGGTGATTATCTGTTAAATTTTATGTTAATTTTATAGTAGAAAAAGGTTTTTCTCTTAGTTTCGAGTTGGAAAAATGAATTTTACAGCTTTCCGCCCCTCTGGCAAAATCCAGTGTTGGCCCATCCCTGGAAAAAATCCTTGCGATGCCCTTGAGCGCGTTAAAAAAATCCTTGCGACGCGACGCCCTTGCAATCCTTGCGACGCCCTTGAGCGCGTTAACTCGTGTCGAACGGATCAGACCTGGCTGGCCAGCGGGGGAAACCCGGGACCACGTTACCTTGCCGTCGACAATCGTCGGGTCGCGCAGTCCCACGTGAGTGTTGGTCAGGACCGCGTTGGCCGATGAGCGCGAGAAGAGGTCGATCGCATTGTTTCGGCGAAAAACGGGTCGTGTGCACTCAACCACGAAGAGACTGTGCAACTCGTTCTGCGAAGCGAAGACAAATACGGGGGTTTGGTGAGAAGAAGAGTCAAAACACTGGCAAGGCAAACAACACCAAGTTAGGGCAGCGTAAGATGCGACCGACCGATCGTTAATAGCAAAATACCAAACTTGAAAATCCAGGGGGAGCAAGGCTCCTTTTGCCGCCCTCCTTTGCGACGCACATGCTTGGTTGGTTGCAATTTAATAAAAGAATAAATCCTGTGGAAGACTGAAATCTTAGGTAGACATTTTTCGAAAAACCAGGCCGCTGAAGTCAGTAAATCACATCAAGTATCGATAAAGGTTTTTACCCCGCGTCGAAAGTCCGAAACGTTCGGGACATAAAAGGCAATGTCAGTAACCAACTCCGGGCAGCGGGACCAACCGGCTGGAATTTTCGGGGGGGGGGAAAAATGATTTTAACTTGTTATTGTAACAAACTTTCCATGCAAGAAACCAAGGGGATTCTCCACAAAGCGAACGACTCACTTTTCTGTATTCCAACAACTGTTCGTCGCTTTTCTTCGACGCGTAGCAAATCGTCACTGGGTGGCACCAGTCCGCCAAACGATAATGAAGGACATCGGGGGGTCCCCAGCTGTCCGGGGGGTCGCGTTTCATGCAGCGGCCCACGTTGCGAAGTTGTCGCGAAAGCGAATCGAGGAGCGCCGCGTAGATCCTGAAAGGAAACGAAGGCGAAATCGACTGTAACTGACAGATCTTATCTGAAAGCCTCGTGCAGCGTGTGACGTTTGCGTGGGCAAGGCACATGAAAAATACAGGGGCACCACTGCGCACACATTCCGGGCAGGAGAAACAGCTTGAAACGTAGAAAGTTATAAAGTTTCCAGAGCAACAAAACAAAATCACAATTATTTTGTAACAAAAGTGAGTGGCAAACTACGTTTGACAAGCGTTTTGCATTACTGATTTTTTTCGCTGACGCATTTCGGTCATTTTGTCCGAACCGGGTTAAAAGCTTTCTGTCATCTTTCGTTTCCAGACAATATTTGACCGAATTGACTTAATTTTTTTCGGTCAGTGACCGAAAAAAATTTGCTTTGCAAGTCGTTACGTACAACGCGACATTTTAGGATCTTATTATTGAAACCAGAACTACGCCAAGGCGAGCTTTTCAGTCACTGGGACTCACTTGCAGAGCGGTTTACTTTGAGAGACGTAACATAAGGAAGTGAGCAGCAAAGGAAACTGAACGGCTTTATCGTCGATTTTGGTGCAGGTGATCGCGGGAGACAGTCTTCTCTCGTCCGTCGCCGACGTATCGGCGAGAAGCTCAACTTCGACAACGTTGGCGTGCAGGTCGACAGACTTAAGCTTGTTCTTGACGTTCGAAAACATGCTCCCGCAGGTCTCATCACTTGCGTCTTCAGATCCACGGATGATCAGTCGTTGATTCTTGACGTAAAAAGCGATTTTCTGTAACAGCGCGCCATCTGCCGGTAACGAAAAGTGTCCTGCGCAAGAAACAGGGGGGTTGAGAGTCGATGAAGCTGGGTTCGAAAACATACCGCGAACTGTGTGAACGTGTCAGCTCTTGCGGAGGCTAGATACGCCAATGCTCGTCACGGATCGCCGAAAGTGCGTCGCCAAGGTTACCGTATGCATAAATTAAAGACTATAGATCAGGGGTGGCCAACCAGTCAAACCAAGAGCCACATTTCTTACGGTGTTACCGCAAAAGCCGAATCACACACATGGGCACACATGAACATCACCCCATCCCTTCCTCAGTCACACATCACACAGATACAATATGTAAATATCACAAACCAACATAACAATGACAGAACTTGGCAAGGCATTTATTGTTATGCGTGTTATTTAGTAGGACTTCTGGTAATTACGTAAGAGCCACATGAAACCGGGCAAAGAGCCGCGGGTTGGCCGCCCCTGCCACAGCTCTTTCGAATCTACTCGGGAACAAGACGTCATAGTAACAGGCACGGAAGACTTCCACGTGGACTTATGTTGATATTTGTACAGACTATTTTTGGCGCGAACAAGTTTCGAGCTGTTGCTGGTTGCGACTCTCGATGTTCGGGTGAAATGCAACAACAAAGAACTCCCTCTCTCGTATTAACGTAACCAAAGAGTTGGGGGTGGACACGCTTTCAGCGCCACCCGCGGTCAACCTTTTACGGATGTCGTATTTTCATAACGATTAAAAACCTACGAGAATTGCAAGTGAAGTTTGCAAGTCTCAGCCATGGCAGAATCAACAGGTTGATTTGCAAAAACAGCACAGCAGCAGAGCTCGAAATAAGAAANTGACTCTGCAATGGATTTAAAACGGATTGGTTCGCGAGACACACAGCGTGAACACAAGAGTGAGCGGCAAAGTGAACTCTGATCGTGACTGCAGTCGATTAAATGCCGACTTACTGGACTTTACGGCCCTAGGGACGTAGCGAGGGGGGGACAATGCCTCGGGCGCCGAAAAGTCCCAACAATGTCGCAAGTACTTTCTTCAATACAGTGCATTTGCTCCCAGGGGACGCCAAACTTGGCCTTGCACCGTTCTAACAGCTGGTCGCTCCATTGCGTTGTCCAACAGATCCGGCGACTACAGCGCAAGCCAAATGCATGGTTGGAAAACAGCAAGTAGATATTTCATCGGCTCTAAATATGTTCAACGTTCGTTAATGCGACTCAATTTTGTGTTCTCATCAAAAACCTGTACCTTGAAGTTTGGTGAGCGTAACAGGAATAGTTCCTCGGATCATGAAAAGAATCGAACTTGACAATAGCTCTCGAGCCTTTTCAACTGGAACAACTTCAAAGGGGACGGTTTCGTTGTTGACTCGCAACGCCAGAGCGCCGTCCTCACCCTCGACACGCAGGTGATAACGGAGAGCATCCATGTCTACGGAGTCAAAATCCCGCTTTT
>JGI24158J21664_10009938_pt1 | contig 12697 bp, 9 predicted proteins | sample Ectturendosymbi3_FD_21664 | JGI IMG/M metagenome (IMG submission 21664) | reverse complement strand
CCATATCATAAGGACAAGGCAAAGAACACAAGAATATAACAACACTTATTCCTGAAACATCAAAGGCAAAGGAACAAACATTGAAACAATGCACTAGCAACTGCTACATTTTATCATGAGACAGAACTACTATTGGGAGAAAAATGAAGCTTTGTAAAAAGCAATCTAAATACATCAATTGATAGCATATTGTTATTTTAAGGTCCACATTGTTGAAAAAAGCATAAAAATTGTATCTGTCTTTTTAATCATAGACTGAAACGTTTTTTAAATGACCGAAAAAACTTCGTCATTTCAGTCAGAATGTTTGAAAAAACACTGTTGTGGCAAGTTTTAATACAACTGTGAGACAAACGACCGAAATATTTCAGTGACCAAATTGTCTCCGCAAAAATGACCACAATGTTTCAGCAAAAAAAAATAGTTTCTGATAGAAGCATCAAATGCTCTAATACAACAGTCAACTTGATGCTGAAAAACAAGTTAATTATTGAGAATGTGGTGTGAAACCTCATGAGCATTGTTTTAGGCTATACACAGATAACAGAGATTTAATCCATGTCTGTGCGCACTTGTTCCACAATTTGAAAGTATACATTTGCATGTGATCTTAGGCATGAAACAAAGTTGTACACAACAGTTCAGCACTGAGTGAAGGTGCATCTGAGTTTGTTAGCTGCACAATAAAGTGATTTAACTTGTTTCATAATGTTACTATCATGCTTCAGTAAGGCATGAAGTAGTACACCAAGACATTAATCTTGTTTGGAACATTTAGCTTACACACCATTTCATTAAACATCTGGGCATTACAGGCTGTTTTTATGGTTTAGGAAGAAAAACCACACCAACTGTTTTGTTTTAATTAAAAACAATTGAGTCCAGAAGCATGGTCACAACAACTGCTGAGAAGGCACTGAACACCAGAAATTTTTTGACCTAATAACCAGCATCAATAAACAGTATTTTCACAACCACTTTTTCCATAACACAACTTGCTTTGGTAGAGATCAGCTAAGCTGGGAGTTCATCAAAGCAAACAGCAACGAACTATAGACATAAAACCCCCATTGTCTTACCCTGCTGGTTATAGTGAAGGGGTCTGAAGGGGAAGGGTCTATGTAGATGGCAAAATTCCTTAACTAGCTTCCTGGACAAGTGAAGCATGGTATTCAAGGAATCTACCTGCCATTCTGTGCTTTCATAACTCTGCATGGATTCTAACTGCACGTATCAACATTCAAGTGATGAAGTACCACATTCCTTAATTCTAAAAGCCTTAGCGTGTGTTTGATACTGCAGAAGTCTTGCTTTAATATTTCACCATTTCCCTTGTAAGTTTTGCTTGCAAATTTACAGGACTGAAGATGCTTACTTAGCACAAAATCAATTTCCTAGTAAATTGCTTTATGAGTAGATCTGGCTACTTTGCCCTTGTGGTACCTTGTCACTAGCTTACCAGATTCATACTATGCATATAGAGATATAGCACATTGTGGTTAGTTCTGCCAAACATCTTACACACACAAAAATGCTAAAAACGTTGGATACTTTTGTTACATAACACACTATATACTGTTTGAGTAAACACAAACACATATCAGTAGTGCATTGTGGCTCAAAGCCAAAGTAGTTTTTCGTTGTTGCAAAAATAATGAAATGCAGGATAAGATGTAATGTTCAGATATTTTGGAAATAATTGTTGGTGGAGTCACACAGTACACAACTATAAATAAAAGAAGTTAACCGTTACTACACAAGGGACCATTATTAGTGTACATGCAGTGAAAATGCGTATCATATCTCTAGTACACATCATTTCACATGCTCCTTTCACACATTAAAAAAAAACATACAAAATTGTTCAAATTGGTCAGGAAATGTTTTCTGAAAACATATGGCAAAATCATTTCATGAATTTGTATATCAGGTGCGCAATATCGCCTGATGCAAAATGGCAGAAATTTTTCCCAACACAATATCTTGTGAACTATAACCAATATTAAGTAGAAGAGCAAAGTCTCATACTGCTAATAGGATTTACAGTAAGCACAATTGAGTATATGGAAAACATCTATAGTATTAACAAAAAATGTTGGTAAGACTTTAATATGCAGCTTCACAATATGAAATGTTACTTTTATGTATTCAAGCTTTGCTAAGAGCATTTTAATTTTCTTGAATTACACATCAACATTTTGTTTTTGCTGTACACTAACGCAATCATCTTCAATGTCCAGAGTAGATACAGTTACATTTTCTTAGCTAAGTGTAACAACTGCATCTATGATGTCAACTACTGTAAATATGATCATTTTGGATGGATTTACTATAATACTAATACCCAGATGAAATTATGGCTTGAGCGACAAGTCAGACTCAGGTGATCAACTCACTTTCAACACAAGGAAGGCTGAAATCCCAAATCTTACACGTTACCATGCACTGACAAGGAATATATGCACGAAACCTGTCGGAGGCAGGCATTTTCAAAGTTAGGCACAATGAAAATTTCACCTTTCATAAGGTACCCTACCTTAACTACTTCACTTGCCATGGCGGATAAAATGTCGGTGGCAATGTAGGCATACATACTTTATATCAGATGACATTTTCATTGTGTGTGACTTCATAAATACACACCTCCAACAGGTTTCATGCAAGTTTGTTGTCAGTGCATCCTAATGAGTCCACCAACATGTTTATTATCGTTCTTTTCTAATTAGCTGTTCGGCTAAAAATTGACCAAAATCAATAAAAAATAAATTGGATGGGGTACACAACATTGGCACACAGAGGCATGCAAACTGTTCCAATCAAGGTTTAAAGTTGTTTGCAACACATTTGGCATGATGCCGACAGCCAATTGTTTTTACTGATTGTCAAGCAGGATTTGGCAGTTAGTGTTTTAACAGTTATATTATATCTTACTTTTTCTATGTTTGGCTTGCACAATGTTGTCTACATGTTGAAGGTGACAGAGGAATCACAACAAAATACAAATATAAAACCGAGTTCATAACATTGGAAGTAGGGTCAAACCACTAGTATGTGGATTGGCCTAGCATGTGGAAATTCAATAAACAAACACCTTTTATGGAAAAAATTGAAAAGGAAAACATTTTTCAAAACAATAATTGTATTCCTCATTCTGTCTTTGCATGCTCCTGCCAAGCAGATTCAACAAAATCTGACTGATTTCTACATGGTTTCTTTCATCAACTATGCGTTTGACCTGCAAAACCAAAATTCCCATTTGTCCATACAAACACCGCTGCACTACTCAAACTTGCTCCTGGAGCTCCAGATTTTCATGTGCTTGCTCTTGCAAGTGTCTTCTAGAAACTTGCCAACTTCTACGAATGTACCGTTTTCCTAAGATATAGCACATGTGCGTGTTTAGCGCTACAAAGCAGGTGAAGCTTTAATGCTCATGTGACATCATACTGATCTATGTGAACAATGTGCTGTATCCACTAATAAGCAAACAAGCTGTAAATTTTTGTGAATTAGATGACTAATTATCATAATTTTTACTTCAAAAAATCTGGAAAGGATTCACTCCTGTTATCAACTCAAATCATCAATTTTTTCATGGTTTTAACACCATTTGTACCATCCGCTTACTGGCGCTCTCATACACATATTCAGCCGAAACATGGGTTTGCTTGGGGACGTGTAACTTGGGTTATGACAAATGAAATCAGATAGTGATAAAGGATTTTTTTGCAAAGTGTTGTTTGAATGGAAAAATGTTATTTAACATGCTTATTGAGAAATAGCTAAATTAGTGAAATTTTGGTGTTTACATCCGCATACTGGTGGATATGGTGTACTTAAATTTTACTTTGCAATGCCAACATTTTGGTGTCTTCCTCTCTTACCAGTGAAATGCTCTACCTAGTGGGATGTTTTTTTGCTGATTACAAGGGTTGACATCAGTGTAAAAACTTAACTTACTCATCGATACTGACATGTTAGCAACCTTGCATATCTTAAAATACACATCTCATATTGTCATATGGTATAGGTAGCATACATTAAATTGGGTACGTAACTTTTGAACACTGTCATTTCACCATTGGAATATAGTTTTGCCATGTTAATTTGACCTTGTGTGATGTCCTAAAAACAAACTGTAACCCTAACCCTGGCATTGAGGTTGAGCGTGGTAAAATGATGCCATTTAGAAGACATGGTTTGCATTTTATTTGCGTGATATTAACCAAAACTATCTACATATGCTAATTTTACTTTGTTATTACTCAATACGTATTCCATCTTTTGATATGTTGTAGGTAACAAATAGGGCTACAATATCAGATGGCGATCAGAATTTTGTAATTTGATCCATGGGGTCAATCTCAAGGTCAAAATGTAGGTCAAAAGGTCATATCCCAATATTTACCCAAATCGCAAAAATGATGTCAAATTAGAATTCCTGGCTTTTTCCCCTTTTCAAAGATACCTTATTTTTCCAGATTGGGCCACTAGTTCAAAAGATACGGCGTTTTAAGTTGGGTGCCCCCCTTATTTTCTCAAAATGTTCAAAAAATTAACCCCCCATATCTCGGAAAAGGATCATCCGATCACTGAAAAATTTTAGATTTGAGGTTTGGGGGCTGAAACCAACATGTGTGCCAAATTTCATTAAATTTTGAAAGGGTAGGGTTTAGCTCATTGGGTGACTTGACATGCAAGGACCCATATCCGACCTTACGTAAGCGCAGCAAGGGCCGCTCCCTAGTTGGTGCATCCTCCTGTTCGAAAGGCAGGGTGCTAAATCATTCGCAAACAACGTAGTTGAAGATCGGGATGTCGTAATCACTAGAGCAGTCTTTTCACTGTGATTTGTTGAGAGTAAGCCTCAAGATCAGATATCGATTTGTCCGCCTAGAGCACAGGCGCAGAATAAGAAATTATTGTCTCACCATGGAACCTAGCACATTCTATTTGAATAAGTTATGGATAAGTTTCAGGGTATAATAGGCTCAATGTATACGGTATACTGAATAAAGCCTTTTTTGAATTTCTGAAAGGCCGCTAGGGAAACTGGGATGAGTGCATGTGGAGTTTGTAGGGAAATTGTCACGAACTCCGATGAAGGCATCATAGAGTATGATTGAGGGTGTACGAAATGGTACCACTGCATCTGTGTTGGAATACCGCAGGACAATATTTCATATACTGCGATGACAATTAGGGATAACAAATTGAAATGGTTCTGCGATAGCTGCAAAGATCAAGTTATGGAAACCAACCCAAGGCAAACACCTATAACGTGGGGCAAGATGAAAGGCATAAAGCAAATCAGAAAAAGTCTCAATTCGGTATACCAAAAATTAGTAAAATGACAAAAAAAACTGTGTGCAAATCCCAGGAGGAAAAGCTGGAAAAACACTAATTGCGGAAGTGTCTCGTCTTATAGGACTCTTTAACACCTTCCATTCTGGGGTACGAGATACTTGTACTTTTTTGCCAACGCTTGCCTACCAGTGTACGAGTATACTCGTACTTGCAATCCCATGCCATCAGGTGCCTCCCAGAGCGCAAACTCCTGCTTGCACAGTGGGCTGCCAGAGATTGCCTCCAGCGAACACGAACTCCCGTTTGGCAAAGCGGCATGCCAGAGGTTGCTCAAAATCTCAAATCACAAACATAACTTTCATCATTGGTATTCATAGCCAAAGTGGCCAATAAAAATAACCTTGGCCAAAAATGTCCATGAAAACATAAACTTTCACCATTTCAACCTTGGCCAAAAATGACCAAGACCAAGCAAAAGCTTTCAGCATTGGTATCTTTGGCCAAAAATGACCAAGACCAACCAAAACTTTCATCGTTGGTATCCTTGGCCAAAAATGACTAAGAAAAACAAAGCTTTCACTGTTGGTATCCTTGGCCAAAAACAACCAAGAAAAAACAAAAGCTTTCACCGTTGGTATCCTTGGCCAAAAATGACCAAGAAAAACAAAACTTTCACCATTTCTATCCTTGGCCAAAACTGCTCAAAATCAAAAACTTTCACCGTTGTTATCCTTGGCTAAAAATGACCAAGAAAAACAAAAACTTTCACCGTTGTTATCCTTGCAAAAAATGACCAAGAAAAACAAAAACTTTCACCGTTGGTAACCTTGGCCAAAAATGACCAAGAAAAAACAAAGCTTTCACCGTTCGTATCCTTGGACAAAAATGACCAAGAAAAACAAAAACTTTCACCTTTGGTAACCTTGGCCAAAAATAGCCAAGATATATTTTTTCGAAAACGAGTGAAATTCACATGGGGTCAGCGATCGTGTGACATACCAACAGCATTCCAGGGTAACTTTTCAAGCAATGAACATTGCATTAATGCTTTTATTTGTTTCAACTTGTTGCTTATGTATAAGAAATTTGGCAACAGAAAAACGAAAGAAAACATCTCGCAAAAAGGCAGCTCCACTGAGATCATTGGTATTTTTACTCTTGCAAGAAACCCTTTAGAGACTGCAGAAGCCGATCTATTGACATTGCTGCACGATTTTTGTGATATATAACTCGCAAACTGCTAACGTTACGTCTACCTGGAAGGTATTGTAAGAAAAGTTTTTTCACCACGCATATTTTGAGGTATTGGCAATAGCTTTGTGGCATCACTGGCGAACTCAAACAGGCAAAAACTGAAAAAGTAGAGTAGTCAAAACAAAAGCAGTGGGCATGTTCAAAAACCTTTAGAAAAATCTACAAACACGTTAGAAAAATTCATTCGGCACAGAAAATGTCGGCTAGGACCCAAAGTTTGTAAAAATATTTATAAAAGAATTGTGCAAATTTTTTGGTAAGTACAAAAATTAATTTGTTGATTTTTTATAAGAGTTTTTGTCATTTTTCACATGTTAAATATCATATCTCTGGTACCAAACACAGAAAAATCTGAAATTTGCCGTACATTTTCACATCTGCATCCTACCAAATTTGAAGCAGAAGTAAAGTTATACCAATGATCTAAAAAATTTGACAAGTATCCGAAAATTGAAGAAAAGTTGACAAAAAGTTCAATAAATCATTTTGAAAAATTTCAGCTTTGTGTCATTGGTTGTATTTTTGCGTTACTTCAATGCTGCACTCCGAAATCCAGTATTGATAGCAATTTTGGCGTAAAACCTAAAAAATCGCTTTTTTCAAATTTATTTTTTTCTCCCAATTTGTTTTTTTTTTTGCCGCAACATTGTTTTTCCCCAACCCTAAAACAATGGTAAGTGACTTGGTAGAGTCCTTGAAAGCACTCGAGACCAGGTATAGTCCTTGCAAAAATGCTAAACCGATGGGAAGAAACTTTTTTGAAAATCATCAAGAACTTTCCCAAAAAGGCAAGAAACAAAGCAAAAAAGCAGATTTTCTCAGTAATGGTCAAGTGCAAACATAACTTGCTGTGAGACCTATCTGAGAGATCTCATGAAAACCTTTCTTGCAATATTTTACCTGTCGACATACCTTCAGTGGTTCGTGAGTTATCGCTGAAAAACCACCGAGCAAGACAATAAATTGGCTTTTGCGGTCCCTAAAGGGTTTTCAAACTTTTCAAGCAATGAACATTGAAGTAATGTCTTTGTTTTTTCAACTTTGTGCTTATTTGCGCATGAAATTTGGCAATGTTGGAGCGGTTGGTAAGATACAAATAAGAAAGAAAAAGCATCTCACAAAAAGGCAGCTTCATTTACAACATTGGCAGGTTTGGTTTTCGCAAAGAACAAACTTTTGCAGTAATTACAACATCAGCCAAGACATTGATGGGTTTACATCTTTCCAAGCAATAAAGATTGTATCAATGTTTGTAATTTTTCAAATTGTTGCTTGTTTGCGCACAAAATTTGGCAACGTTGAACCAGTTGATAGGCTATAAACTCAAAAAAAAATCTCGCAAAAATGCACCTCCATCGAGAACATTGGCAGGTTTGAATTCTGAAAGGAACAAAAAACATACTGAATACAGCATAAACCAAGGTGTTGATAGGTTGGAAACTTTCCAAGCAAAGAACAATGCACCAATTACTTTAGATTTTCAACTTGTTAATTATTTGCACATGAAATCTGGCACAATTGATGTGGTTGGTAGGCCACAAATCGAAAGAAAAATGCTCATGAAAATCCAACTCCTCTGTGACTGTTGTTAGGTTTGGTTTTTGCATGTATCATGAATCGCAATGAATACAGCGCAATTGGAATGTTATATTTAAAACTTATGTAATTTGAAGCAGTGTGGATTGCATGAGGAAAGGGTATAGGCAAATCGGCAAGCCAATGTTTGATCTGTGCTAAAGCTAGACCGACTTTTGCGCTCACATGCGCCTCAGACGACGGTGGTGCGAATTTTTGTGCTTTGATGACTTTTCAAAGGTGTCCTGTGAAGGTGCGAAGCTTCTGAGGACAACTGCGAAAAAACATACTGGTAGGGAACGTTTGGCAAACCAATTCACCAACCCGGAATGGAACGTGTTCACGGCGATAAAAGATGCGAGTCAGTAGCAATCCACATGCTTCAGGTACTTCTGCCACTACTAGTTCTACTCCACAAGCCATCACTCGAATAAAAAACAGAGAACATGTTAAATAACTGAACAAAAAAATGGAATGGTGGAAACAAGGAAAGTTAGAAGAACTGCTTTCAGAGTGTGAAGCTGTTCAAACAAGACTCAAAAAATCATTATTCATTCAACACCAAAAAACAATTAGACTGGAAAGCCTTCTGGTCCTGTAGACTAATGCTATAAGGACAGGTGAAAAAGGCCCTTAGATTTGTGGATAATGCCAATGACATTTATGGTAAAGATTATATCACTACAGCCATCAAAAAGAAACTGAAAGAAAAACACCCAAAACCAGCAGAACTAAAACAATCTGCCATAATTGATAAGCCTGAAAGCAAAACAGAAAGGGTATCTTTGAAAACATAACTCAAGATGAAATCGCATCAAATGCCAAAAACTCATCATGGTCTGGAGAACCAACACAGAAGATGGACATAGAAACTTGGAGAGAAATGATTTCTAAACCTACTCTGAGAAGCAACTGACATACAAGAATGGTAGTGTCTATTTTACTGACGATATTTTGGCGGCAACAGATCAGCTGGAGCTTTTGTGCTGCCAACTGAAGATTCTGTCTCGTGGCATGACGCAATACCAAGAAAAAGGTCACTTTGTCAGGAAAACGCTGTCCTGCTCATGGAGTAACAGCTATGTGTTATGGCTGCTATGCCAATGGTTTTCGGTTCGACTCTAACCTTGCCCACTTTCGTTTTGTTTTTTTTCTTTGCTTTTGTTTCAGGCTCCGCTTACGTGTTACGTTTAGGGGTTAGTGTTGTTAGGTTAGGCTTAGGTTAGGGTTAGGTCAGTGTTAGCTTAGTGTTACATTAGAGTTAGGTTAATGTTAGCTTAGCATTAGGTTAGTGTTAGCTTAGCATTAGGTTAGCTTAGGGTTAGGTTAATGCTATGGTCAGGGTTAAGTTGTACATTTATCGTTTAGTTACATTTACTTTGTTTCCACCAAGCCTTTTTTGCTGCTGCCATCTTCGCAACAAAATAGACACTGCCTATAAGAATTGTTCCAATATTTCACAGCGGTCAGCAATTTCGGTTGATACGGCTTCTCAGTTTTTCCGAAGTGAAAATTGGATATGTTCGCTTAGACACTGCCAAGAAAATAACTTGATAGTCCACAGTATTTGAGACGTATCTAACCCTACTGTCAGCCAGCAATACACAACAATAGTAAGCTTGCCTTTATACTATAAAACTTTTGTGTATCCATCATCCTTCTCTGATAACAAATAAACGATGACTAATATCAGGGTTTTTTCAAGGAAAATGTTAGGTACCTGGTATGGATCTATAGGGACCCGATTTCTCTGATTCTAGGGACCCGATTTCTCTGATTTTAGGGACCCGATCATAATTTTCTCTGATCCTAGGGACCTGATTTGAAATTCTAGGGACCCAAATCGGGTCCCTAAAACGTCTTAATAAAAGGAAGTGTCTATTTTACTGCCGATTTTCTGGCGGCAACAGATCAGCTGGAGCTNTTGTGCNACCAGTCTGACGCAATTCGAATGAAAAGGTCAGTTTGTCATGTAATCAGTGTGCTGCTCATAATGTAATGGTTATGCTTCATGTGTAGTATGCCATTGGTTTTTAGTTCAAATCTCAACTTGGTGATTTTCCTTTTTTTGCTTTTTTAAAAACTTTTCCATTCGGTATTACCTTTAGGGTTCGGTTAGGAGTTAGCATTATATATATTATGGTTAAAGCTTTGGTTTACCATTTTAGGGGTTACCGTTAGGGTAAGAGTTAGCATTAGGGTTGGGAATTAGCATTAGGGGTTAGCATTTGGGTTAGGGGCTAGCGTTAATGCTGGGGTTAACACTGGGGTTAGCATTAAGGTTAGGGGTTACAGTTAATATTACGGTTAGGGATTAGTGTTTGGGTTAAGGTTTATGGTTACGGGTTAGCGTTACGTTTTTGAGTTGGGGCTTAGCTTTAGGGTTTATCTTTTGTTTTTACTTTGTTTCTGCCAAGCTTCGGACTGGCGGCACAATAGCTCCAGCCAAGGGTTGCCTGTAAAAGGCGGAACTCCGTAAATAGCAGAGCTTGGCTGCAGAGGTTTGATGACGTAAGCAGAGTCGTTAACACCAATATTTTTCATTGAGCAATGAGAAGTAAACAGTAGCAAAAATAATTTCACTGCAAAAGGTGATGTTACACTATAGTAAAAAAAGTCTATTTTGAAGTTTTATTATTATTTTTGGTTATATGAGTTTCACAACGGTTTGGGGACAAAAATATAGGTTTCAACAGTTGTGAATATATAAAACTTTTAAACATCGCAAGCTTGCATGTATTTCATGTTTGGGGGAAACGCATATTAAGTTGCAATGATACAACATTTTTCCTCAACTATTTTTCCTTTTTTTTGATTTTGCAATACAACTTTTTTCAACTCCGGTTACGTCATCAAACCTCCGCAACCAAGCTCCGCCTTTTACAGGCAACCCAGCCAAGCAGTTGCGGTCGGCATTTTGGCGGCAAAATAGACACGCTAACATTAACTACTAGGAACAACTTGATAAATAATTTCTACTGTAATTCTAGCAACTTTTCAACTACCCAACTGCACATCTGCAGTAACAGCAGGCTAATAGTAATACTAACCTTCCCAACGTAACTTTTTTTCCAGTCATATCTTCCAATTTGGTCTTCAAAAAGACTGCTAGCAACTTTTATGTGTGTGACTGCAAGCAAGCACAATGGAGCTACACATATCCATTGCATTTTCATCATTCCGTATCTACATAAATATCACGTACTTGTCAAAGGCCTATGTACAGTTTACGGGACCGTAGTGTCTACCTGTACAATGCCAGCCAAGGTGAACGTGAATTCACGTTACACGCACTTTTCCCAGGCTATTTTTTTGGTGGGTGCGAGTTTCGAAAGAATATAATTTGAATTGTAAATGAGAATAAACAAGTATGTACTTTCCACGATGGGTGTAAGCAAGGAATCGACAGCAAATTTTTAATAGGAAATCGATTTCACGTAAAATTACGTATCCTCAGTCCTTGTTCAAATATAAGAGTAAAAAACAAACGTAAAAACAAACATCATTTTCACAGAATTGCAGAGAGATGAGCACGGACAGCAGAGACCATAGCCGGATCCAGGGTGGGCTAAGGCGACTGAAGCCCCCCCGAAATTTTTTCGGATATGTTTCTTCATCGATGGTTCCCGACACAGAAACGTCCATCGGGGTGATTTTTTGTATAGTCTTTAAGTAAACCGTTTCTTGCGCAGGGTTAAGGCCGAAATATAAAATGCAAAGCTTATTTTGCTGAATTTGGACAGTCTGAATGTGTTTATTTCACAACAAATTAAACTTCTATAAAACAAGTTATTATATAAAAACATGGTCCCAACGTTACATAAATACGTAAGTGTTTACATAAAGTATTTACATTGCATATATGTTATTGAAACCGCACGTGTATGGGGGTAGCCAGGGGGTCATGACCCCTCCAGATTTTAGAACATCTAGTCATTTTGTTCTTTAAGAGGCAGTATCTCAAACAATATACTGTTGCTCGCCTAAAATCAAACATTTTGACCGACCTAAAATTTTGGGCTGACCATGCCACTGCGCACGTAAGTATTTAAACTCTTGTTTCATTTGGTAAGATTGGGCTTCTTGTTGACAAAAGATGAATAAGCAGCAGTCTCAGAACCATCGTTAGAAAGTTTTCAATAGGGGGGCTTTGCATTTGTGCGGGGGGGTTTGACATTCTAAAAATTACAAAAATTCCAGTGATTTATATTGCTTCATGTTTCAATTTGGAGTCTTGAACTTTGTTCGGGAGGCTAAGCCCACCAAAACCCCGTGGCAACGGGACTGAGCAGACTGTGGACAAAAGCCGAAAAAGGTGCAGATCATACTTTTTTCCTAGAAGCTTCTTTGAATGAGTGCAGCTCATGTTATTACAGTAGTTAAGCGAAGGCATTAAAATTACGCTACAATGAACTTGCAGTGCAGTTAATTAAAGGCTAGGTTAAAGCGTTCAATGACAGCATAAATTTATTTATTTATTTGTTTGTTTATAGCAGACACGAAGTCCATAGTATGAACACACACACTCTGCAGAACGCAGGTTGAAAAAACAGACAATACA
>JGI24158J21664_10009937_pt1 | contig 12697 bp, 9 predicted proteins | sample Ectturendosymbi3_FD_21664 | JGI IMG/M metagenome (IMG submission 21664) | reverse complement strand
ATGTGACACACCTAAACAGGATAAATTATCAAGTTGCTGCTTTGCCAGCCAGGTCTCTTGAAGAAAAATAATCTGGTAATCATGTAACAATTTTTGCACATTAGGCAAGGAAGACTTAAAACCCTGGCAGTTGTATGTGGCCAGACTGAGATTATTTAATATCCCTTCCATTTTTGCTCATTACCTGAACTGGTTGGTGGCACCAAACATCTGTTTGGTTGCCAGGGACGTGGTTCGAAACGCGCCACTAATGGACATTTGTGACCTTCCAATACAGTTCATTATGTTAAACTTCTCAGCAATGATTTATAGTTTCCGCATTCTCAAAGAATTTTTATATGACGTACACGATACTTTATCAACTAAACCCTTGGACCATAGGAAAGCCACTTTTTTGCTCATAGCCCACAAATCGTTTGCAGTAGAGAGGCATAAATTTAAATTAAAATTTTGATGTACTTATATATACATCAATAAACCTGTTGTGTTTAAAATTTCTAAGATAACTGCATTTTTTGTCCAAATAGTTGTAGCTGATTCTGGCAATTTTTAAACATCTGGCAGCACAGTTACACACATGCAGTTACAAACCATTTGTTGGTTTGCAAACCTTACAGGTGATCCAACCAACCAAAAGAAAAATCACAATCTTTGAGAATTATTTATTTGCCCTTAAGTCATATTGTTCCACTGTAGTGACACATACATTTGTAGTAGAGAGATCACCAAAACATGTTTTAACATTAATGTGCTTTCTATAAAAAAAAGAAATAAATACCATGGTATTTAAAATGCATAAAATTTTAAGATTTTTGCATTCTTTGTAGATTTTAGCTAGTAGGTCATAGAAAATTTTAATACATATTTCCTCTTGATATTTTTGCTTCGAACTTGTCAGGAAGGTGTAAGATGTATTAACCTCTTTTTTAATTTTCAGATGGTTGCTGTTTGTGTAACAGGAGTAACCTCAACTAGAAAGAAATTTTAAAAAATGACATAACATGAGCTCTGTAATATCCTTTCCAATAATGTTTAAGATTGTAATGTATTTCTTCCAGATTGTGCTTTAAGATGAAAAAGGTGATTCAGAGCCCAAGTAGTGATTTTACTTTGTAGTGTGCAGTGGATTTCCAGAGTAGTATTCATTTTTTTTGTTCTTCATGCTTCTTTGGAACTCAGCTCACTGCAGTTGATTTTTCGCCTGTTTTTGTGAGTTTTCCTTATGAGTTTTTTATTGAAAACAGCAAGAATCAGAACTGAAGCTGCAAAAATAAGTGTCAAAGTCATGTAGTAATGTATTGTTTTTGTGATGAAATAATGGTTCGCACAAGTTAGTAGATCCTACAGGGTTGCATAGGTGAAACTGGATCTGTTACAAATTAAACAAGTAACAAATCAGTTTTTATAATTTTTTTGCAGATTCAAATTTGTTTGGTATGAAACTACACATGCTAGTGAAGTTCATGTGTAATAGTATGCTGCAAACTAGGCAAGTTCATGTGTAGCAGCATGCTGCAAACTAGACAGCTTCATTGCAAATATAATGATGTCAATAATATGATAATCATGCATGATATGATGCAAACAATGCAGAAGCTACAGCATATTTAAGAGTAAAGTTTTACACAAGTAACATTTTCTTGTTCCTTTGTCACAAAGGATTAGTGAAAGGTCATTTGGTCTGCCAACCCTGCACTAAAACTTTCAGTACGGCACCATTAGATATGTGAAAAGAAAAGACTAGCTGATAAAAGCAAACAAATAATATTTACAGATCAGTGCATGCCTGTGTACACATAGTTATCATGATGAGGTATTTCAATTCACAGGTTTGGAGAGAACAAAGCTTTGACATTAATGTACATTTTTTTGAGAATGCAAGTTATAATATGAGGCAAAAAACAAATTGGAAAAATGTGGTAACAAATGGTTTTACAAACCATTGTATCAATATCCATGTGTCTGGTAGGATCTTTTTTAAATGAAATATGTTACATATATATAATAAGTAGCATAGCATTTGAATAATAGAAATTGTAACTGACTAAATTTGGAAAGTTCATTAGTAGCTTCCAAAACGAATTTGAGTGGATAATGTTCACGTAATGTTGCAATAAGTAACAGATTAAATATAAGTGCAGATATGTTCACTTTCTGCAATTCAAAAACTGACAATTTTTATTGTGTCCCTAAATGTAACTCTTATAGAAATCACTGACTATTATGCAAGTCTTACTTGGTTGAAACCTTGTTCAATGCTTAAATTATTGTCGTTTGTTTTCCTAAAAAAACACTTGCAATACACTTGCATGCATAAAGTTGTGTGTCGTTAGATAACGAAAGATGCAGACGACTTGGTGAAAATGCAGAAAAAGTTTGCTTTCTGCATGACAATGTTAAACTGTTGAGATGGAACAAGTACTGACAAATCAGTTTCAGTGTTTCTTTTCGTATACCAATGCCAGTACTTCAGTTGCAGTAACCAATGCAACTAGTTTGCTTTTTAAAGGACATGCAGTTATTGAATGTTACATTACATCAAAATTCCAAACTTTATTCTTTAAGACTTGGATTGACTTTTCAAATTGAAAACCCACTGAGTTGCAAAAGACTTTGAAAGGCTGATTTATGAAATATATGTGCAAAAATAAAATTTCACAAGTGTTACATAGCACAGTAACTGTTAACAAACATACTAAAATAGACCAAAAAAGTTACAGCTGTTTTGGAAAAATGTTCATTTTTGGCAATGCTTAATTGAATACAGTACTGTACTAACTTTAACCTCCTCAACTTGATGCTCCATTTTGTACTTCTTCTTTCTCATTGTTCACCATCTTTCAAGTTTCAGGCACTGGTTTTACTTATTTTGTTATAAGCACTCTAAGCACTTCTCTTCCATTCAGTGTTCTTACAGCTTTGTTATTTTCAACATTCATTTTTTATTCATGGCACTATGTGTGTTCGTTGCAGTTGCAGACAGTGTATACTATGCTAAGAAGTTAATCAGATCAATCAAATATCATAGCAAAATATAGAAATTACTGCAATTTGAAAAATTTTAGCTCATAAATCCTGATTTTGGAAGTTTTTGAAAAAATGTAAGACATAGAATATATATATTACACTGTATATATTTTTGATACTGAAGCAGAAGACACGATTAAAAATTTTGGAAATATCTGTTGTCGGTATGGGCTACTGATCCATGAATGGCCGGTATAGTAGTATTGGCCTCAAAAAAGCCATGTCAGTTGATCTCTAGTCTAGAATATTTCTTCATGTAGTTTTGGGCAATTTAGCTGAAAATCAACAATACAGTGCAAGGTTTTCAAGATAATTTATAAACAGATACAAGATCTACGAACAGTCTAAAAATGCAATACAAGATTAAAAATATCTGGATTGCTAAAATTTAATACATCTATACTTTCAATGAAAAATCAATGGCTTCTATTTTGCTTGTCGTGTTAAATGTATAATTATCACCTTGGTACTTGTTATCATGACAAAACATTTCAAAATGTGTGGCAGGGGTTATGATTGCTCATTTATGTATTTTCATAGGTTAAGAAAGTTGTTGCATGTGAAATTGATCCAAGAATGGCAGCTGAGTTGCAGAAGCGTGTTCAGGGAACTCATCTCCAAAACAAGTTGCATCTCATTGTGGGTGACGTCTTAAAACTTGATACACTTCCATTTTTTGATGTTTGTGTTGCCAATCTGCCATACCAAATATCATCACCAATTGTTTTCAAACTGCTTCTCCACAGACCATTTTTTCGCTGTGCCATACTTATGTTCCAAGTAAGTAATGTCTTTCAGTTTATGTTTCATGTTGCTAATTTTGTGTTTGCAAAAGATTCGTTCATTTTCTTTGACTAACCAGGATTTTTGCAAAATGGTAAAGTTTTAGCATGTTGACGAACTGAGAGTTGGTGTTTGATATGTACCAAAAAACACCAAATTGTCTGTTTTATTATATGATTAGATTTTTTGTTGTTTGGATGTTGAATCATTAAACTTCTTTAGAAATCGTTGTTTCAATTAAACTTTTTTTTCTCAGTGAAGTGTTTCATAGGTACTAATGTTATCATTTCAGAGGGAATTTGCTCACAGACTTGTGGCAAAACCAGGAGACAAATTGTACTGCAGGTTATCGATCAATACTCAGCTGTTAGCAAGAGTGGATCTGCTCATGAAGGTTAGGTCTCATACGTTTAAACATAGGTTTCCAAAATGCAATCAATGTTTGAAACATCTTAGTTCATATATCAGTAAACTATCCTCATTTCTTACTTCAATTCATTAGTCTCTCTATTTCTCTTAACATGCGCTGTTTTCTCTGACACCTACAGAAATCATGTCACATGTTTTCAGCCAGCTCTTCTGTATTTATACTGGAGGTTTTGTGGTTGCTAACGAGGTGGTGACTGTTCAAGCGTTTATTTTTTGTCAGTGGTATTGTGCTTTAATAACAAGGGATTTGTTGAGTAAAATGCCAGTATTTTATGGTACAGTTTGCACTTCTCACCTGCATAAAGTGTGATCTTATTCTTTCACTAGTTTTTCCAGAAAAACATAAAGTGTATTATATTGCGCGGTTTCCAGGTTGGTAAAAACAATTTCAAACCTCCTCCAAAAGTTGAATCAAATGTTGTACGGATAGAACCGAGAAACCCTCCTCCTCCTATAAACTTCACGGTAAGTACAATGAAATGCTCTTTTCCGTAAGTCTGCAATGTAATCGGGTGAACTTAGATCCTTGTTCTGGTATAATCTGTAGCATGAACATAAAATTACACCATATTATTTAAATGTTACAGCCTACAATCACCGTGGTCTTTTCTTGTGAAACAATTACCTTTCAGTCTCATTAAATCGTAGGCAATTCATCCATTGTGTACGCGCTGTAGTTAAGACTGGCTAAAATTTACGTATTTGCTTGTTTTACAGGAGTGGGATGGTCTTGTGAGAATAGCGTTTATTCGTAAGAACAAAACATTGTCAGCTGTTTTTGGGTAATTATGCTCAGTTATTGTATTTGCTTCTAATCTTATTGATGCTGCAAAACGTATTGTGCTTTCCTCCAAATGTCTACAGGTTTAGCAAATAACTGTTTAATGTAAACTGCTCTTACCTTTATCTCTTTACCTTAAACATTTTAAGTAATTTGCGATATAAATGAACACCGCCACTCGCTTTGCGATGCATGTGGATGGGTTTGAAACGCAGTGCATCTCATATTTAAATTTCATTTGTATGCTGATTACAATGTGAACAGCTGGCATGTACCTCTTGAAGCACATGAGCTATTAGTTTGTCGTAAATTAAGTAGTGAGTGGTTGACAGTAACGTGTAAATTTCAAGAAGTATCTAGCGGAAAATGGTGCTTATTTAGTTGTATCTGCATAACATCTCAAAACTTTTCCCTTATTCAACACCTTTTATTCGGATTGTTTTTTTCTGTTTTCATGATGATCAAATTTTTAAGCCCATCCGCAACTCGCATTTTTTCAAGAATAAATGTAGCACTCAACGAAAATCTCTATTCGTAAATCAAGTTTCACGACTGACGGGTTGAGCCAACTATGTGCTGAACTTGGGAAAAAAATTTCTGTGACACCACTTATACACTGTATATTGTTGCAGGAGTGGGAACTCAGCAGTCGTCACGCTGGTCATCCCATAAATATTACGCGACGCACTTGTGCTAGCGCTGTATTGTATAAGTTTTAACTTTGTGTAAATGAGAACCTACTTGGTAAAATCTATTTGTGTATTGTTTATTGTCACCTGCACTATGCAATCCTTACTTGGGGCACTGCAGATGCAGCCTGATGAGATGGTCTAATCAAATTCAATAACCGACCCAAACGTAAATTATGTAAAATTCAAATCAACGAACAAACATCCGTAAAGGAATGCATTTTTCTACGAGCATTCTTGACATAAAAACGTCTATAACTACGAACTTTCAACATACATGTATGAGATACGGAATCAGATGGTATGAAAATAATTCCGGAAGAGCATGAATACGTATAAAGCTATCACAATTTTTGCACATAACTTGATAAAAACACATTAATGACTCCCTGTATTCAAATCTGTGAAGCAACAACGTCATTCTGCTTACAGAGGAGTCCCGTCGCCACTGGGGGGCTTTTGGGGTCTTAGCCCCTCAAACAAAGCTCCAACCCCCCAAATTGAATTATGAAGCAGTATAAATCTGGAGATTGTATCAAATTTCAGAATTTCAGACCCCCTACTGAAAACTTTCTGGGGACGGTTCTGTTACAGAGGCACAAAGCTGTACAATTCAATACCTAAAAACTGATCAAATATAGACCATACCGTACTTTAATGAAATTACATAAGCAGCTTTCTTGTAAAATTACATTAAGCAGCTGTCTTTCTTTGCGTTAATCATGCTCCTTGATTTTCTTAGTTTTTGTTCCTTTTATGGATTGGCTGACTTGTTGAACTCGCTATCATTTCGCCTATCCTCACATTATTTTCCTTGAAGTGTTTTATACAATTGATTGGTTGATCTCGCATAAAAACTACGATTTTTTGGTGTAAATAGTACTGTTAACCAATTAGTTCATTCATGGCCTGTGGCAATTTGTTAGATGGGATTTAATTGCAGGCCCATTTAGACCAATAAAAAGGAAAAATCATGCAACCTTTGCAATAATGAAAACTTCTTGCAAATTTCCTGTGAAAGCCATAATGTGATTTAATCGTTGGAGACCCAGTCCTTTTATATCATCATTATGCCAACAGGTAGGAAAACACGTGGCTAGGCCCTCGTATACTGAACATATAGGCAACTGCCTTCTCTGGAGAAATAGACTTTCTACTGTGGTGTCAATTCATTTTCATATCGTTTAATTTTCATACCTGCTTTTCCTCTGGGGTATCGCAGAAACAGCAGGCCTAGGAGGACCCGAAATATCTCACGGTTTTCAGCAATTTCCGGTAGTTCTGGCTTCACGCGAAGACGGGACCAAGCAGGTCGGATATATAATCACGACACTTGGACCGCTTTCCCGTGGTTGTAGTCAGCAGGACTCGCCTCGCCAATCCTCCCAGGGACATGCTGTTCACATGATCGAACTAACGCATAGCTGAGGTATTTCTATGCGGAGAAGTGGCTCGACGCCTCGACATTCAAGGCTTTAAGAATTTCACAGCTGAGCACATTGTCGCGAAGTGTCACGCCGTGAACTCTGCAAAAACCTGAAGTGCCATTTCTGCTGCTTGCACTTGAGATATAATTCTTTCAGTCATTACCCAAGATTCATGAACACAGGTGACAATCAGAACAAAGACCGCTTAAAAACTGGCAGGTTTTGCGATATTTAAAACCTCCCGTTTTTGTTACCATGAGGGATAAAGCTCACGCAGAACTGCATTTGTTTTACCAATCAGTGTATCAATCTCCCTATTCTTCCTTCCGTTACTCATGAATACCACCCCAAAGTGCTCGGTCTTTACATAACATCTAGGTCTTTCTAGTACTGATTTTCAACCTGGCTTCATCGCACGCAGGTGAAAAAGCACATGTTAAAACCCTGTTCAGAAGATGCAAGCAGTACCAAATCGTCCGCAAAAAAGCAAATGGTTAATCTTGCAGCTTCCAACAGTGACACCCTCGTCTATTCAGCTGTGACTGTCGATCCCAGTGGTTCTCAACCTTGCATGGTTTGTGGCCCCATTCCAAAGACTCTCGACACTTGTGGCCCACTGTTCATCAATAGGGTTTTGCAATATCACGGCAGAGCTATTTGGTAATGGCCTCTGCTCGTGGCCCCCGGAAAACCGCTCCATGGCCCCCAAGGGAGCCGAGGGCCCCAGTTGAGAAACCTGGATCTATCTAATTCATATAGACCAGAGGTTCTTAAACTTTTCAGTCACGCCCCCTTTGGCATTAGTCATTGATGCTCGCGCCTCAACTAACATCACAATCAAACATAAAAAAAGCAGAACCACAGTTCATTTGCTATTATCCTGCTTTTCAACGGTATGCCGCTGCCATTGTCGCGCCCTATGCGAACCTTTCACACACACACCCCCGGTTCAAGAAACCAGGATATAGACTTCAAAGAGGAGTGGTGACAGCACGTGCTGTGATTTAACTCTGCCGACACGGACACAAGCTTCTGAGAAGGAATACAATAACTTGACAGCCAGTAACAAAGGGCCGTCAACACCGTACTTTGGTCAGTAGTGACGAAAATCGCACTGGATATCCTCCAGCTTTGGTTCAATTATTTCGGTGCATATTTTCTTAGGCACTTGGCATGCAGTTTTCCAGTGAGGCTTAGGAGAGAGTTGTGCCTCGGTAGTTCGTGCATTCTCTCCTGTCTCCCTTGTGTCCGGGGATGTTAACCTGATGCCTTTCCAGAACACCAAGCCACTTCACAGACAGGATTCAGCCAAAAAACGCCATCTCTTTTTAAGGCTTTGTGCATTTCCGGTCGGATTTCATTGCAACCTGCATCTTTCCCAGCTTTCAGTGTTTTGACAGCTAGAAAGAATTCGGTTGCAGTGATGGTATATTCCGTCCCCAGTGTATGTCCGATGGTGTGAGAGTGACTGGGTTCAGAAAATCTTTGAAATTTTCTCCCCATCTGCCGCGAATGCCCGATTTCAGTTAATTTTTAGGAGCATGCGTCCTGTGGTTTACCACTCAAATTGTGGCTGAACAAGGAGATTGTTGAAGTTACCGTGCTGTTGAGTTGATATACACACTGCAGTCGTATATGTCAACAGCACATATCCTCAAAGCTTACAATCGCCGTGGGGTCTGCCGCAACTTTGAGTACCTGGGCTCACGTCAAAACACGTTTTTGGGTAAATGACAACCAGGATTGCGGCGGATGTGGTACTTGCGCTTTCTCTGGTCTTTTCTTTGTTGCTTGAAGCATATATCAAAGTTCGTATAGTCTATTCGGATGAACTGTATGTTTTAATTAATATCGCTATTTTTTGCTTTTTTCTGCAGAACCTCGTCAGTTTTAGACATGCTCGAAAAAAATTACAGAATACACTGTTCCGTCAGCAATAAGGTATGTGGAAAAAATGTAGGTCTATGAAATTACAATTGTTTTCATGTCAATGCCATTGCAGCAACAACTACGTTTGCATAATATACACATAGCGCCAAAAAATCACAATACGTTAAAAACATCAGACTAAAATAGTGATAGTGCCGCATAACCTCTACCGATAGAATGACCATCTTGAAGAATGGTGGGAATCGATCTCCAAGAAACCTTGGCGAAGAAGTTTCGACATTTGTTTCCCACTCGATGAGATTTTAAAGCTCTCTTTACAACACCTCTTTAACGAACGATGGGTCGGCCTACACTTCGAGTGCCTGAGCTCAACTCACCGCAAAGAAGCTGAGCTCAGGCACTCGAAGTGTAGGCCGACCCATCGTTCGTTTAAGAAGTGTTGTAAATGTTTTTGGGTAAATGACGATCAGAAATACGGTGGACGTGAGCAGAGCTAGAGCCTTTATGTGAAGATAGCTTAACAGGGAGTCGGCTCTCTACAAGATGATCTCATTCCTTTCTTCGACATTTGCTCTTTGCAGATTTACCCAAATGAGTAAAATGGACAAGATAGGGATTTATTGGCTGTAAGAGCTGTCTAGCTTAAGCCGATCAGATAGCTGACTAATGAGATATAAGGTCTCTTATTGTGTTGATTAACCCAATTTTCTATCATTAGACAAGCAACCTTCTGGCAATATGCTGTTGCTGTCAACAATTAAGGATAACTTGTGTGTAACTTTCTGGTTGAATGGAAGGTGGTAGTCAACTGCGATTATACTGTTCGTGTTTTAAAGTTTGCAAAAACTCACATATCTTTATCACGTTCAGCAAAGTAGACTTGGAATATTTCGTAACGAACAGCCCACTTTTATGCAGCACAAAATAAACTTTAAATTCGTAATTACAGTAACGTTTGTTGAAACTGAATGTTCCTATTCATCATTATTTTCATATTCGCTGATAACAATGTCTTTCTCGCCGCTGTGCAGGAAGTTCCAGCCGATTTTTCCATGAAAACGTTTATCAGCGAATTGCTCGAAACGAACGGATTTAATACCAAACGCGCGAGAACAATGGATATCGACGATTTTTTATCGTAAGTTGAGGACGATACGATGTTCTAACCGCCTTTTATGAACAAAGCGGCTTTGTTCGGCTTAATGCCATTAGCCGGTGACGGTACTTCGAAGCTGCCGACTGGGTTTCGAATTTAGCTAGTCGGGTTTTTTGGAGTCAAATTGCTTACCCTAGTTTGATTACTTCAATTTCCCAGATCTGGAGTAGTGCCGATAAAGTCAGACATATAATCTTAACCCTTTCGCGACTGATTTTTTATACTGAATGCAAAGCATCACGTGTTTTTACACTTGCTCTATTTCGTTTTGATGAAATAAACGGGTTACGTTGAGCAAAAATTTACTAGCAGTTAAATTAGGGAGGGACTCGTGTGTCCAGGCAAGTCTTTTCGGCCGGGAGCGTACGTGTCCCAACAGTCTTGAAATAAAAGGAATAAAAATCTACAAAATCGAACTTACTAACCACAAAACACATAAATCAATGGCAACGTAAAAGAACCTAATGTCACCAAAGTCATTAAACGAAATGCGTGAAAAAGACACAAAATGTAGCCTTTATGACAAATTGTAAAGCAGGCTATGAACAAGTACGCTGTGCCACATTCTGCGCACAAAGCCTTTGTTCGGTTTTCTAGGCCTCTTTTGTACAGATGCAACATGCTTCATGGCTTGTGCACGCTTCCGCGGTCTTCCACCGCTTGGTCTTCTCACTCCTTTGTTTTGAGCACGATCAATCACACCCTGCCAGCTTTCCACCATCAAGAAAAGAAAGGTACTGCCATCACGACGTAGTTGGTGATATATGACCCAAGCAATTACTGTAGCAAACATCAACATTTGTTAAAGATCTTTTTCCCGCCTTTTCAGGGACTTCGTACTAAGGTCATGAAGGCTGGCCAGTTGGTCCACACGATCTACACCTCCCATGTACATTAGGGTACATCAGGAGCCCTCGACTTTTATCAAACAACTTCTACCTAGTGTTAAAGTGTTGCATTTTGGTAAAAAACGAGACCTAAAATGTTTTCGCTATTGGTTGATGCTTAGGGGTTAATCGGGACTCCCAAAGTTTGACCCAGGGGGCAAAACTTGCAAATAATGAAATTTGGCCATAACTTAGTAACTACTTGGAGTAGGAACATGATTTTGGTGTCTAACCCTACTAAAATACATACCAGCTATTCATTAAAGCTATCAGAAAGACCTAAAAGGTTAATCAATTACCATTTGCACTGATTTTTGTTTGAATAGATCAAAATTGTATTTTTCACAAGAATGTTCAAAATTTTGTCATATATTCCTCTTCTTGGACAAGTCTTAAACCCTGATGGTGCTGCCAGTGATGTGTTCGAATCATATTTGTCGAGTCACAAGCCCTTCGAGTCGGTAGTGCCCAATGTTGTTTCAGCACTTTTGTTATCAGGTTGCTTAGATCTAGGTATATATTTGGTGAAAGCAATTTTTTAGCTTTCATTTTGCGGAAGTTCTCTTCTTCGCTCTCAGGCAATTCCACAATTCTAGCCTAACCCTGCTGCAACAAATATAGCCCATCTCCTTCTATGTCACATGCCCCAACAAAAGACTCAAAGTAAAAGTATGAGGCTAACTGTCATGATCGTGATGTGTAAATACTTCATTAAACCATGATGTATTGTAGCCTACAATGCGTTGTGTGCTGCTGGCTCCTCAGTGAAAAGCTGAGACTCATCTCCAACTCAGTCTTAGGTGGAACACTTAATCCAAAAAATCTAGCATAACACCTGCCAGGAGGCACAGTCAAAACAGAAAATTGACTCCAGTCATGCTATCACTGGATACTGCTACTACCGTTTTTGGTGAAATAAGCAAATATGTGTGAAATTTCGTGAGAAATAGATGAGTGNGCAAAATTGTAACAAAAACAAGCAGTGCATGACCTCCAATTCATATGCTGAGGAAAGGCAATGTAAAAAANTAATATAATCATCAACATGATACAATTGTCATTACTGCATTTCTTCTGTGTCACAATACACAGCAAAAACACGCAATTTCTAAATGTCTTGTGTGTTCACAAGATACAGCAAAAAGTTATAAATTGTGTGTTTCTTATGACACAAGCTTGGATGTCTTCTTGTTTTATTCCACCACTTATACGGAATTCTGTTGTAAGAACCTTGTAACGGACTTTTCACAGAAAATGATTATCTTGAACTTGTTGAACTTTGTCTTATCTTGAATAGGAAAACATTCCTTTCAAAGACCAGAAGTCCAGAAAGCAAGATAGACAGGCAAGATGTTTTATGCAAGTAAAATATTTTTGCTTGAAGCAAGGATCCTATAATCACCCCAAGGCATCATCACAACAAGAATGCAGCGGCTACAGCTAAATATTTCTATTGCATGTCACTCAAATTTACTGTGTGATGGTTTACCAGCAATTGTATCGTTGATGACCTTACAAAGATTTGGAACTTTACAAAGATCTTCTGTTGTATCAGCATTAGGCTGTTGACAGCTCAGTTTCAAATAGTGCTGTCAAAGCATTTAGTCGCCATCTGTGGTATCTTACTT
>JGI24158J21664_10009936_pt1 | contig 12698 bp, 6 predicted proteins | sample Ectturendosymbi3_FD_21664 | JGI IMG/M metagenome (IMG submission 21664) | reverse complement strand
ACAATGTTGGTGAAAAACTAAGAAATAAACATCAATATTCTGATCGCTAAGGGGGGTGCTTGAGCCCCTTCAGCACCCCCCCTGGCTGCGCCTTTGTAAACAAGCATTGCACAATTTATTTAGTAATGATGACAGATGTAGCAGTTGCAGAGGAAAAGATCTCACACAGCACTTTTTAATTTTCATTGATCCTTTTATTTAATTTTTTCAGAAAGTACTAATAGTTATATACGAACATAATTGGCAGTTTTAATTAATAATGGTTTTATGCACAGGCAAAATAAACATAAATTACTTTATTGTGACTTTTGACTCATCTTTGCTTTTACTAAACCAGTAATATTATGAGTTAGTTTGTAACTAAACGCAACCGACATGTCTGCAAATCGGACAGTCGCGACCTCAGTTTGTTTGTGATCATTTTCATGGAAGAAAATGACTGCACGCATATGTACGTCATTCCGAAGAGACAGGCATAACTCTGGGAAAATGTTCTCATTTCTAGAAAATGTTCACATAGTAATGATCGGCAAAAACCAATCATTTCCGACGTAATTGGTACTGATTTTTGGTTCATCAAATTTCATTTTCAATACTGAGTTTGCTTTAAGTTCAATAAGTTCCATTTGCGTATAACTAGGCATCTTGAGAATGTTATGTTCATTTAAGTGAAAATGGATTTATAAATGCAAGCATGCGGTCTTCTTCAGAAAAATCTCTAAAACGACTATCAAAGGCCTGTTGAAGTAATTTGATTTTTTCAATGTATTTTGCAAAGTTGAAATATTTTCAGCACATTCACTTTGTTCTTTCAAATTGGGCAATTGGCTCAAATCCTTTTTTCTAACTGGGAGGTCAACAGTTTTAACTTTGTCTTAAAGGCACTGACATCATTTACTAAGCTAGGAAACAGTTTGTCTTTGCCCCGCAGTTTCAACTTGAGGTAATTGAGAAGGGCGGTAACATCAACTAAAAATGCTAAATCTAACAACTAGTTCTCATTACACAAAAGGGCCCTTTCCTCGGGCAGTTCATCTTTCTCTTCTAGAAAATCATGCACAGTGTGTTTCATTTTCCAAAATCATTTCAGAACTTGTCTTCTAGAAAGCCAACGTACCTTATAATGAAAGATTAAATCACCATATTCCTCATCCAGCAGTTCACAATCTTCTCTGAATTGTCTTCTGTTTAATCCTCTTGCACTAACTGTCTTCACACGCTTTACAACTGGTACCATAACATGCTGCAAATTCAAAACTTTTCCACACATATACTCTTGGTGAATAATGCAATGGTATTTTAGGGGAGGAAGACCTAAAAAACTTCCAAGCAAGGCTACAGCCCAGCAGCTTTACCAATCACTGACAGTACTCCATCAATGCAGACACTTAAAAGTTTACTTAAACCTAACTGCTGATTTTCTAGACACGACTTTACTTTCTCAAATATGTCTGATCCTCTTGTTTTTCCATGGAGTGACTCAAACAGAAGTTCATCAACGACGTTAAAATTATCATCAATTCCTCTTGCAAAAATGCTTAACTGGGCTACATCACAATGCCAGCAGATTCGTCCAAGGCTAATGAATAAATAGAACCTGCATGGACACGGTTTTTCACTTGCTCACATACATCATGAGAAAACTCCTCGATGCGTCTTGTAATTGTCTGCTTTGACAAAGTGACTTTATTTACTTTTTTTCTATACTTTTATCACCAACACGTTGTAAAAATTTTTTGGAGACAGGGCTTAACAATTTTTTCACCGAGAGACAAAGGCTTGTGCTTTTTAGCCGACGCGAAAGCAATTTCGTAGGATACTTCAAGCAGGCGATGGGGCGATCACCCCCCCTAAAAACTGAGAAAGTATCTTTATTCGCCATGATTTTGTACAATTTGGAAAAAACCATTCGCGATATACGGCCATTTTGTCGTACAGTGTGGTTTTTCACAGCAGTGTTGTGAAGTATGCTTCATCTCTCTGATAGTAGCGAAGCTGTTAATGAGCCTTGCCTACCAATTATTACTGAAATCGCTCTGCTCCTAACGTAAATGGCTGGATCCGCCCCTAGCTGCCACACACCTCCTCAAAACCTATAGAGTAACTGGAACCGCGTGAGTCAGCTCCGTATGAAGCGGTCCTTCAAACAAGTATACAGTATATTCCGAACATTTTGACGAGCTTTAAGCTGAAACTAGCGGTTCCGTCCACACCGCACACAAACGCAAGGAGACATCTTCATACCTTCTCACTTTATACGTTGATCTTCGTATCTTCTCACTTTATACGTGATGGGCTCAGGAGCTGATCCAGCAAGTAAGTTTAGGGGGGGCGATATCAGGAATAATTGGTAGTCAAGTCTCATAACGGCTTCGCTACTGCAAGAAAGATGAAGCATACTTCGCAACACTACTGTGACAAAACAATGGACCACAAAACGGCGTTATATTGCGAATGCTGATTTCCGAATTGTAAAAAATCATGGTAAATAAAGTTACTTTCGTAGGTTTTAGGGGGAGGGGGCGATTGCCCCCCCCGGACCCGCAACAGGGCAGGCTAATGTGCTTAACAACAGTAGGGTACTCTCAACTATCGCCTTACTCTATCTCCGCACTCGGTACATCACGTGCAATGTCGCGATCACGGCAAGTGACTGGTATACGCAATAGACCACAAAGGTTGCGTAGGAGTTCGTAAAACGTCACAACGCTAGTTACTGCACTACATTCCCACGCGTGAGGAAAACCGCATACTTATGTTTTTAACTACTGTAAAACCGGATTGATCTAAAAGAAAGGTAGCATAGCCAGAAAGGACGTGCAAGAAAGATGAAATCACTAAAATGAATGAGTACGGTGTGGCTTACTTCTTGTCGTCAAAAGGATGCAATGCGCCACTTCAAATCATCCAATGCGCCACAGGTTGGCCATCCTTGACTTAGCTGTTTCTAAATGTATTCGAATTTCAATGGAGCTTTTCGATATAGCCCAACTTTGAATATGACAGCATAAAGTTACCCATAGCACCCACAATTGAATGAAGCTGTTACAAATTGCCAAATTTGATTTGGCTGATGGACGTTACCCAAATCTTTCCAATTTATGTAAATGTTTTTAATTTCACCCAAATTTACATGAAGCTTTTCTCATTTACCGAGATTTAATTGAAGCTGTTGGACCATACGAAATGCTCCTAAATTACACAAATTTTTTTACCCAAAACCTGAATGATGTTTTTCAACAGCTCAAATTTGATGAAGGCTGTTGGAATTCCCAAATGATTCTAGTTAACTTAAAGAAAGTGTCTCTTTTGCCATTAGTGGCAAAAAAGAATGGCAAAAAGTCTCAACAAACCTTCTGCCATTGATGTACTGTACAGCTGGTCACGTGACTCAAGCGAACGGTGGGTGAACGTGTGAATTGTCTGTGACCAGCAGAAATGCTCAATGAGCAGAACAAAACAAATGCATTAATTCCGGTCCATACATACTTGTCTGTATTTTGGGCCACTGGCTTCAACCAGTATATTTGGGCCACTGGCAGCAGTAATCACTCAGAGGAATGCAACGGATGCAGTGAATACGAAAGTGCGAACTCATACAGCAGTTTTATGCTCCAGTATTAGGAAGGACGGATTTACGCATAGGTCAAAAAGACATAACCTAAGGCCCAGCGCGTCACATTCCTTTGACGGCTCTTACTTCCTCAAAAATTGAAAAAATGTGCACAGGCATTTCTTTCAAATACCATTAATAATGTGCAAAGCGGCAAATGTCTGGATTTTCGTCAGCGGAGTGCTGCATAATATATTGTTTTACGCAATAGAACAACAGTTGTACTGTCTTTGGTTTTGTATTTGCTGTACACCATAGGTTGGTGCGTGTTTTATATGAGTAGAACATTGAACATCGAGTTAGGAACTGGCGTCTGAATCGCGTGAAACAGAGGAACACGGCTGGAAGTGAGAGCGATGTTGGCCATTTTAATGAATGTCGTTATAAGAATAAAATGAGAAGGAACAGGACGACAGTTATAGACGTTGTACGTGAGAAACGCGATTCCACGCCCGTGGCAGCAAACCGTGCTTCGGCAACGCTTCATGTTAGTGGCGCGGAGGGATCCCGTCGCCACGGGGGAGCTTTGGTTGGCTTAGCCCACAAGGAAAGCTCCAAGCTCCCCAAGTTGAAATATGAAACACTAAAAATAAATAGAGTTTTTGCGTTCAAGCCCCCCTGCACAAACGTAAATCTCCCCTATTGAAGACTTTCTGGCGACGGTTCTGGCGTGGAGAGCAACCAGCTAGAGCAGTGGTTCTCAAACGTTTCTGCACGTTGACCCCCAATTAAAGTGCACAATTTTCTGTAGATCCCGTGGCCTAGCCCAACAGTTACTAATACAAGGAATTGTTCTCCGTCCTACTGCGTAGCCACCTCTGTACTACCAGTCTAACAACTGCCGAACTGCGACAGATGCACGACAATATTGTTTGTGACGTAACAAACAGAACAGTTTTCATAATGTCATCACAATGGATGATTTAATTAAAAAACTATTCGAATCGTCAAATATACTTTTAACCTACTGTAGCTGAGATTTGATCAGCCCTCTGAAAAACGCCGTTTGCATTCCTTGCCGATTAACAATTTTGAATTGGAGGCTTCATTGCTCCAGCAGACTCCAGCAGTTATTCATTGACCCAGGTTAGTCAGTGACCCCCATTCGACCCCGTGACTGTGTATCGACCCCTTGGATGGTCCAATTGACCCTGGGGGTCAATATCGACCACTTTGAGAACCACTGAGCTAGAGCAAGGTGTTAAGGCGAAGGAAAAACCTTAGCGAGTGCAGAGGGTGGTAAATACAAATATGAAGCATGTGGGTCGTGGTGTTTTCCACACGAAGATAATGTGGAGGGACAACTGCAGCGTGTAAGATTCTTTTTCATTTGTGGAAGTGATTTCTTTTCTTGAGAATCCAGACGAGTGGATAGATATTAGTGCATACTTAGGCAGGTATCTTGCAGAGAAGAAGCTTGAACATGATTTTAGGGCTCACTGAATCTGAACCTTGCTCAAGAAACTTCGAAACTTTAAGCGTTGGTAACCGGGGCGGTAATGGCCAAAATGTTCCTCATGTGCGGGTTTACTGAAATGTTTTGAGCGCACAGGCGGATTTTCAACAACTCATCATTGTTGCCAAGCTTATCTGATCCGAAAAAAAATTGTTGATTTTCAAACAATTATGCGTTTTTCAAAAGCACACCCAACTTCCTGAAAGAAAATGTGAGAAGCACACGTAAAATAGACATAAAAAAGGTTGGAAAAATACAGAAATCCCGCCAAAATATGGGATGCACGCATACTAACGACACCAAAATGGAAGGAAGTTACAGAAAGGTAGAAAAATTGCAGAAATGCCGCCCTCGTTGGTGATGGGTTGAAGATCAAATTTGTCTTCTGCTTGAAGCTTGCGGTTCTACGTGCAACAGATTAAACTGAGACATGAAAGAATGTTATTTTCAGGATAATTTTGCAATATTCAGACACAGCACGTATCCTCTGCCGAACATGGACAAATGCTTTAGAGCAACCTCTGAAAATCAAATGAAAAACCGCGCACTATCAATCACAAACAAGGGGACCGTATCAAAAACCAAACAAGGGGACCGTGAGCTAAACTCTTCGCACCAACAAAAATTTACCTGCTCCTACACCTATGATTAAAAGTCAGGGAAAAGCTCAGTTTGTCAATTTCGTGGACTGTAAAAAATAGTCTCTGGTGCATTTAGGAACCATACAATCTTTGCAAAACCAATTTGTAACGGCAGTGGCTGCAGACGGTGTACATATCAACGCACCTTACGTAAAGATTATTACATGTACTGTATCTACAGCCTCCGCCATTCACAAAACTATTTACAAATGCAAAACGAAACAACTGACTGCTGCTGACAGAACATTTTTGAAAATCACAGTTTAACAAATCACCATGCTTCCTCATGGTATTATGTGGAACGGCATTACGCTGGTGTTTATTAGAAGCATAATGGCTATTTGAAATCATATCAATGTGTGCTGACTTCACAGAGATAAAATTGCACTAGGCTGTCTTAGCGTTAAATTTCGCTTTTGGAATCCATGATTTTTGAAACCGTTCATCCGTTCACATTTTTGAAACCTGACGCCACTTCTTCTTTATCAATAATAACATCAGCGCCAGAAGCAACTAAGAACATTTGAGTGTTTTAGAACAAACTAAGCTGGAGACCCGACATCAATAACGTGACGACCCAATTCCAGTAACTTGCATAACGTTATCCAAAATTGAACATTTCACAAAACAATCTGTGCAAATAGTGGTTTACAGCTCATTGATCGAAAGCAGAGGTTCCCAACCTTTCTCTAACCATGTACCCCTTCAGCATTCCGACAGATGAGCATGCACCCCTTCAGATATTTCAACAGATATAAGCATGTACCCTTCACCATTTCGACAGATCAACATGTACCCCTAAAATTTCTCATGACAAAATATTTTGTCATGATTTTTCATATATATATATATATTCAACAATGAGCTTAGTATGTTTTTTGAAAATAATAATCACTGATATGTGTATACATATTTGGAAATAAATAATAGGCAAATACATTTTCTCGTCTATTGCTAACCTTAAATGTACCCCTGGGAGTACGGTACATGTACCCCAGGTTGGAAACGCCTGATCTAACTAAAGTTTCCTCATTTTGCTTTTCTAACCGAAATTGGGCATCAGCGTCTCATTTTTCCATTTAGCATTTGATAAAACATCAAAAATAAAGCTGCTGACACTAATAGGATCGCCTATGACCATATTCTCTGGAAGGATCTTATCAGTATTTAAGCAACTTACGACTTTCCATTACGTCTATTCTCTCAGTAGGTAGATTCAATGCATTCCAGCACACGTCTACTACATCGACCTGTCGTGGGACGATCTGATCACTGAAGCCTAACCAAACACAGGGTTTCCCGTGGACTAAAGCAGTCGGCACTAGCACAAACGACCTTACACATTCAGAAACAATGAATTTGGAGACAGTATACAATATTAAGAGGATTGTTACAACTTTTTCATGAACCACACACTAGTCTAAATCTTGCACAAAAATCCGCCAAATTTTCAGCCAAAATATTTCGAAAATAGCTAAAGAATCCGCCACCCGCCAAAATCACATTTTACCCGCCAACCAAATAAAAAAATAGCCAAATTTGGCGGAAAAAGAGCACATCTGGCAACACTGCTGTAGCGTCACTTGCTGTGCATTGTTGTTCAATTAAGAAGAATGTTATTGTTGCATCACAGCTATACGGTGTTGCCGATGTACAGTCCACTGTAGAGAAGGGTTGCCACTGCTGTTTTTTTTCACTAGATCTATTTTTTTTATTGAAAATCTGTTTTTATTTATTCTGGTCAAATTTTAGAAATATATGTTGTATTACTGTATTTTTCATTCAGGAATACAGTAGTTTCACAGGCGTAATGTGCAGAGTAAGTAGCCAGCACAGCAACGTCAACGTAGGCTAGGCCAGTGCTGTGTATCTAAACCTGAAAAATGAAAGATCTCAATAACATGAGAGAGATCTCAGAAAAATGAGAGATCTCTCAAAATCTCTTAGAAATGAGAGATTTCTCTCAGATATCTCAGAAAAATGAGAAATCTCTCAAAAAATGAGAGATCTCAGGAAAATGAGAGATCTCAATAACAACAGTAGCAAATGTGGCAATTGCTACGGGCCCCGCGCTTTTGGGGGCCTGCGGTCTTCTCTAATAAATCTTATTTATGTCATTATATATAAAAAATTTTTCAGTCTAAGAAGTCAGTATTTTGCGAAATTTGCCATAAGTAGTAAGCGAAGGTTTTCAATTGAACGCTGTCTATGTCCAAAAATTCTTGTTTGATTCTTTGTGCACAGTTACGTAACAAAAGGTATGAGGTTGCGGTCAGCAGTGTTGCCATTTTAGCTGATTTGCTGCTAAATCTGGCAGCATTCTCTCATTGTTAGCTGCAAAATTTTCAACATTTGTAGAATAAGTTTTTTCCCACAATACGATATTTCCAAGTGATTCAGTTACGCTAGTAAGTAGTACTGTATGGTAAAAAAACTTCCTGGTAAACCGAAGCTGCCAAAAGTTTTGACATATGAGGTTGCAATATTCAGAACTTAAAAGTTGGCTCAGTTCCTACTGGCTATCCTACTGATTCAACAAAAGCCTTTTGCGAAGTTTGCAATAATGCAGGGGTGGGCAAACATTTTCTACGGAGGGCCACATTGAAGATTTTATTGCTACCGAGGGCCGCATGCTCGTATTACATATATCACATTTATAATCGCTTTGAAATCTTGAAGAAAAGTTTTACATGAGCTACCACAAAATGAAGGTAATGGTAGTCACTTTAGGTTGAGTAAAAATGCGGTTTCGAATAAAACGTGTGGAAAAAAACTTGGTAATTCTAATCTAATCGATAAACTTACTTTAACATAGACTCCAAATATGTACGTGTGACTGCCCTGCGGGCCACATGCGGCCCGCGGGCCGTAGTTTGCCCACCTCTGAAATAATGTAATCATAGCGAAGTACTGTGAGCTTAAAAGGCATAACTGGTAGCAAAAGCACTCAGATAAGACTAAATAACTTTTTGCATGCTCTCTAATGTAACACAAAGCTTTAAGTTACAAAGACCAGACTTAGAAAATTGCAGGTCTGAAACTATGCTCAGCTTGTTTATCGCTGAGCATTGGTCTACTGCATAAAAACATGCAACCATTTGAAAGAGATCGTCAAGAACTGTGTGTCATACAAAAAACGAGGTAAGCTGCAGTTACGTTGCTCAAAAAGTCAAAATGTTGACTGACAGAAAATTGTGGGCCGAAAAGTGTGGTGGCCAAGACCGGCATTTTCAGCCCATGCTTATTGAGAGCGAGTGCAAGACGCAAAATTAGTATATTGTATAACTTTATAGGTTTCTTTTCATCATGTTAAAAATGGCAGAGTTTTAACAGAATTTCACTGCTTTTAGCAGATTTTAGCTGAAGATTTGTGACAAGATCTTTAGCAGAATCTAGCAGTTTTTTGTGACAATATTTAGCAGATTTAGGTCACAACCATGTGGCAAGACTGGCGGTCAGCACGATGCACTCAGACTGCCATGTCACGATGCGAACTGGATAGAGCATGCAGAGGTTGAAGCGAGAAACACGGATGCCTTGCCCACACACTTTATGATTTAGCAGGTGTTGAGATGTTTTTTTTTTAACTTGGGGCCCCGCGCTCTTGAAATGCTACAGGCCCCGCGCTACCTTAATCCGGCACTGGGCTAGGCATAGCCAAATTGTTTGAAATCTAATGTTTCACTGATGCAGCACTATAGGCATAGGTCAGTACTCTAACTTATCACTGTTATATAGACAAGAGCTACTATGTTTCAACTTGTGCATTTAAGTAAAGGTTAAAAAACATTACACGTTTTTTTAGAAAAGATGTAACTAACTTTTTATGTTTCTGCATTACTTGATTTATTGCTACCTGCAAATTGTTAATACAGTATGTTCAAGAATTGAGTTGAACTTGTTAAAAATTTGATGCAAATGATGCATATTGCCTTATTTTCTTATGTGAAAGTACCGGTAGCATACATTTCAAGTTTGGTTTTAATTTTTTTAACATTTTGTATATCTGGGCTTTTTTATCATTTTCTGAGTTTTTTGAAGGTAAATTATGGGTTTTTTCGCCATAACAGAGTGGCTACACTGCTGTAGAATAGACTGAATAGAGAGTGGACTCAACCTGACTTTAGTAGAGAGTGGACGGGGTCACAGACTAGATCTGCTGTTCAACCGTTGTGGGAGTAAAGTAGAAACAATGTGAAACCCAACTTTTTACTATTTAGTCAAGCCAGATGAAGTAAATAGCATATTTTCTTATGTGAAGGGAAACAATAACAACACCGAAGGTGTGGCCGGTAATGAGCAATGTAGTTCAACTGTAAAAGAGGCACCTAATCCGAAACGGAGCCAGTGTAATTCAATTGTCAAAGTTAGAAAATGAGACGACACATATTTGAGATGCGGGTTCTTTTAGCCGGATGACCAAATTCTGAGTGTATAGCAGCTACATTCCAAAAATGCAAGAACAACCGAGTCATAAATTTCTTGCTTTTGAACATCTGCAGACGGATAGATATGATTTGCCTACAACTCATGATATCTTTCGCAGCATTTTGGATGTAAAAACTGTTACGTTACGAGGAAGGTTCAGGTACCGCCATTGTTGCGTCAGCGTCATCATGCGGCCCTCGGCAAATAGGAATAGACGCAGCAACTCAACGTTTCTCAAACGATGAAAGTGTTCAGCTAATTTGTTATTGGTTAGAGAATATTACAGACGTTGTCACAAAGTATCGCTTGTGCGGCATCATGAAATTTACTGTAAAAGAAAGGTGAAGCTCAGTTTCAACATCCCCGCTCAGATACAATAAGATTTTTATTGATGTTCAGTGGACTGTAGGCGAAGCGAAGCATATAACGAACGGATGTCAAACGAGGATTAACTCCCAAAAGGTGGAGGGCGCTATATTTTGCAACGTGGTAATAGGATTTTAAATGATTCATGAAATTAGCGTGGCTGGGAGAAGATTTATTTTCAAGTGTGAGAGAATTCCACAAGATAGAGGCCTCACGGAGAAAAAAGTTAAATGCCACAGAATTTTTAAGAAGTGGAATCGGAACGGCTAGGTTGTGGCGCAAAGCGTAGGGAACAAATTCACTGAACGCTCTAAAGCAGGGGTTCCTAACCTTTCTCTGACAATGTACCCCTTCAACATGTCGACAGTCGAGCATGTAGCTCTAAAATGTCTTATGACAAAAAGGCTGAGTAAAATAACAAAAGTCTACTGGATTTTTAATTAGAGTTTTAGGACTATAAAGGTAGAGTCCGTTTTTGTTTCAAAGTTAATAATTTAACAATAAACAGAATGATTTTTGAAAATAATATTCACTGACACACTGCATGTACAAATAGTTTCAAATAAATATGTAAATATATTTTTACATGGAAGAAATATAAAGGAACTGATGTGATGGCTATGTTAGGTTTACAAGATACGGTGGATAAGTTGGCAAGAGCAGATGGGGTGTGCTGGTATGGGCATGGTTTGCGAAAAGAGCAGATGGGGTGTGCTGGTATGGGCATGGTTTGCGAAAAGAGCAGATGGGGTGTGCTGGTATGGGCATGGTTTGCGAAAGGATAAGGGTGATGTGCTGAGAAGAGCGTCGGACTTCAAAGTAAATGGACGGCGAGGAAGAAAAACGTGAAGGCATCCGGAAGAGGATATCAGGAAAATTGGTCTGAGCCAAGAGCACGCTTTGGATCGGGGTAAGGTGGAAGAAAGGACTGGAATGAATTGGAAGGAAATTAGTTTAATCTGGCCATCTCCGTTTTGGGGATTATACCGGATTTGAAACGAGGACTACTAATCTCAACACCATTGAAAATGTCAACTCACGGAGCCGCGTTCATGGAAATAGCAGCAATATTTGAATAGCAGGTTCAGCAATCCGTCTGCACGAGTTGCGTGCCAACAAGCACATGAAAGACTTGATGTACCTCAAGAAAAGTCCAAGTGCACGACTGGGGTACACGTACCCCAGCTTAGGAACCACTGATATAAACGAATACAGTAAACCTCAGTTAACCCTTGAAGTCCCGCGTCCGCCATAATTATGGCGTGGATTTTAAACGCATTAAAAGCTATAACTCGCCAGCTACTACAGCTACAGAGCTGTTCAAACCATCCACGGATTCAGAAAGTCTTCTAGTTTTGATTAAAAAAACGTTGTTTGATTTGGGTGGGGTTTTTTCTCTTGATGACGTCACAAAGAAGGCAGGTTTTTAAATCTTTGACCCACTTTAACTGGCCCTGGGCGCTAATCCAATGAGCCACTTTTATGGCTCAAAATTTTTTGGAAACTAGATGATCATCCGCGTCTATAGAGCCCTTGATTGACCTTCTAGCATGTCCAAAACAAAAGTTATGGCCCAAAAACCCCGTTGTACTCAAAATTCCAAAAACTGCAGTAAAAGCATGAGTCTCCCACTAACGGCATTTTTACCAGAGAAAAACTGCCGCTAGCTGTCGATCGAGAGCTAATCGCGACGCTAGAGAAAGACTCCTGAGCCTTGTAGTTTGCACTAAAAAAAAACATTTTGAGGTTTGGGTTCGGGGTTTTCGGTGGGTGTTGTTAGAAAAAGGTTAAGTTTTGCTATTTTTGGTTATTCTTTTATGACGTCATCACCCTGACAATGAGCCGAAATAGTAGCTCAAAATTTGGTTGGATTCTAGGCTGGAATATGAAGCTTTAGAGGCCTAGATCGTCTTCCTGACGTTTCTGGTCCCCAAGTTATGGCCGAAAGAACCCTAATCTTGTAAGGATTCCCTAGGGAATTAGGGAATTAGTGGGGATCCCCCTAATTATTTTTTGCCTGTTTTGCCATAACTTTTGAACCAGAAATTCTAGAAAGTCTATTAAACCCTCTAAAGACTCGTATTGTAACCTAGAATCAAAAAAAACTTTGAGCCACAAAATCTGATGGATTGTTCGACTCCCAGGATATGACGTCATCATCCAAATGTAAACAAAATATGCATAAACATCCTCT
>JGI24158J21664_10009933_pt1 | contig 12699 bp, 9 predicted proteins | sample Ectturendosymbi3_FD_21664 | JGI IMG/M metagenome (IMG submission 21664) | reverse complement strand
AATTGAGTTGTGGAATCTCAGCTGTGCTCTCTGCATGGGCGTCCTGTATTCCTGCGCAAAAATATCTGCTAGAATTGCAGTACTTTTGAAAGTTTCAGGCACCTGAACACTCATCACAATAGCCTTATCCGTCGAAGTGCAAGGCTAACCAATCGTAGTACAGGAGTAGCCTATATTTGTTTGTTACCAGTTTGATATCGGATCCAACATCTAATACGCATTTATGTATCAGGTAATGCCTGTAGAAGGTCTGCGAAATACGTACAAAAAACACTATGTTTTGATGAAAGTAAATAAAGCTACACATGAAATCGATCAGAATACGCCAGCTTCATCAGCTTCGCAGTACAACCAGGTTTGAAAAGGAATGTTAGCATCGAGAATAAGTTGCCTTCAAAAGTTGGAAGGCAAAAAAGGTATGATGATATTATATTAAGATTAGATTTTTTCATCCCAAAAGTGAAGAATCGAGCTATCAGCTGTCTGTTCAATGCTTGTTTTGCTATTTTAAATGTAGCAACCACTTTTTGGCTCATTCAAAACTGTGCAGTCATTTTGCACAACAAACGCGGCATTTACCAGAACAAGTCCTCGTAATTTTTCAAGCAGCAGTACAATTATATATGCGAACAGTAAAATTCCCTCCATTCATCTATCGTAAATGACTCTGGCTGGCAAAACGTCTCTCCTTTCCTCTTTTGAAATAGCCCATGTGCTGATGAAACGAAAAAAACATTTTGTGAAACTGAGTCTGTGATCAAACCATTATTGCATGTGGTAGCCGATTTGCTGCGTGTCGGAAAGCATGCTGTGAATGAAGAATAGGGCAAACACCGTGGTCTAACAATGAACACTCGATGACTATGATGACTATTATTGGCCATACATTCGCAATAGGCTGAATGGGAATGCAGCAACCGATGGAAGGGGTGAACGAAACCGCAAAAGCTTGAGAAGCACTGGTGTAGACTATGGACTGTGTCCGTTTTTTGCAGGTAGCCCATGGCTTGGTGGTCATGAATATTTATAGACTTTCCCTACAGAAATGCCAAGCGATGACCTTGGCTCAGTGGCAACCGACTTGCCAGGACGTCTTCGTACTGTTTTTATCCTTGTGTTTGTGTGTGTCGCTGCTTGCGTCGCTTCCAAATCGTGCTCCTCCGTCCTACGATTGTGGGTGATTGTTATAGGCGCGCAGTGACTACGAACCTAATTGACATCGCGTAACCGATCCTACGGCACTGCTACACGCTGTGTTTACCTGGAAGACGAATTTAACGTGAGCTCTCTCCAGGGTTAAACATGTCTGGTATATATAGTGTTGTCTTAAACCATAACCTTACATTTGGCGTATGCGCCTTTCCGGGATCGAAAGTTTGTTACTCCCTTGTGTCCACTACTGTCCATTAGCACAGTTTGCGACAGCGATGACTACACAACTTGTTTTTCCATTTCTCCTCGTGCAAAAAGAACCGTAAATTTGCCGCTCCGCTTATTTCCCAGTTAACGTTTCCCGGCGCTACGTATAATCCAACTCCATATGCTGCCATTTGAAACAGCCAGCTTTTTGATACAGACAGTAAATGCAGTAAATGTGAGCTGTGGAACCTACATCATTTTGGTTCGTATTCTTCGTTTGCAATAATAGCGTGCAGTTGCATTTTGCCAATCTGCGTTGAAGTAGTTGTAGTTGGATAACAGTCGTGTGTTTGAGCTGCATGTTTTCTTCACAGTACATAATCGCAACGGTGTACTTGTGTAATTGGAAAAGACTATTGTTTGCCATGTGCTCGGCTTACCGACAGCGAAGTCTGTTCTCTCAGTCGAAGCTGCACTGGTTGAATGCTTTGTTTTGTTTCTGTAGTTTCAGAAACCGTATTCGACGATTAATTGCTGTCGAAATTGCTGCTTAAATTGTGATAAGTATTTGCGCTGATCATCTTCCGTTCCGTAAGCAATTTCTTTAGGGAATATGAGGCTGCAGTTTATTGATGCGCGTAATTCGTGAGATGTCAGAACTAGCGAAAGGTTGTCAGATACATGATTAAAAACTCTATGACGTCTAGCTCTCCACAGCCCGCAACAAAGGCTAGCGCCGAGACAGACCCATTTGAAGGATTTTACAATCCGTCTGGTGATTACATCAAAACAGAAAGAAATAGAGCAAAATCTTTGAAAATGTAAACAAAGAAAGAATGAAATTATGCTGAACTCCAATGTCACGTGCTTTTGGTGCTTTTATATCAGCTTGTGTTTGGTGTCCTCAGTTATGGCACGTGTTCTGTCAACATCATTGGTAGAATTCACAACTTTAGGGGCCTTTCTTTTATTTGTTCCTTGAGCATTAGTCTGGAGAAAAAGGGGTCTGATTGTTGTTTGTGTTTGACTGGTTCGTTAAGTCTTGATTGAAAGGCTTCGCATTCTGAAACAAATTCTTGTAGCTTTCCGTGTTGCCACCATTCTTGTCTTTCATAAGTCATATGTTCTCTATGTTTTGATTCAAATGATGATTTCTGGAGGCCTAGTGCAAGAAAATCTGTAGCATGCGAATGGGTACTGGCTCCTTTTTTAGTGCAGTTGAAGAGTCCTATAAATGAGACAACTTAGCAATCAGTGCTTTTCCTCTTGACATTTGCATGCAATTTTTATCCATTGAAAATTTTTTCATGTGCACAATTTCGACCTGTTCGGATGGCTATTGTGTTTTTCATTTTCCCCATACAATGGGGATTTCTTTCTGTTCGTAATAAGTGATGCTTCTAGCCTTATCCTAACCTTGACAGTATTGACACGCACAGTCATTGTAATTTGTTTTGCAAAAGACATCAGATCGCTCCTCCTTTGATCCGGCGAAAATGTAGTGGAACCATCGTGCGCATGTTTTATCGCAAAGTATAACATTTTGATCACAAATTGCTTTGCACGCTCCATACCTACAGTCGCTTATGACAGTGGCCTTTACCTTTGTTTGCATACTGTTTTATAAGAATATAGATAAGCCAAAATCGGCAATCTGTCTAACTTTTACCGTGTATGTATGACTGTAAGAACGGATGCTTTCCTGAAAAAGCAAAAGTTGAGATGTCGGTTTCCTAAGAAATGACTTGTCTTGACTACTTTCTGTTTCCAAATCAATATATTTTGAACCACAGTTCCTGTTTTGCAAAGGGAAGATTTTTCGAAGTTTGATCTTTCAGTGAAAGTTAATTTTCGAATCCAAGTTCATGAAAAAATACAAAGTACCTGTAAGAGTTTGCACTGTTTAAGATGACTTGGTAAGTTCCTGCAGCAGGATTTTGCAGACGTAGTAGCAGAAGTCCGGATACCTGGGCCACAGTTTCGTGTACAACGATAGAGCCTAAAAATGTTGAGACATGAGTTACCACTAGACCAACCCCAAAATAGAAAACTTCTGTTGTTGACAAGAGAAAGCGAAAGTTAATGAGAGATTCAACGCACAATCTTGCGATTTTACAATGTTTATGGGAACATCTTACATTTGAGCCGGTGTATCACAATTATTCTAAAGTACTGTATAGCATCTACAACTTGCACAAAAGTGGAAAACCTGCCGGAAGCAATTCATTTGCCCGAAGTTGAGCGCAGGAGCAAATTTACTATATTAATTAAAATATCACTGTATGCTTGCTTGTCTAAACATACATCTATTAAACCATACAATATCAAGCATGGTAATTAATTTGAAGAGATGGAAACTTCTAAACGTTTGAATTTAAAAATTTTGTTTTGAAGTTTGTTTATATAACTTGGTCAAGGTACTTTAAGACAGGGATATTTGCAGAAAGCAACTGCCGTATTTTATTCAAAAGACTCGTTTTTTTCTATTGCAAGCACAGCAAACATCTGGCAAAGAAAGTAGCTTCAGTTATATTTCTCGTTTGGGGAAAATTTTCTTTACCCCCTAATGCATCAAATAATATTTTCAAAATAATTTGACTCTTATACCAGGGGTCGGGAACCTATGGCTCGCGAGCCAGATGTGGCTCTTTTGATGACGGCATCTGGCTCGCATGATATTTTCTTAAAACGATTGTTACGAATGAAACTTTTTCTGTAATTTTCCTACAAAACCATCAGCAACACCGTGCAGCACCAGAAGTCACATTAACAGTAAGAAGCATGCTATTAAAGAGAAAATTCAAACATTTACCATTGTTTAAAATGGTTGATTTTGCTTAAAAATGCATACGTTAGTTCGTAAGTTAGCTGCATTAAGTGTTGAAAAGTATTACATGACTCTCACGGAAATACAATTAAAAATACGTAAGTTTCATGGCTCCTTTAGCCAAAAAGGTTCCCGACCCTTGTCTAATACCATGAAAGCGACTATGCCATCAAAAGATCTNGCGAAACNCGCAAGAGATAATAATGGTTTTCAGTTTCACTGCAAACGGAATATGGACAACTATGACTGAGAAAGTGAAACATGCTTGTGAATAAAACTTTGTGTCTACATTTAACCTCATTTAGAACTATCCTTTACGAAGTGATATAATAGTTCTACTTTTTTCGTTTGTTACATTATTCTTCATGATAAATTACTTCCTCGACTTTGCGATTTTATTTGCAATTTTTGCCATATACTTTTGTATTTTACTGTGACTTTCTATAAAATATTGTAATTATCAAGGGCTTAATTCAAAGATTTTTCACTGAAACGACTTTTGTTCATAATCTTCCCAATTTACTACAGACTTATTTTCTTTTTAATTGCCTATAACGCTCAACCACGTGGTCGATATATTTTGTTATGAGCAAATGCTTACCGTCTTTTTCGATGCGGTCGAGATTCACAGTTTTTCCAGTTAACAAAATAGTAACGTCAGTAATCCTTGTGTCTACTTCAAAATCGACGGTTGGTTTTGTGCTGTCAACTCCAATAGCCAGTTTTACCTGAAGAATCAATTCAATTTTTGAGAACTTGGAAACTGAGATGTTAAAAGTAATTTTATAATTGAAATGTCTTAATCTGGCTTTAAAATTTTGTTTCAGAAAATATGTTTTAAAAATACCGGTAAAACTACAAGTGATGCTTGGTTTGAAAAAAAACAGCAGTGTTTCAAAAATATCGCTGCCTGGAAAATCAACAATCCTCACTTTGATGATGACGACCTTGTAGAACCCTGTTTGTGAAAAGAAAGGCTAAGCACGAAATCTGGCGACCGTGGAAATGCAACAAAGACTAACAACCTTGGAAAGGTTCTGTATAAACTCAATCAAGATAGTCATGTTTTGCATTGAATGGAAGGGGAGACGTCATGCGATACATGCATTTCATAATATTCGTGGTGTATCAACAACTTGCATTCATCGAGCAACTATCAGGTAGAAGTGGATGGTAAAAGTCACAAGGTTGGTCACTTAGTGGGTTTGTCATAGTATGTGAACCATTTTTTTATTTTCAAACCTATTTACTTAACCCACTTAATAGCCACACAGTTTTTCATGTTCTCATCTCTAAATGGATTACTGTGTGTTGTTAATCATTGTGCAATATGTTGCAATATTTGAAAACTCTGACTGGCTGATATGTAATTTCCACCAATGTCTCTCCAATCTCGTTTGGTATGCTGTGTACCCTGCGAGCTTCATAAGCAACTGTGATACTTTAGCATGGTCATCGGGTAACTTTNCTGTTTCTTCGTGGTCTGTGTTGCTAAAGATTGCTTTCTACCTCTGTCATGCACGTCGTATATAATGTCATGTTTACTGCATGGTTTCCCGCTTCATAGCCCCCACTGTCACTCACTTTTAGCACCTATGTGCATGACTCACTTCTTCATCTGTATATGTCTCAATTCTTTATGCATTGCTTGCCCTCCATTATCTTTCTTATGTGAATGACTTTTGACTTTAGCGGCCTAAATTTTATGGATTTGTTCTGTATTTCAATTTTGTGTGTTGTGTTTGTTGATATGTGTTTTCCTGTCTCTTGTTTGTTTGTTGTTTATACCCATACACGTCAAATTATATACAACTGTTTTATGTTAGTTTATTGATTAACTGCACATTTTGGTTTGTTTGTACGTCTGGATATTCACTAATCTTATCTTGGAAACGTTTTGGCGAATTCTTTCTTTCACTCGGTTTTTGAATGCGAATTGTTCATAACTTCGTGTGAATCGCTCTGATGCATCTAAATATACTGTACTACGTCTATTACATTGAAATTTTATTACATTCATTGATATAACTGTTAGAAGTTGGAAAGCGCAGAATACAGTAATGGTTTTTCCCAGCAAAGACTTTTCTTGTTTGGTTCTAATTCATTTATTCTGTTAGACGATTGCATGAAACTGAAACAACTTGGTTAAAACGGGTATAAGGTCAAGTAAGAATATTAAGTGTCTGAATAAGAATTTTCAAATAGTAACGGTATGAGTGTTGCTGCACCATAGCGCACTCATTAAACACTGTGCTTCACTGAAGCTTTAAAAAACTACCAAAAAGTATAGCTGAATAGATTGAAACTGTTTTGTTCATTAGTAGTAATTAGGAGATTTTGGCAAGTCATTAATTATGAGAACTCTGCATAAGCAAAAGTTTGACGGAAAGAGAAATTGTTTCTACGTTCTGTCGCTGTTTTCTCATTTTCCAAAGTAAACAATACAATTTCTATATTGTTTGCGTGCTTGTATTAACGCTTCCTCTGTGTTGCAGTTCTGTGAATGTTTTTAGTATTTTTTGCTTATAAATCCATGTGATTAAGACTTTGAGCGTGAGATGTACAAAAATCTTTATCGCAAGATCAAAGCTTGGCAGTTGGCAGTTTTGTAAAATTTTGTCAACGCTGACCCTTTTTTTGGCGGGTTTACAAAAATGTTTTCATGCCCACTAACATTTCTGAAGCTGTCTGTCTCTTGCAATGACTGTGTGCAAGCCACGACGTTCGCAGATCAACGCCAAATCATGTCAGGAACTACTCTCATACGATGCATTCAACTATCAGTAAACGTCGTAGCAATGAGTGTTTGGCTCATGGAGTAATAGAAGTCTTTCTTTTTCTTTGCACGCTAAATCTTTTTTTGAATTATTTCTTTGTCAAAGCAGTTTATAACTTTTTATGTGAAAGCAACAGCTCCCTGTGGTTACATTTACCTGCTGCGGTAACAACTGTAGAAACACAATTAACTTAAAGTGTGAAACTAAGCAATATTTAGACCCTTAAAGAAAAAGGTTGTTTACCTGTCCTTGAGCAGTCAGGCTTTTAAAGAGACTCGTGCTTGCTTCCAAGTTGCTTTTGTCAGTTACAGTTACTAGGCCCCCAGTGGCTTTTGCAATCCTGTTGTAAAGATCAAACCCATTGGGACTAGAAAGGATTTTTGTTTGAAGTGTGATAACCTGGAAAACATAGTAAGCAAAACGAGTTCTTCACGTACATGAAGGTCGACCCGCTTGATATTGTCAATCCTTTTATTTGCAATTGCTTTCATTTCCTGAAAAAACAAAACTCTAAATTTCGGTGCTTGCTGCAGCACACTGCTCACTTGCAGTGTGGGGAGACCTTGAATGGAAAATATTAGAGAGTCAGATTTATTCCAAGACTAACATACGCTAAACCATTTTTTCAACTTTATTTCGAGAAATATATCCTGGTGTTCTGTTTTTTCAAAGGCAAAATCAAAGTACAGTACTGATGCTCAGCACATAACCAGGAAAGAACAAACCGCATTAACACCTTGTTACTGTTTAAAAAAGCTTTCATAACATCGTAAAGAGGACTAACCAAGTGCAACTGCAGTGAATTGCATTGTGATGATTACAATAAGACTGCAAATATTGTCAAACAGTAAGTCTTGAAAAACTTTTTTGTCATAATAATAGTGTTATTTGCGTCCAGCCTATAGTTTCCTTGTTTAAAAATTAGTATTTACAATTTTATTTGTGGTGTCAATAGCATTAAGTTTACCATTATGCTCAGAGTCAGATTTATCAATAGGCTTAGTAGGCTTAAGCCTAGGGCCTCAAGATCCAAGGGGTCCTCCAGCAAACTGTGGTACATATAGAGTTAAAAATAAAAAAATCAAGGTGTTGGTTACAACTAATAATGTTACGCTGATTCTTAGCCTGAGCAGTACAGTAGTTTTGTTCATAGGTGGCGGAATCGGGGGGGCCACATGAGCCTAAGCCTCCCCACATTTTTTTCTGGGAGGGCCTGGCCCCCCACTTTTTTGCTTAAATATCGTAAGTTTAAGTAACACAATTAGTATTGGGTCCAGTGATAAAGTAAATCGCTTCATGGAAAAAACGTTGCAGAATTTTGGCAGTATATTGTTGATATTACTTCTAACATATTGTAATTTGACAGTGAATTTGGCAGGATTTCGTAATTGTGTGGCAGAATACATGGTGCACAGTCTGTCACCCTGCTATAGATTGCTTACCGCATTTGTGTTGTTGAACAGTGTTGCCAGATGGTGTAACACAACACAATTTTTCACAAAAATGGTGTCATTTTACATGCTTGTTTGCATCGGCGTCGGAAGGAATTTTTCCCGGGGGACCATCAGTGGATTTTTACAAAAGTTTTTCTACGGGAGCCAAAAGTGGTTAACTTTGTTTTTTAACACTCGAAATTAAGACAACAGCATTTTTGCTGAAATTTTTAAATTCCTGCCCCTCTTCCGACACTCATATGCTTGTGTGTAGGAACAAGTTCGTGGCACACCATTAAAAAATTTTGGTAATTTCAAGCCTTTTAACACCATTCCAAATAGTGAAATTTTACTGAATCTTATAAGCAAAATGAAATATTTGACAGATCAATTTCAATTGCGTTTTTGGTTTTGTATCGGCAACGCTAAATACCTATATTTTATTTCTGCATTGGCAACACGATTGGCATCCTTACGGACAACTTGCTAGCTGCTACGTATGTTTTGTCTTCTCTTTGCATTCCGGTATCTAATGCAGTTGTCGAATGAGTATTTAGTCATGATACTTTTGCGTTCAAGATGAAGAAGGGTTGTGATTTTGAATGTGCCTAAGACGGGCATCAATGCTGTGTCTTTTTTGCCTGTTTTTTTAAGCTGTGTTCATGGTGTTTTTAACAACCCAGTGGCTACTCCGGCATACGGGTTGCTCGGGCTTCGCCCGAGTCTTCGATTACGATTTATATCGAAGAACGCAAGCTTGCTTTGTATGTTTGTTCCACCAACCACGGTCTCACTTCACTAAGTTGTTAACTAGGGCTCTTTTCTTTGGGCCTTGTCACTGTTCATATATTTTCGTTCCATGTCTGGCCTTTCGCGTTCATGTTACAGGTGACCTAGGCTTGTGAATATCGTCAGAACCGTCGCCAGAAAGTCTTCAAATCGCTTAAAATTTTGCTGGCTGAAAGTTGTATGCTGTATAGGTCAATCAAATGAACTTGAACGTGAAATTAAGCAAAAAACTGGGGGGGCAAGCAGGGGGCCAGCCAAAAATCTGGGAGGGGCCATGGCCTACCCAGGACCCCCCCTTAGAACCGCTACTGTAGCGTTATCATTTCTCTGTGACGTACGTTACTCGACAATGGAGAAGTTATCATGAGAATTTCTCATTTGTTTTTACATAACATAACGTCACAGGGCAACGATAATGCCAGCCAGAATGAAAGCAAATGGAAATTTCAGTGACGCAAGTGTCGAACGGTTTTATTCAGCCAGTCAGAATAAATCGTATGTTTAGCCCGAGTGCCGCTGATGACCTCGGTCGCCCCTGCCTATTTGATTTCAGGTGGTTCACCGATACGTTTTCATGATGGTGTAGTTTTGTCTAAAATAGTGTAATTTAGACCTTCATATGGTGTATATGCAATGACGTCATATTTCAATGCTTTTGACGTCACAGTTGCCAATTCAAACCACAAAAATTTGCTATAATTTCTTTTCAATGTGCACTTGTGCCCCCCACTTTGAAAAAGGTTCCGTCACCCATGGTTTTGTTAGCATTGTTATGTCGTAAAGCTCGTTTGATACTTTCATTTGTGATTTCTTTTGATTTGTAGTTTCTTCGAACTACTGCAAAAATTACGAATCGCGAAATGTCGATAAGCATATACAGTATATCAACAAGGAGAGTAACAACTGCTGATCATGCCAGAAGCGTATTTAAATAAGACAACAGTTGGTTTGGCCATGAGAGCTAGCATTGATTTCTTTATAGATGTTTTTTCTTCCATGCAAGTTTTTGAAAATATATTGCTGTTTTCCTCAATCAAGGTAGGAAAAAATGGAACTTTATTATTTCATAGCGTATTGATTAATGGTGNCAAAGCAACTTGACTTTGTGACGGATTTTGAAAGCAGATTTTTCATATTTTACAATGGGCCTGGAAATGTAAATAAAGAACCATTCTTTCAAAATTTTCCAAGTATATATGATGTAGCAAAATCCCCATTTTCAATTTTGGAATTACTAGAATGAGCTGTTCTCATTTTGTGATGCAACTCCAGAGTCAACAGATGTTGCAATCGACTAATGCCGGAACGCAAAGTTTCTCAACGACGCATTATGCAACGCGTGACCAACTCGTTCCTTGTTACATGCAGATATAATCTGAGCTTAAGTAAAAGATTTGAAAGTGGCGATAGCAACTGCACGAGAAAGAGGCTCGAGGGACATGCGGTAAAAAAAGTTAACAGCCATCACTGCTTGTTCACATCAATGAATGACACACCAACCATTGCACTGAATATAACAAGCTTAGGCAAAACATTTTGATGAACTCCTAACTGATTTTGCAATGAGGCCAGGAGAAAACTTTTTTATTTGTAAGATTGTAGCTTTTTATTTATTAATTTGTATTTCAATAACGACATCATGAGGCAAGTTTAAATCTCACATCCTTTCACGCGACGTTTTCGTTGCATTCGATTCTTTGTAGTCTGAAAAAGTGACAAACAAGCGTATCGTGAATCTAGCAGTTGTAACCATTTGCGTGCGTTTTTCGTGATGCATTTTGCAAGGAGCAGCAACTTTTGCTTATGATTAAAAGGCAAGCGTGCGAGATTTTAAGCGAGTCGCAACGTTGTCATCATTCCTTTGTGCTTTAGTCCTTTATGCCACCATACACATGTGCAGTGTGTTTTGCTTTAAGAAATTGTCTTCTTTGAAAGCTGCTGCTGAGCACAGATAATAATAAAAATACATGTGACATGTATGACATGCGTATGCTATGGTTTGCGCCAAATTATTAACCGTGATGTTCTCGACTGTTTCGCCGAACGAATTAAAACTCCTGTTCCCGCCGGTCAAGCAATATTTCCACTATTCCGCGTCATTAAACCTTGGTTGTGATTTATTTTTACTTCTCTTAAAAAATACCAAACAAGTTTTCGCGGCCACGGTTTCTTTTCGAATATTTTGACTGTTTCATATTTATTAGTCTATGGAGATTTTGGTAAAGCGACATCTTGGAAAGCGGGTGATTGAAAGTTGTTGGACAAATTGCCTTTTGGTTGAAAACGGTTGAAAAGCAAGGCTGAGCAACGCCGAGACCAAACAAAAAATGGGTTTGTTCGATAGAAAAGCAAAAAATGATGCAAGACAAAGATTGTGAGCCACGACCGGGATTGATTCCTTTCTGATTTTCATCAGAAAATAGTAATTCGGTTTTTTTAAACTCGAGGTTAATCATTCAACCCCTGTGAATCACCTTTTTCTTGCGGTTGTGTCTATTTACAGGAATGTTTTTCTAAAATAAGTTTTGCTGTCAGCAACGCAACATCAGTTTACATGTGATAGTGGTCAAAAATAGAAGTAAAACAAGGCAACATTATATCTTTTTAAAGCAGAAGGAAATACGCCCGTTAAGCTTGATCAGCAGTTCCTTTCAATATTTATTCTTTCCAAAATTAAAAGGCGACTGCACTTTTTAGACAAACATCCCTGTTAGGAATTGACAGAGATAGAGCTTTATGTGATCTGTTATAGTATATTTTTCGGTTTCATATAATGATATTGTTGTGGTTAAAATTAACCCCAACGTGTTGTTACCGCAAAATAATGACATATGGAAGAAAGAACTCTTCTGTTACCTCGGGAAAAAACTAAAGGAGACATTCATGTTGTGTGAAACGGACACTTGATGATTGCATGAACAATATGTGTGAATAAGTTGCTGACGGGTATCATTATTAACCAGTATAGCAGTGTCACATCGCAATGCTGACAATGCAAAAACGCATTTAGGAAACGGACTCCGACTCACAAACTTACGAACAAAGTATAGGACCTAGTGTTGTTAATATGGTCCCCATAAACTACACGCAAGAGAAGAGGGAAAAGCTCAAATCAAAAGAAGCACACGGCAAAGTTAGGAGGGCAAATCTGAATGTAAACAAGATTTAACCAGACTTAACTAGCTTGTGCCGCAGTACAAGTACAGGAAAACATGACGTGTGGCAGTAATGCAGCCATACTAACGACAAACGGACTTTGACCTGTGAAGCGATTACGTAATGGTCACAAATTTGGTCACTGATTTGGTCATTAACTTGGTCACTGATTTGGTCACTGAATTGGTCACAGATTTGGTCACAAATTTGGTCACAGATTGGGTCATGGGGAATTCTATATCTTCAGAAAATTATAAATACCAGTGCAACTCCAAAGGACAGGCAGTTGAGTCTTCTGACTTCAACCGGCAAGGCGAACTTGTGGGGTCTGGCAAATTCGTGAACCAGAATACGCTTG
>JGI24158J21664_10009932_pt1 | contig 12701 bp, 5 predicted proteins | sample Ectturendosymbi3_FD_21664 | JGI IMG/M metagenome (IMG submission 21664) | reverse complement strand
AGATGAATCTCACAATAATAGGAGGCATATCTTGTTTTTGAGTCTTCTTGTTTTTTCTGGGTCCTAGTCGATGCATGACATCAATATCATCTTTATCAGTACTTCCACAAGCAGAAGCATCATAAAAGCCATCGCATGCAGTAAGCCAACCATTAGCGAACATTAGAGCAAATTAATATGTTGATTTGCCTGTACCATGAGAGAGAAGGTCACAGTGGGACGTCACACGTGTCGTCACACTTTGGAAGCATACATTGGCATGCAATAGGCACGAAATAAAGTGTTTTTTGCTGCAGGAGAGCACTGATCGATTGTGCCTCGGAGGTTGTTTGCTGCACAATATATCGATTTCATTTGTCTCTGGACATCAGTGAGGCATGTATCAACAAACTAAGGTATTTCACTTGGCCAAAAATATGCAGACATACACGGTTCAGAAAATCATTTAATGGAGCAGGTTGTTTATAATTTTGGGGACAAAAAAGAACACCAATTGTTTTGCTACCACTAAAGGCAATTTCGTGTTAAGCAGCGTAGCCACCACAAATATCCAGAACATAAGTGCAGGAGCAGGCAAACTTTTTGGGGTTTGAATGATTTGTACCGGAATTTCCCCAATATTGCCCGAAAAGTTTTTGTACGACTTTACTTACAAATTTTGTCCCACAGAGATCATGAAACATTTTTTTGATATGACCTCCAAAAAAGGTCTTCATATGCATTTCTGCAAACGCTGGGCGCCATTTTTCCGAATTTTCAGGGATTTTGCCCGAATTTTCAGGGATTTTGCCCAGATTTTCGACAAATAAAATTTTTTGGACGTGCGCGTGCACCTCCTACATCACTGATCCAGAAGACGTTGGAGTCCACTAATAGGCTACTGGAGCTGAACACACGTATATCATCAGCGAACATTAGATGATTCATAATCATATTTTCCACAGTGCATCCCACCCTGGCTGAACCCAGCTGTTCTGAGAGTTCATCAAGGTAAACAGCAAATAAATATGGGCTTAGAACTCCCCGTTGCCTTACCTAATTTATCACAGTAAAAGGGGAAGAAGAGTTGGTACCCCATTTTACTTGCATGGTATATTGCCTGTACCAGCTCAACGACAGTCTGAATATGCCCATAGGTAGCCTACATTGCGCCTAATTAGTTTAGCAAACAACAGGTTAGTTGTGGTTATGGTTATTTCTGTCAAATGCTTTACATGCATCTAAGAATGATGACAAAACTGGTGTATCCTTGTTTACATAACACAACACAGTCTATTTAAGTAAAAAAATATAGGGCCTGGGCCTACATGTCAGTACCTTGTTTTGGCTTGAAGCCAAACTGGTTGTCGGTTGTGGACAACAATGGTGAGATGCAAGACAAAATTCAGTATAATGTTCAAACAACTTGGAGATGATAGTTACAAGGGATACAGGTCTATAGTTCCCAGCATCACTTATGCCCCCACTCATGGGCGCAATTTTATGTAAAATGTGTGGAGGACAGGTTGGTGTGAAACCAATATACTGTATACGAAACCTAAAGGGAAAATGTGGGGTACATAGCATATTATATCCCCATTGTCTGAAAAAGTGGGAGGCGTGCCCCCCGTGTCCCCCACCTAATTGCGTCCATGTCCCCACTGTTTTTTGCAACGATGTAGAATGACAGTTTGCATGCATTCCTGTGGAATTTTTCCATGCATTAAGCACACATTGAGCAGGATACTGAGGTAATCACACACTTGCATCAGCAGAGAGAATGTATTCAGCAAAAATGCCATCTTAGCCAGTTGCACGGTCTAATGGTAGTTTATGCCGTAGAGATTTCATCTAATAACTGTTGCACATTAAGTCACCAATTCCTCAAAATTACCAAGCGAATGACTTTGATTCAATGATTTTAATTTCTCTTGATGCATACTATTACCTGTGGGAACTTCGGGAACAAAATCATTTTAGCCTGTTACAAAATAACAGGATGATCATTAATCGGTTCTTACACCATCAGTTGGTCTCTACTCTGACGCATGAGGTAAAATAAATTTAATGTTGCGAATCACACCCTATGTTGGCGGCATCTCATGACAACATGCTCCATAAAGCTGTACAATGCGGGAAATAAAGAGGACATCTACCAATAATTTCGGTAAGACTTCAGTGAAAATTGAATAAATATTGTAAAGAATATGGTTAAATTACGTAAAAATTGGGATCCGAACGGTGATTACTTGATCCATGACATGTTTGTGAAGAAATTTGCTACAAAAAAGCAGAGCAAACACATTGGCAGAAGTTTTGCAAAAATCCGAGACAGAAAGTCAACGAAAACACACTACTAAATTATAATGAAGTGTGAGAAACAGAGAGAGCTTATGCTGCTGGTACTCTTCCAGGTTACAACACTACTGAGGGTCTTTTCAATCCGTGCCGTTTTCAGGTTTCACAATACGGGTGGGGCAACTTCAGGCTGGCCAAAATGAAAAGTAGGGGGAAGTGCAAATTAGCAAGTGTTTGGTTTCATGAAGAGCCGACGTCGCGGCAAGGAGGTAAAAATACCAAGGTCTATGCGCCACCAACCTCTTCAAAATCGCCACCGATGTCAAGAAAACATGTCTTGCAACGTTGCAGATCAAACAAGTATCCAACCGGGGCTATTCTCACGTGACTTTGGTCACGTGACTCTAAAATTACTAGCGCCCCACCCGCACAATAATGGCGTTGAGCGTACGTAACGATCGTTGTATCACTTTGAAATACGTGTTGGTTGAGTTTTGGGAATTGAAAATGAATTAACTGCGTTGTTTTTTCGCATAATTGAAATAGTGCATCCGTTGTTTGTATGATACTTTGCACGAATTGATGACCTACTTCTCACATCAGCCTACCTTATTGTATCATCTTCAGGGAGGATTCATTCTATGATTCTTGGACCGCGGTTTGTTGGACTACAGAAAGTAACCATTACCATATTAACCGTAAACTTTTTCAAGAGATACTAGCCCTCTGAGTTAACGAAGAAATTTATTTGTGATATTTCAATAAGTGAAGTATTTGGGAGAAATATATGCTTTGCAAATATAAGTACTTGTTGAAGAAAGGTAGTTACTGTTACCTGTACAGTAAGCTAACTGCTTTGTGATAGTACTACTATCATAGTAGTTTCGACGATTGCCTTCTGTTGTAGGTGAAGGTTCGACGTGGTGCATGTTACTGTTTTCGTTGATATTTGCAAACCCAGCTTGATATGTGCTAGCCTAGTTAACTGAAATTAACAATTTCCATGGTGGGAGGCACTACAAGACGTTAAGAAGTGAGGCAGGTGCTGCTGCAAATGAAGACCACTGTTTGTGTATGCTGGGTGTTATATCTGTGCAGTGTTATTAATAGAGTTTAAGGTCTGACAGTGACACAACATCATGAGTAACCAGTGCTGTAGTCGAAAGTAGCCTACAGATGGTGCATCTTCAGTTTTTTGTTGAATGGCATGCAGACAGATGCAGTAGTGCAACAGATTTTGTGTGACGGCAATTGGCAGCAGGCTGAAGCCTGAATTTTGCTTCAGTTGCTGGGGTGGTTGAGGTTAACACTCTTGCCCAAGGAGCACTATAGCGATTCAGTCAGTGGCTGTAAGGTGAACTCTCAATCTTTCAACTGAGAGGGACTTCATCCTACCATTGAGCTATCGCTGCACCTTTTAGTTATATTGACTAGTTGTTTTGTTAATGTAAGCTTACTTTTTTGGGCACTGGCCAGGCAGCCGGATGTCACTGCTTTGGTAGTCAGCTATGGCTATCAAAACTAAAAACCTAGCATAATGTTGATAACCTGTTGGCAGTGGATACATAGCTGAAAGTGCTAAAAGTAAAATGCACTTTACCTTTGACTATGGCTCTGTTTTTTTATTGCTGAGACATTTTGGTCATTTTTTGCTGAGACAGTTTGGTCACTGAGACATTTCGGTCATTTATCTCACAGTTGTATTAAAAGTTGCCATAGCAGTGCTCATTTGCTTATATTTTCAGACATTCTGACCAAAGTGACTTAATTTTTTCTGTCATTTCAAAAACATGTGGCCTATAAGCAAAAAAAAACAGCTATGGCTACAAAAGCACAGCTGAGCAGTTAGGACTCCGATCGTGATTCATGGTCATATGACTCAAGTCATAGTTAAATGTTGCTTGTGGTTAAGGCTCAGGAAGATAGGTGTTGCGTTTGAAATTTCTGCGGGTGTGTGACATAATGATGTCACAAAATACGTCTTAATGGTAAAATAATATCAGTTTGAAATATCACAAAAGTGGCTCACATTTATGTCAATTTTGCATGTGATTCACAGTTATTCGATAAGGGTACACTCTGCCTCATAGATAGGACAAGTCAATGCGAGATATATGCACAGCAAACATGTAACACTCAGAAATAAAAAATAACTTGTTGATATGTCTGGTGATCCCATGGAGTGGCAGTGTTTCAACCAGTACTTGTCCCTGGCTGTGGTCAAAGAACGCTGTAAGCATACTGGCCTGTGTGCAAGTTTGAACTGATTTTAGCTCTCTTTAGTGTATTGACCAGTATTACTGCCCACCACATGCCTTTGTTCACTGCATAACTATTGCTTTCTGAATGTTTGCACTTTCTGCATTGTTTATGCTGTATTATTTCACTCTCTTTTTTTTACTATTTTGACTACTGCATGGCCTATGATAAAACTACACCATTGTGATATGTTTTACTTGGATTGAAACTTGTGAGACCTTCATGAAAAAAAGAATCAACTAAAGTTCTGTTTTCTGCAAACAATTTCAAAATAGCTTTTGGAGTTGGACTGCTTAAATCATTGCTTGCTAAACATTGCTGGATTTTGCAGTGCAATTGTTCCTTGTTTTGATCGTCTTTGCAAAGCTACATGCAGTGGAAATGGTGCTTTCCTTTGCACAACAATTTTGATTTGATTCGTTGCAATTTTTAAGTCTTCTATTTCTGTATTTATCTGAAAACATTGCACTACATTACGAAATAATGTCTTTGTACTTTTGTTAACATAACAGGAATGCTCTATTCCTTGTAATGCTCTTGGTTCAATAGAATGTTTGCAATATATGGTAGAGGTCGACCAATATGGCTTTTATCGAGCCAATACCGATATATTGGCCATTGATAGGCTGATACCGATAAGTGCTTTTTCCCAAATTTTTAAATCTTGTTTTCTGCTTCATTATCAAAAATATAATGTATTCTATGCCTTACCTTCTTTTCAAAATCTTCAAAAATCAGGATTTATGAGCTAAAATTTTTTAAAATGCAGCAATTTCAATATTTTGCCATGATTTTTGATTTATCTGATTAACTTGTTACCATAGCATAGTTCCATCTACAAAAGATTAAAGATAACAACTACATAGGTTTCATGCTGTTTACAATTGAATTTTGAGCAAAAAGTACGAAGTTGATTGAGCAAATATGATGTTTTCTGCATGCACAGCTTTTTCTTACTAGAGCTATGCGGCTTGCACACTGACAAGAATGTAGACGAACACTAAGTTTGCTGGTCTTCTGCAACCTAGCCTATACAAAATTACGTAAACCTTGGTCAATCTGGATTCGATTTTACCAACGATTTTATCCGGTTTAGGTGAAGATCCAGATTAACTGAAGATGTTTATTTCTTGCCTGACATGGTCTAAGCACTAAGATATCAGTGAAAATCATGTGATTAAACACATTTATGACCCAACAGCAGACTTGCACAGAGGCAAAACAAATTTATTGATGTATTTACAATGGTACATCAGGTTAGTAACTGCCATATGTAGGCAGTTATAAATAATCTTAAGTTCATAATTTTAGATTGGTTGGCTGCGAATAAATGTGATTTTGCACTAACGCAGAGATTTCTGCAAGTGGTCCATAAGCAGACCGTCTATATGGAAGATAATGCTCCACAGACCTCTTGCTGAGTATAATACACTCAGGGTAATGCTCTACACAGCACACTCACACTGATCAAGAGACTGAAATCGTGGTGTGGCGGCGCGGCATCCCTTGAGCATTATGTTCAAGTCAATACGCTATGCCCATGTGTGACATATAATCGTCTCTACGATTTGTCGAATGTTGCACTCAGTTGTGGCTGATGTTTTCATAATTCGATAAACTCATTCATGATCGTGAGCACATATGTGTTGCGTCTGAAAGCTGCTGAATTTTTCCTAGAGACCAGTCAGTGCACAACAGTGTAAAAGTGCAGAAAAACCCAGATGACAAGATGTAAAAAAAAACAGACTATCTGGTATTGGCAAAGATGCAGATTATAAAATCTGGATAAACTGAAGATTTTTATAAAGAAAAACACAGAAATCATTCATACCACCAGTTTTATCTGGATTAACCGAGGTTTACTGTATTTATATTGAGCAGCACTAGGCTATAACTGAATACCAACCGTCCGCCAGAAGTAAAATTCCATAACAACAAGTCAACATGACAACAACTAACATGCACAGGTGTGAATTATGCATCCGATGATTGCGCAGTAATGTCACAGTAGTTCTGATCCTATCACAAGCACTGCACTTTTAGATTATGTAAGTTGCATTGCCGCAAACACTGCTTTTGCTGGTCATGCTTAACACTTTGAGAGCCGGTCTATGATATGTTCGTATTTAGATTTTGGCCTAAAAAACAGCAGTTTTCGGTTGCCTTACCAATGCCCTAGGCAATTGTGCTAGAGAGCTGTTCAAGGCTTAAACGGATCGGCCAGTCTAGTAGATTGCACTCGAGAAAAATTTCTTGGTTGGGTGGTGCGGATTTTTTTTGACAAACGTCATAAGTAGTTTTAGGGTCATTTTTGCTCATGTTGCCTGGCCTAGGGCCCAACCGCTAGGCCATGGTGTTTCGCTGAAGTTTTCATTAGAAACTTGGCTCGAGTCCGAGTCATTTGAGCCTTTGATTGACTTTTTAGCGTTTCTGGTTCAAAAGTTATGATCTAACTAAACAAATTAATTAATTATCTAATTAGCTAATGAGTCAAATATTTTTATTAACTTACATCACAACTTTTGAACCTGAAACCCCAGCAGGTCATCCAAAGTATCAAAAGACTCGGATTGTGGCCTAGTTTCTAGTAAAAACTTCAGCGAAATACTACCACCTAACGGTTGGCGCCCAGGGCCAGGCAAAGTGGGCCAAGATGGCCTAAAAGGCCTCCACTTATGACATCACTGACAAAAACCTGCAACCCCCAAGCAAAAAATTTTTTTTCAAGTGCAGACAAAAAGACTTGTCGCATCTTTTGAGACTTTTACCGGGTCTGTAGAGCATACTGGACCAGAGAAATACCCGCTCAAAGCCACATGCGTTTAGGCGTTTTTTTTTTCTGAAAATCCCCGAATCCTAGCGAACGCCAAAGTGTTAACAAACAGACAACAGCAATTATGATGCAACAAACATGCCTCATGGAAAATGTAGATTAACTTAACCCACAAACAGGACATATTAGCTTGTGTACAGTATAAACTAGCATTCTAACGAACCAGTGAGTAGCGATTGCATTTGAAATCATATTCGTAACACTTAACATAACGCACTCCATTTTTCCTACAAGTGTTTTTAAATAATCTGCACGAAACCAGGCATTGTCTAAGGAAAGAGATCCTTTCTCAGCAAAGAATCAGACACTTTAACATCTTGCAGAGTATATATTTCGCCTACAATGTAGGCATCATCAGATCTTATTCAAATAGAATCTAGGCATTGATTGGATCTTAATTAAGTAGAATCTAGGCATTGATTGACAGAAACTGGGCACTGATTGGACTTCAGCACCTTAACACTTTAGCACCCGGGTGGTTTCGGCAATTTTCGAAAAAAAACACCTAAACGCACGTGGCTTTGCGTGGGAATTTCTATGGTCCAGTGTGCTCTACAGACCTGGTAAAAGTCTCAAAAGACGCGGCAAGTCTTCTAGTCTGCACTCGAAAAAAATTTTTTGCTTGGGGGTTGCAGGTTTTTGTGAGTGACGTCATAAGTGGAGGCCACTTTGGCCCACTTTGCCTGGCCCTGGGCGCCAGCCATTAGGTGGTAGTATTTCGCTGCAGTTTTTACTGGAAACTAGGCTACAATCCAAGTCTTTTGATACTTTGGATGACCTGCTAAGGTTTCGGGATCAAAAGTTGTGATGTAAGTTAATAAAAATATTTGACTCATTAGCTAATTAGATAATTAATTAATTTGTTTATTTTAGATCATAACTTTTGAACCAGAAACACTAGAAAGTCGATGAAAGGCTTAGAAGACGCCAGTCTAGAATCCAATGAAAACTTCAGCGAAACACTTTGGCCTAGCGGTTGGGCCCTAGGCCAGGCAACATGAGCCAAAATGACCCTAGAACTACTTTACTCAGTCACAAACAATCTGACGTCAGTCACAAACAATCTGCACCCCCAACCAAAAAAATTTTTTTAAGTGCAATCTGCTAGACTGGCCGATCCGTTTGAACTGTTGAACAGCTCTCTAGCGCAATTGGCGGAGGAGCTAAGGCATTGGTAAGGCAACTAAGAAACTGCTTTTTTTAGGCCGATATCGAAGTACGAATACATCTTAAACCGGCTCTCAAAGTGTTAAGTTACTGTTAAACTTTTCGTGCTGCAAAAATTTATCTAGAAATACAACCAGAGTTATTCGTACAAACATCTGCACATGGTAGAGTGGTGTAGAGAGACAATGAGCTTCAAGCATTGCAAAAACTTTCCGATGATGCTTTTTTTCAGCTGCAATGGCCGACATATGCTCCATGGTTCATCTTGTCTAGTTGTTTATGAAAATGCACCTGCTAGTGTTGCTGCAAGATAACAACTGTCTTGACTTGCTTCATTGTGCTTTCTTGCGCAAGTTGTCTGGATGCGTGAGGAATACCACAGCGTATTTGTCCACACCTGCTGAGGCTGATACTGATATATTGATAAAAGACTGAGATATCAGCCTCTATATCGGTCGATCTCCATGTGATTTATATACTGCTTTTGGTTTTAAGTAAATTGTTTATTGAAATCATAGGTTCATAATTTATGAATTACTTAAATGGGTTTTAAAAAATTGGTTGAAATTTTTCAAACAAAATTTTTCACAGTTCGTTGGTATTTGAGGTATTTGAAGAGTTAACACCTTATACAGTGGGTGGTCGAGTGCATTGCCATATGTTTGACACTGACCTGTTTTCTCACATGTCATTTCATTGCTAAAGACGTCACTTCAAAAGGCTGTGCAGCGAAAAGCACACACTTTAGAAAAATCTTCTACATAAAAAATGTCATTCAAANTGTGTACTTTCCAAAGATCAAACCCAAAAAAATTTCCACACTTATTAANTAGTGTAATGGATGAAAAACACCTTAAAATGGAGGTGTTTTTCGACGTTAAAAGTTCATTGTTCTTGGGACAAATAGGACAAATCTGAAAATTACAGAAAAGGTTAATATACTTATTTTGAAGAATCCTGCCAAGTTTCAAGTAAAAAATAGAGGAATAAAAGTTACACTTCTATCAACTAGTCAAAGACAACTTTTAGGTTTTTGAAAGGTGTCCGATGCGCAATCAGGTGCTTGGCACATTGCTAAAAAGCTCAAGTTAGATTTGATTTGCCTGAAATTTTCAACACTAGGCTCAGGTAGCTATATTCTATTTAACAGCATATGGCAAATCATTTACACAAACAACTCATTGGCAACTTTCAACCTGCCCCAGATACAAGTTTTTTCATAAGCAGCACAAATATGCTTGCTATCCATCAAAGAAAAAGCCAAGGCTGAGGCTAATGGTAAAAATAATGTGTTTGCATCAACAGCCCTAATGCACCAAACACTTTAACTTTGCTATATTTTAGCAAAATTTAATTTTGAACACCTAAATGCACCATTCAGTCTGGCCTGTGCAAATATTTTTTCAAGCCACACAAATGCATTTGCCTTGCAAGCAGGCAGTTGCCGAATTCGCCGACAAAGGAAATGACTAGGCTAGTTACAAAACATAGTTACTATCTGCATTACAACTCCTAAAGCATTAATAAACTGCCTTGGTTTTATTTTTTATCCTGATGGCCTAAAGCATTCACAATACCTTACAACATGCTGAGAACAAAGAAACATGAGTTACCAAGTGGCTGCAGCTCAGCTACATACGTCCTTCCACTAGGTTGAGTGCAGGCCAAAATACCATTTCTTTGCAATCCTCTGACTACCGTGAAGGTCGAATCGCATGGTAAAAGCTTTTTTAGCTTTTAGTAGACATGGACGAACTAACTCATGCCTTCCATAGGAAATCATGACGCTAGTAGTTGGAACATCAAACATGAATATATTCATACACTGCTGTACAACTACGGCACTAAAGCATGAATAAATTTGTGCACCAATGCAGAAATGTAAACTTCTATCTTGATGAACTGTTTTTTACGCTGAAGTGGTCTGCAGGTCCACTTACTCCGTGCCATAGACCAACTGGCTATGTTGGCAGTGAGTGCTGCATTGGTGGTGAGTGAAGGACGCTGAGCATGAGCTAGACAGGCAGCAAGCTGGGTCCAATTACTGATCATGTATAAGCATTTTATCAAGCAGTTTTTCAACCAATTTTGCTGTAATCAATAACATCTTTCCAAATATAGAAGTTGAAATCCTACAATTATAAGACACTGCCTAAAGTACACTGAATAATCTTAAATGTAGGAGTGAATTATCATTAGGGCAAGTTTTTATTGACCTACAAACTGAAAAGAAATTGACTTAAACCAAATTTTGACTGAATAAATGATGTTTATTGAGAATTTATTAAGATATAACACTGCAGGCCAATCATCAGGTGGACAATTTAAAGTGTAAAATCATGTAATGTACGTTTTCGGCTGCAAAGTTTCTGTCCTTTGCCAACAGTTTTTCAGCATGGAAAAGCTTCTCTCTACATAAGCAGTTGTGGGCTAAGAATTTTAAAGTAAACTGTAAACAGCTGGTGAAATATCTTGTCTATCCATGTTATTATCTTAGAAATGTCATTGTTTTGCATTCCTTTTCTAATGTATCGGTTGATGTTATAAGTGTCTTCTCTGAAGTCAAGTTCTTGGATTGCTTTCATTGATTCTTTGATAGTGTATTTGGCACTTTCCATAGTTTCTATAAGTTACTTAGACATATTGTCTTTGATTTTGAGAAGTTGACTAGCTAAACCAGTTGTTTGCAGGCTAACTTCTGCTTGAGTTAACAAAACACCAGACCCTTAAACTTTCCATAATCACTTTCACTTCAAGTAAATTCTTTGCGCAATATAGGTAAATTCTTTGCATAATATATAGCAGCATTTAACCAGCTTTCCCATCTTGTAAGAACAGGCTGAGGCGGGCAACCAATAGTAGCAAGTATGCCCTTTCCACAATGGGTGTAAGCAAGGAATCAATCAGCAATTTTTAATAGGAAATCGATTTCACGTAAAATTACGCATCCTCAGTCCTTATTCAGATAGAGTCTGTAGTAGCAAATTTGGCTTGTCTGGTTTTGTTTTTAACTGTTACTAATTTGACTTCTGCAATTAGCTGATCAACATCTTCAAAGTGAGATTTGACTTTCATAGCACAATTGTGCAATAAATGTGCTATGCATGTCACATGAAACAGCTTAGGATAAAGAGATTTTAGTATTGCACCTACAGCCACAAGCAAAACCTCATGTAAACATATCCTTAGTAAGCTTGCACACTGCCGCTGCATGAATAAACTATTCACTTTTTTTTCTTTGCCTTAACAGCTCAAATAATAAAAAGGAATATACTTCAAACTAACAACATAGATGCCGCTCCGTCTGCGCTATACTGCATACGATTTTACCTAAGAAATGTACACTTAAACAATGTTATGAGATTATGACCAGACTCATAACCATTTGATTGCAACACACTCGCACATAATTTCATCAGACTTTGAATATTGCACCACAATCTTTGATTGTGCTAGGAATGGTAATCAGTACTACCATGCAAAAATTGGCAGACATTGCAAAACAAATTTAGTAATGTGTAAGGTGTATGAGGCATAAAAATTATCACTTTCTCACCAGTACTAAAAAGAAATTTTGACTAATCACTGACATTATAAAAATTCGAGTTATAGCCCTATGAAAAGAATATTAACGTAGCGGTACAAATTGACTTGTATTGACCAAATTAAGAATATGAAACTTACTCTTTCTATCCAAAGTTACTGCAAAAAATCATGTAATTCAAGCTTACTACCAAAAAATTGACTATTGAAAAAACTTTCCCATACCATGTAATCTTATACTGCTACTTCTGTTGAACAACCCAGTTTTCACTCTGAATATCTGTAAAGATAAATGGTATGATCATCTTGACACACAAATTAATACAGTAGAACTTGTCTAATTCGTCAATTTGCTTAATTTGTTACTTTTTAGTTGGTCTGGCAGAATTCTTATCTTTTGTGTGCATTTCTGTTCATCTGAATGGCCATCGTCTAATTTGCTCAATTCGTCACCTCTTTCTGTCCCATAGCAGCGTTTTCTTCGGTTAGTACGTCATTGGCAATTTTGCTTTTGATGTCTAAGCAGCTAATACGGTGGGAATTCAAATAAATTATGGATCTTTTAAAACTGTTGCACCTCGCAATTTGTTTATCGAATTTGTACATGAGGTGCGAAGCGTGA
>JGI24158J21664_10009931_pt1 | contig 12701 bp, 10 predicted proteins | sample Ectturendosymbi3_FD_21664 | JGI IMG/M metagenome (IMG submission 21664) | reverse complement strand
TATACGCCAGCACGGCCGCCAAATCTTATATTTTAAATTACATGTGGACGGCCGCAAATTTCATTATCGAAGGCCGCAGGTTGTGCACCGTTGTATTAGATGTTTTCGTCAAGCATTGTTGGGATGCAGCATGCTGTAGCAGAATGAGCGAAGTTCGGCATTACTGGTGTAGTTGACTAGCAGTGAAATGGTGCAGCGCCTTCCCGCTGATTTTATGGCTCTGCGTATAATTCTAGATTTGCTTTTTTTATTGTCAAGTTTTTATATTTTCAAGTTTTTCATAATTTCCATCTTTTTCCGTTAAACTGATATTCACAACTGTTCGAAATTTCCGTCTTTGCTGCCACACTTAGAATTTTCGCAACACCGCATGTCGGTTAGAAAACGCAGAAAGGCCGTAAAGCCTATAGCAGTACGTCAAAGTAACTGATCAGCAATGACGCATTATTTGCTCTCTGTATCAAACTCTTATGAGCAAAACTTTTCCTCAACAGAGTTCCGAGGCATTCTTGAACTTAAAAAAGTCTGCATTACGCAGAACAAAAAAAATTTCACCAGCGTGTTTTAACAGAGTGCTTTTGAAAGCACTTCGAAAAAAAGATATGGCTTTATTTGGCTTCTCAAAAAAGAAACTTTTTCGCACTCTCCCACCTCTTTTTAATAAGCCTCTGGGTTTCATAACAAAACTGGATAACAGTTCAAAGGTGGTCCTTAACAAAGTACTCCCAAACTGTCGTTGCAGAGATTACGCCCTGCGGTTTCATTGGTGCATGCACATTTTTTATTGAATTCAGTATAAATTTCAAACGGGGTTGAGGGCAAATTGTTTACTCCATCTCGCAAATAACATAACAACAAAGAAAGACAGCTCAGCCACTGACCTTTTTGAACGGCTAAATTTTGAACAATTATTTTTTAAAAGCGTTTTTTAAGGAATTCTTTGTAAAACTTCATAAAAAATAACCCATGCAAACGCAAAGTCTCGAGACGAAGAGCTCGAGACCGAAATCCTTCGAGACCGAGACCGAGACGAGACCTGAGACCTTCGAGACCGAGACTCCGTACCAAGTCTCGAGACTCCATCACTGGTTTCTAGATGCAAAGCACTTCTGCGACATGTGCTTACCTTGCTATATTGTGTTGGTACAAAGTCGTCCCTCCTAATGGCATATATCCACTTTTTCTTTAGCTCTTCATCAGCTGGGAATTTGAAAGCATGTACTTCCGGTCCATTAGAATAGTTGCCCTTGCAACGAGGCACACAGCATTTGTTCGGCACTTTTGAGCTTTCATATAGAACATAACAACAACTGAAGACACTAACAACTGAAGAAAGTAACAACAATGTAAATAGAAATTGCAAACCTATGTCCAGGATTTGTTCACATTTTATATAAGTGATAGTGTTTGATATGGTTTGCTCCCCTAGTCTTACATTATGTCACCAGTTCGTCCAGCAGACCTTGCTAGCAAAGCACCTTCAGTTTGTAGCCCTGCAAACTGCAGTCACAAAGCATACGTTTTCTATTCGTTTGTGATTGCTCCCACTAACAACTGAGGATGCAACGAACTAACTACAACTTTTGCGCATGACATCTAACTTAATTTCATCGAAAGCAAAACTTTAACTATGTCACGAATCTACACTACTTTTGTAACTTTCTTATAACTAGAAGCCAACTACTTGCAACACCACGCGCCCTGCTCAAACAAATGTGAATTAAATCGCTTGAAACAGTGGACGTCCGGATTTTTCGATTCCAGTGGGATTTAATTTGCCGAAAACAAAGCCATTCTTCGGTGACGTCATCAAGACGTTGAGAAGCCTTGTCCTCTCTAGAAGGCATTGCTATCAGCCAGTCACTGTCTTGCTGCATTACCTGCCACGATGTCTGCGAGTGCGTTCAGTAGCAGTGCTGCCACAGGCTTCCCTACAAAATCACTCGATTCACAAAAAAATTCACTAGATCTGAAACAAATTCACTAGATTTAAAATTATTGTCGAAGTTTGCAGTTTTACTTAAAATGATTTAAATATTTGCTTTATCACCCCAAAACCTTTGCATCATTTACAAGTTTGTTAAAATAGATCGTGCTGAAGCCTGGAAAATGTCATACCAACAATCATCAGGAACTGAAAACGACACCACGCACGGAGTATTTTAAACCAATCTGCCTAACATATATATAATTATTTCTTCTGCAGTGTTCCTGCACCGAAATGAAAATACCGTCATGGTCAATATTGCAGTGATGAACTGTGCGAAAAAGAAAACAATTAGAAACTCAAATTAAAAGCACTTGTACGTTCTGTTGGTGCAAATCTCTAAACAATCATTTACGTAGTTAATTGCTTACGATATGAAAACGGCTGAAAAATTAGAAGAAAGACAACCGATTTTCTTCAAAATATACTTTGCAAAAACTCACTAGATTGCATTGAAAAATCACTAGATCATTAGGCCAGTCTAAAAATTAGTATGCGTGGCACCAGTGTTCGTAAGCAACATGCGGTAAAATGACTTCTATCGTAACTTAAAGCGATGAACCTTTGAAGATATGCTGCTGTGATATTGTTACGCAATAAACACCAACACCAGAAAAAATTCGCTCCCAAGTTTGGCCACGCAAAGGAGTGAACTGCAAGCTCACCACAGCTTGACACCAGAACAGTGAACTTGGCTGTTGTGCAATGTGCATGTCATACCGGAAAATACAGTAGCGTTGCAAAAATTTAATCAGTTGATCGGAATTGAGCTACTAACTTCATGTTTTCTAGAGAATCTAGGTGCTTAGTTCAAGCTCAAAGGGGGAAATGCCCGTTTCCTCCCACTGCGGACGCCCATGCTCAGAAGTGATGACGACATTTTTTTGAAAAATTTCGGCAAAATGCGCAAATTTTGAAGTCTCGAGTCTCGGAGTTTTTGATGAAGTCTCGGTCTCGTCTCGAAATTTTAATCAGGTCTCGGTCTCGGTCGCGAAGGTTGCGATTTCGACTACATCACTGCTAGTGACACCAACTGTTGCTGTGAAGCATTTGCACGCAACATCTTAAAAGGCTTCTACTTTTCTTAAACGTGATGTATTAGGCTACAAGCGCGCTGATTTGTACTGTACGCAAGCTAAAATGTCCTGTTCGTGGGTTAAGTTAATTGGCATTTTCCACGAGACACGTTTATGATAATTGTGATCCCAGCGTGGTAGTCAGTAATCATTCTTGCATCACAATTGCTGTTGTCCGTTTGTGTAACACAACCAGCAAAAGCAGTGTTTGTGGCAAGGCAACTTACGCAAGCTAAAAGCGCAGCGTTTGTGATTGGATAAGAACTTCCGCAGCATTATTGCACAATCATCGGATGCGCAATTCGCACATGTGCACAGTGGTGCAGCAACCCACTGGCTACTCTGGCTATAGCCAGGGGCGGCACGTTCCAGAGGGCGGCAAAATCTAGTCGCCTATTGTAAGCAGAGATAATTGAAAAAAGGTGAGGAAATTATTCACACTGATTAAAATCTAAACTTTCTTAATTTCATCATCTAAGCCCCATGCCCCATGAGAATCTTCTTTGGCAAATGAGGGCGACACAGCCGATATTATTAGCGCCATGGTTCCTATGCTCACCACCGCTTTGTCATTACCTATCTCTCAATATTATTGCGGAACAATGGCCGCTATTTCGGAAATATACTCGAAACGCGCCTACTCTTGCAAGCTGCATCGCAGCATCGTTCGTTGGTCAAGGTCTAAGCACTGCAGTTGCAGCTGGGCTTTCAAAGCAGTAAAGCAACTAGTTGCCACAGTTATTCAGAAAGCTCTACAGTAGTTAAGCTATTGTTCTGTGCTTTATTAGTTTATTGAAAGGAAAGGGAAGTTGCTGACTGCTTGATACTTGCGCTCATCCGGTGGAGAATGACGTTTCAAAGAGTGACTAAAACGCTGTTTATCTTAGGGCGTAAATGTACGCAGGTTTTGCTGAGAAATGGTGACCGCTGTGTTGCAACGCTGGCCCCAGTAATGGAAAATAATGTGTACCAATTGTTTTTAGTCTTATGTTGTCCAGTCCAAATGAGCTAAATTTCACCCAACTATTCGAAGTAACGTTTACTGCAGTCAGACCCGTCGCCAGGATTTCGCAGCAGGGGAGAATTTACAAAGGGGGGGAACATTTTTTGAATACAATATTGTATGTATGCAGCAACCGCCACGAAAAAAGTCGCTTCCGACATGTAAACTTTATTCACATTTACCTCGACCAAGAAAGTTATACAGATAGGCTATGATTGCCGAACCGGCCGAGCACAACTATTTGCTCTTTTGCAACTTGGGCAAGGGAAGATACAAGAAACAGCATATTTTGCAAATCGTTAAAACTTCTATCTCGTTGTAGACTGTTCTCGCATTTCACCTTTGCTTCCGCCTCCTCTTTCATGTTGCACAAGCTACAGCGTACAGAAGAAATATAGCAAATAGACCAGTGTTTCTCAAACTTTCATGATTCGGGGCCCCCTTCAAAAGACTCTGGCGAAAACGAAATACATCGCGACACTTGGGTTATGCAGTGTCACGGCACAGCTACCTAGTGAAAGCCTCTGCTCGTGGCCCCCAACGGGGCCGAAGACCCCGTTTGAGAACCCTGAAATAGATGATACAACGTCCGCAATTGAGACACAAAAGTAGAAAGAACGTCATTGTCTAAACCTCTCGGCCTGATGCGATAGTGATAGATCATAACTTGAGAGTTGAAATAGTCAAAGCAGGGCCAGAGAAGTATCAAAACAAAGGTCCTTTTGGTAGCACCATCAGCTGGTGATAGCACGAAGAAATTGTGAAGTCTTCTAAAGAAATAGTTCTACGAAACACTGGGGATAGAATTTTGAGATCTTGGTTATTATACGCAAAATTGGAGTGTGGGGTATATTGTTTTTGCTGTAAGTTGTTTCGATTGGGTAATGATCATTCTTCATTTGTTGAAAAACTTCGATTACTTTTTTGAATTTGTTTGGCTTGGGACTGGCGTAGCCTACTGCATTTCTTGTATGTTGACAAAAGTGTGAAAAGAAAATCTTTTTTCGCAAAACGATTAGGACTACAGATGTTGTGGTCATGCATACCAGTCAAATGTCTCAATGTAGATTAATTTTTTGGTGATATTCTTCCTAAACACATTAGCTGTTTGCATTTCCCCTTCGTTAATTTCTTCTTTTTTGTTTGCGTTTCAGTTTCCTGTCATCCGTTTTGAAAACTTTAGTTTGGCTGTCTTGGGAGTTGAGTAATGGTGACTTCGGTCATACCAACTCCCCCCACTACAAATCTTGTGTTTGTTCGAAAATATTAATTTTTTAGTAAATGCTACAAAACCGTTGTTTTTTACGTTCATGTTTCTTAATTTGTTGTTGCCTTATAATATTTTTTTAGCTTGGAAACAGTCCAAGTTAGGGTTTTCTGATTATAATACAGTAGTTTGTACTTGTTCAAATGCCCTGCTGAAATCATTATGTTGTAGCTATTAGGCCTACAAGCTGCAGATGTGCATTGGGCCCCGCGGCATGGTGTTCGGGGAGGTTAAGCAGCCCACAATTTACGCTAAATTTGGCGAAAGTTCTTGCAAAAAGGTCTCCAAAAAACAAAAGGTCATACTATGATTGACTGAGCACGATGATGTCATAAATATAACATCACGGCCCGCACCAGGGGCGGCATTTTCTTCTAGGGCCAGGGGCGGCAGATTGTGCTCCAAGGCCACTGCATATGCACATTAGCTATTGTCATGGCAACTTGTTCTTATGGAATTTTTTTTCTTTTACTTCGGACCAAGGTTGCCAATTTGGCTTTTTTGAAACCAGATGTTGAAATTCTGCCTTTTTTGAACACCTTTAGCTTTTTTGGAAAATAACAAAAAAACAGACAAAATCAGGTTTTTCTGGCTTTGTTGCAGTCGGAAAGGCTTGGCTCTGGAAAAACATTGTCTGAGCTGCATATATATCACAAATCTCTTCTGAAAAGAGTCAGTAACCATGCAGGGTGCACAGTGAGAATATCGAAAAAATTTTACTGTTTCCCTAAAAATGATCACCCAGGTAAAGCTAGCCGACAGTCCGTTCAGCCAACATTTCAAAAATTCGTCCAAACAACAAAAACTCGCCAATCCAGAATGGGACAAAATAACGTCCAGGAGACAAAATCAGGTTATAAAATAGCATGTACAAGGCAATAACGATGAATTTAAATAATTTTCAAAGTGAACGATTTTGAAAAATAATTTGAAAAAAATGTTAAACACATGTGTGATTTCACCCAGAAATATAATTCTTCCAGTTGCTACCGGATAAATTTTTCAACACTGGCTGTAGAGATGGCACAGGCCGCTAATGGTCCGGTTTTTGGGCGGGCCGCTGACGATATTTTTAGTGGTTGGACTTCACCGAGCCGCTACGAGCCGCCCACTGATGTTGAAAAAAACTTTAAGATTTTTTTTTTAGTTGAAAGAACGACTCGGTGGCATTAAAAGTGACTGAAACCACTTGGCATTGTTTTGTTTTCCGTTGCTGCATTTTAAGGCAAATTTGCTTTACCCATTTGAGAGCATTCCGTCAGGCGTGACTGGCAGGTACATTTTAAGAAACTTTTCGTGTATGGTGATAACTTCTTGCATGAGCGTAGCAGTCAGCGATTTTGGTGCTGAGTGGCTTCTTGGAAGGAACGTGTTATGCAACATTTTGATGGCGTATCATAGGTGTCTTTGATATATGCACCAAATCACAATCGCATTATAAGTAAGGTTGTGGGGTTTTACGTACAAAGTTTTAGGTTTAGGACTTCAGGTTAAGGGATTTAGGTTTAGACTAAAGGTTGAAGGTTTTATGGTGAGAGTTCAGGTTTAGGCTTGTAGGATGAGAATTTTAGGTTGAGAGCAGAACGACCTCTAGAAAGTATTCAACAGGGGAGCTTTACTTTTGTGCGGGGGTCGTGACATTCTAAAATTGACAAAAAATCCACTGATTTATACAGTATAGTTTCATCAGGGTTTTTTTAAGGCGTTTTAGGGACCCGAGTCGGGTCCTAGAATCAGACAAAATTGTCATCGGGTCCCTAAAATGAGAGATAATCGGGTCCCTAGAATCAGAGAAATCGGGCCTCTACAGATCCATACCGGATACCCAACATTTTCCTTAAAAAAAACCTTGGTTTCATATTTCAGTTTGTGGGGGCTTGGAGATTTCTTTCGGAGGGCTAAGCGCAAAAAAGCTATCCCATGATGACGGGAATGGTGGAAGGGTTTATTTTTAGGTTTTAGGGATTTCGGTTAAGGTTTTATGGTTAGGGTTTTAAGTTTAGGTTTCGGGATTTAGGTTTAGGGTTTTAGGTTTACACACTATTCTAAGCATGTAACTTTGTTTATTGTGCTTGTCACATAACATGTCCACTTCAACCAATCATGTTCCACAAAGCGCAAAATAGTCTGAGTCTCAGCAGATATTTTGCCTCAGAAGGCAAAATGGCCCTTGTAGAAATTTTGCCTCAGGAGACAGAACAGACAAGACTACCAATTGTTTAGAGGCCCATTGGCGGGCCGGTTTGGCAAAGAATAAATGTCGTCGGTCCACGGACGGTTAATGGGCTGAATGTTGTGGGCTATGGGCGGTCCGGGCCTGAAAAATCTTGGACCATGCCATCTCTAACTGGCTGATTCAGTTTATTCACACAAACCCAGTGAACCCATTTTCAAAGTTGACAAACGGGGAAAATGTTATGAAAAATCGTTACAAACTTTTATAGTTTTTACGAGAAATCGTGCGTAGCCATGGAAATTTTCAACGTGATATTCATTTGATCCGGCTCAGAACAGAAAGATATTTCAAAACAGACTGATTGATTTTATTCATACCATTGGAATGATGCCATTTTCAAGGTTGACAAATGGGGAAAAAGTCATGAAAAGTTGTTACAAACTTTTTGTAGTTTTTGGGAAAAATCGTACGTCGCCATGCCAACTTTTCAGGGTAATATTTATCCAGTCCGGCTCAGAATGGAAAGATTGTTCAAAACAGACTAATTGATTTTATTCATACTAATGCAATGAACCCATTTTCAAAGTTGACAAATGGGGAAAAAGTTATGAAAAATCGTTACAAACTTTTAATTTCCTGTTTTGCAATAATACTAAAAGTTTGCGTCCTGTTTTGAGCAAGATATTGCACTCCGAGTCATGGGAATTCCGGCTGCAGGTGCAACCATCCATACTAAAACGATTTTTCGTCAGAGAAAACGCATCAAACTCCCCAGAGCGAACCACAGGCGAAAAATGAATGGTTCGGCACTAACTACGAAATCTACTGGGAGTAGGATGCGAGATGTAGAAATTATCCCATCATGAACATGAAAAGCTCCAGAACCGAAGTCCTTTCCACGATGCAGACTCCACAGCTCTGGTCAGGACTACTAATAAAGTAGTTATTGGAGTTAATATATCTGAAATACATACCTTTGAGGAAACATCACGCCTTTTTTGACAATACAAAAAAAATCATTCCTTCCATTGGATTTCAAATAGATTGGATGTGACAAATGCAGCGCGGAATTTTGATGGTGGAAGGTATGGGGCCCAGGTGTGGTGGGAGGCACTATGTGCGGATACAGAATCTTTATGCAGGGGATGATGGATCAAACCAATGGTATTTCAACAAATCATTAATATATCTGACGTATGCCTTTGGCGTCCGATTGGTCAACTCAACAAATTTTCATAACTTTTCCCATTCGTCAACTTTGAAAATGAGTTCATTGCATTGGTACGAATAAAATAAATCAGTCTGTGTTGAAAAATCTTTCCATTCTGAGCCGGACGAAATGAATATCGCGCACAAAAGTTGGCATGGCGACGCACAATTTTCGCAAAGGGTATTAAAAATTTGTAACGATTTTTCATAACTTTTTCTCCATTCGCCAACTTTGAAAATGGGTTCATTGCATTCGGTGGCGTAGCCAGCCCAAACATTTGGGGGGGCCAAAATGCGTGATTTTAGGCGAATAACACTGTTTTGTCCGGAAAAAACGCCTCTCAAAGCACAAAATGACTATATTTTCCAAATATTTGTGGGTCGCATGGCCCCTTTCTCCTCCCCTGGCTATCCCTATGATTGTGTTGGTATGAATAAAATCAATCAGTCTGTGTTGAAAAATCTTTCCGGTCTGAGCCGGACTGGATGAGTATTACGTTGAAATGTTGGCATGGCGACGCACGATTTTTCGCAAAAACTATAAATGGTTTGTAACAACTTTTCATGACTTTTTCCCCATTTGTCAACTTTGAAAATGGGTTCTTTGCTTTTCTATGAATAAAATCAATCAGTCTGTGTTGAAAAATCTTTCCGTTTTGAGCCAGACTGGATGTATATTACGCTGAAAACTTGGCATGGCGAAGCACGATTTTTTGCAAAAACTATAAAAAGTTTGTAACAACTTTTCATGACTTTTCCCCCTTTTTCCACTTTGAAAATGGGTTCACTCCATTGGAATGAATAAAATCAATCAGTCTGTGTTAAAAAATCTTTCCGTTTTGAACCGGACTGGATGACTATTACGCTGAAAAATTGGCATGGCGACGCACGATTTTTTGCAAAAACTATAAAAAGTTTGTAACAAGTTTTCATAACTTTTTCTCCACTTGTCAACTTCGAAAATAAGTTCACCGCATTGCTATGAGTAATATCAATCAGTCTGTTTTGAAAACTCCCGCTCTGAGCCGGATGAAATGAGTATTAAGCTGAAAAGTTGGCATGGCGACGCACGATTTTTCGCAAAAACTTTGAAAAGTTTGTAATAACTTTTCATGGCTTTTTCGCGATTTGTTGACTTTGAAAATGAGTTAAACGCATTGGTACGAACAAAATCAATCAGTGTGTGTTGAAAAATCCTTCCGTTCTCAGTTGGATTGAATGAAGGTTACGCTGAAAATTTGGCATGGCGACGCACGATTTTTCGCAAAAACTATAAAAAGTTTGTAACAACTTTTCATGACTTTTTACCCATTTGTCAGCTTTGAAAATGGCTTTATTACATTGGTACCAATAAAATCAATCAGTCTGTTTTGAAAAATCCTTCCGTCCTGAGTCGGATGAAATGAAGGTTACGCTGAAAATTTCCATGGCGACGCACGCTTTCTCGCAAAAACTATAAAAGTTTATAACGATTTTTCATGACATTTTCCCCGTTTGCCAACTTTGAAAATGGGTTCCACTGGATTTGCGTGAATGAAATCAATTACCCAGTGTTGAAAATTTATCTGGTAGCAATCGGAAGAATTATTTTTCTGGGTGAAATCACACATGTTTTTAATATTTTTTCAAATTATTTTTCAAAGTTGTTCACTTTGAAAATTATTTAAATTCATCGTTATTGCCTTGTACATGCTATTTTATAACCTGATTTTGTCTCCTGGACATTATTTTGTCCCATCCTCGATTGGCGAGTTTTTGGTGTTTGGACGAATGTTTTAAATGTCTGTGGCAGAGGTGTACAAATTCTGAAATTTTTAACTCCGACTCTGCTTTATTTGGCTGAATATACTCCGCTCCGACACATTTTAAAATTTTGGACTCCGACTCCTGCTCAAACTCCGAAATGAATTATCTAAACTTTTGGCAATGTCTAAACAACAGTATCCGGTTTTCGCATTAAAAAGATTGAAAAATCTTATCAAACGACTTTGCTGATCACTGCAATACATGTCAGTTGCTTCTCAGATAAAGGATAAAGGTGGCCATATTTTTTTTAGGCAGTGTCTATTTTGCCGCCAAGATGGCAGCAGCAAAAAGCTTGGTAGAAACGAAGCAAATGCAACTAAAAGATAAACACACAACCTAACCCTAATCTTATCCTATCGCAAAGCTAACACTAACACAACCCTAAACGAACACTAAGCTATTGCTAATCTAACCCTAACCTAACAACACTAACCCCTAAACGTAACACCTAAGCGGAGCCTGAAAAAAGCAAAGAAAAAAAATCAAAACAAAAGACATCAAGGTGAGAATCGAACCGAAAACATTTGGCATAGCAGTCATAACACATAACTGTTACACCACGAGCAGGACGACGTTTTCCTGACAAAGTGACCTTTTTCTTTGTACTATATTGCGTCATGCCATGAGACCGAATCTTCAACTGGCAGCACAATAACTCCAGCCAATCTGTTGCCGCCAGAATATTGCCGGTAAGATAGACACTACTTTTTTTACCCTATACCCTAACCATTTACCTTAACTGCAAATTCTAACCATCAACACCAAACGCCAATCCTAAACCCTAACCTTAGACACTAACATTGAACCCTAACCCTAAATGCAAACAATAACCCAAATTTTAAACACTATCACAAACCCTAATCCTAGTCACTTCCCAATCGACCACGTTGAAAGTAGAAGTAGACTAGTGAGATGTTCATTAGAGTGGCCGGAGTCACTTTTTCAGACTCCGGCTCTGTTCGTGTTCCAAAATTTTCGAATACGGATCTGGGTCCTGCAATTTTACAAATTTGCGAACCGACTCCTGTTCAGACTCCGGCTACAATCATCAATCCAACCTTAATTTTCGCATGTTTTTGCTTAAGAAATAACCACACAGACTTCTGTTACTGCTGAAATTGAAAAGCGACTCCGGGTCCGGTTTTTCCCAAATTTTTGACTCCGTATCCGGGTCCGAACAAAAACGTAGAATCTTGCCGGAGGCGACTCCGGTTACCGGATCCGGCCCACCCTTGATGTTCATGTTCTTCAACTCAGTTTTGTCTGGCAGAAAACTGGATCAGGATACGGTATCTTTTGTCCTTCGAAACAGAAAACTGGAAATGCTGGTTGTTGAGACACTACATAAACTTTTTATGTGAGCTAAATTTTATTGGCCAACATATTTTTAACGTATCACCATGAACAAGAAATTGTCCAAATCATTACACACGTGAAACTCAACAACCTAACGTTATTTACATCCAAATTGTATTAAATTTTTAAGACTTCCTGTGAAGTAGTTTTGCACATTTGAAGGTTATGTTATAAAATGCTTAGGAAAAAGCAATCTGCAGTAATAATAATCAATGATAAACAAAGTAACCTCTTATTAAAAAACTGACTCCGGCTCCACTCCGGTCCTTCCTTAAAAAAATCAACTCCGGCCCCACTCCTACTTTCGAAAATCGTTAAGACTCCGGTCGGAGTCCACTCCGACACTCCGGCTCCTAAACACCTCTGGTCGGTGGAGATGGCACGGGCCGCTAATAGGCCGGATTTTGGGGTGGCCGCTGTGGTTGAACGAGCTGGCCGCTAACGATATTTTAGTGGTTGGACTTCACCGAGCCGCTACGAGCCGCCCGCTGATGTTGAAAATACCTTTAAATTTATTTGAGTTGAAAGAACCACTGGGTGACAATAAAAGTGACCGAAACCACTTGGCATTGCTTTGCCGTTGCTGCCAGAGGTATACAGGAGCCGGAGTGTCGGAGTGGACTCCGACCGGAGTCTTAACGATTTTCGAAAGGAGGAGTGGGGCCGCAGTTGATTTTTTTAAGGAAGGGCCGGAGTCAGTTTTTTAATAAGAGGTTACTTTGTTTATCATTGATTATTATTATTGCAGATTGTTTTTTACAAAGGTATTATAACATAACCTTCTAATTTGCAATACTACTTCACAGGAATTCTTAAATGTT
>JGI24158J21664_10009930_pt1 | contig 12702 bp, 11 predicted proteins | sample Ectturendosymbi3_FD_21664 | JGI IMG/M metagenome (IMG submission 21664) | reverse complement strand
CCTGTCATCGATCTACGAATAAAACACTGTTGGATGTAATTTTGTGTTTTGTCCTGTAACTAACTAGCCTAATAATCTAGGATATTACAATTTCTAAAAATTATAAAAATGTATGTTCAGTAAAATTTCTGATTCAGTAAATTTACCCCCTAGAAAGATGAAATTTACCCTGGGGGTAAATTTACCCCAGGCTAAGAATCACTGGTCTATGGGGTGTATTCCAGTACGCGTCTTGAACACATGCTTGACGCTTTCTCAGCCTCAAATCAGAAATACCGTAGAATATCATCTTCGAGTACCGTAGTGACTTGAGTCAGAATCGAAACCGGTTAAGTCGGGCTCAAATTTGCGCTTGAATTCAAATCTCAAGACGGCTTCTGGAAAATACCATTATTACCGACAAGCCTGACATAAGTTAGCCTCTTGCCTGAGTCACGTTCTGGCATACTACTTGCGATTTAATTTTAAAGCTTTCCCTAGTGTGAATGAGTGATGTGATCAGCTATGGTTGTTTCTGTGCTCGATATATTGATTTAGTGTTGACTACGACAACTGCAGCTGGTAAACTGTGATAATGTCATTTTAAGAACACCAGTGTTGTGCGGACACAAATGTGCTTACTCAAAAGACTGTGAAGTGAATGTTATGCGTGTGGAACAAGGGCAGACTGCAATTGATGAGCAAACAACGAACTAAATCTTATTACTCGCGTTGGGTTAATATGTACATTTAACTTAGAAGTAGGGCTTCACAACCTTTTCACTATTGCCAGCCGTATCACGCTTATTTTTGTGAATTCGACCGCACCAGTGAGTTCAAGTTATTTTTATTTTCTTGCAATTTTTCTGTTCAGCTTCCACACATTGACCCTAGCCTGCTTCCACACGTCTGTTTGACTGTCATTCTACAAAGTATCCGCATGTAGATAATGGGTTATTTTTAGGGCAACCAAAAGTCAATACTAAGTTAAAATTTTTCTGCCTTTTCAGAAGCTTATGAAATGTCCGAAAACCAAATCTCACGCTGATACCATATACGACTCCAAAGTTATTAGGTCAAAAAAAGTCAAAAATTTATCGTTAGTTCAAAATTTCTTGCAGCACAGTTTTTCCTCTTTATCAATATTTTATTAAAGCTGTAACAGATATTGACATGCTTTTGCAAGTTTATTTGCAATTCTGATATAATACTGGATTTTTTGCGACTTTGGATGTAATAATGTTGTTTTGCCCACCAATGGATGATTGAAAGTACGCTACGCGTGGTAGCACCTGTTGTTGAAGTATAACATTGCAAAACCTTCTCAGTGATTTCAGCAGATTTATTGACATTGGATATTTCTCTTGTGCGTTTGGATTGATTTTCGTCTACGGTTTGTTACATCTAGTTTCGTTGGGTCTTTTACACTTTTGATTTTTGTTTCATTTTGGCGGAAAAAGGATTTTTAACTTATCGGTTTGATTTCTAATATATGCTTTGTATTCCGCATTTCAATTGCCAACGCAGGTGATTGATGATAAAGTCAAAATTTTAAGTTTTTACGTCAAAAATTGGTTACCCTAGTTATTATGCACGGCCGCCGTAACAGACATTTTAAATTGTATGTACACGGCCGCATGAAGTTTTAACGACGGCCGCAGATTGTGCACATGCACCACTGCTTTAAGGATACCAGTGCCTCACTAGTCATTCACCTCATTTCACTGCAGCATAGCAATATACAGAAGTCTCACAATTGGTTCGTAGAAAGAGAGATGTCATACGTCAACAGCCCACGCGGCCGAGGAAAACGTGATGCTGTTTAGTCTTGATAAAATCTTGGTTAGGAGAAGCTGCAGCACCCCCACGAATCACAGTCACGAGCCGCCACTTATCTTTAAACTACTTCCACTTTCCAACTATATTTTCCCATTGCTGAGTACTGCACTGTTTTGGACTTCGATAGATCTAGCAATATTTGATTTTTGGCTGCGGAGGAGCCTTATGATTTGTTAGAACACTTTGTTGTCTTGCCGTTAATTGGAATGTAATTTGTGCCCAAAATTCTCCCAACATTGCATTTTGGACTATTTTACCACATGGGCGAAATGGCAGCTGCTTTGAACAGCCGCCACTCCTTTTCCTCATCTGCTGCGCATTCCGGGAGGTCTCCGAACAAAGATGATACGCAGTGTGCTAAGGTGTTTCTTACATCCTCGTCCAACGGCCTCCACTTTATGCGGCAGCACCTATCAGTCCTGCTCGTTCACGTAAGCCACGGGTTCTTAACCTGTGTTCCGTGAATCCCAAAGGGGTCCATGAATGTCATTTAAAGGGTTAATATGTTTTGCTCTGACATTCCGAAAGGTTAATAAGCTTTGCAAACATTTCGATTACTACTATGATGATTACGACCTAATTCGAAATATTGATTGCAACGTATCTTCTTGAGGGGTTCGTAACCTTTGTTATGATGTACTAGGGATCCATGACTCACAAATTTTAAGAAACGCTGGCAAAGCCCTGTTACTTTTAAGTTACAGACAACCAAGTGGCAATCGGTCCACAGTGGGCGACTACATGAAAAACTGACGTGAAAAGAGGTTGGAAGATAGCAGCAATACAGTTATTCGCAGGATACGCATAATAAAGTATTTCTCAGTCTGACCAGCTTTTGTACCGGCTTAAAGATGGTTCATCCGTATGCTTTGAAAAACTCTGAACCAGAACATAACGATTGCCTATTTGCTAAGGAAAAAACGTAAAGTTTACCTTTTGGTTAGACTCCCCGGGTAAGACAAACAGCCTGAAACAGTCCATTTGATGCAAAAATCACCTGCTTTTGCGTTTGTGCATAGCGTTTATATGGAAAACACTGCCACTGCAATCTAAAAGATTGTATTTAATTACAAAATTGAAGTTAACCAAATGGAGCCGAGTAGCTGCATTAGGATTTTTTGCCAATGCTGCGCGAAGTCGATTCAGTTCAAGATGAAACAAGACTTCTAAACAAACCCCCAAGCTTCACGTGCAAAAATCTTTCAAGATTTAATCACTCCTTGATTCTGAGAGTACCTTTGGTCACCATACCATGTCAAACATGACACAAATTACAAACAATCTTACTAGATTTGTGCTTGTCATCCTTGTTTTCATCTTTTCGGCGTCGTTTTTTAGAACTTTTCGTTGGTGTTGGAGGTCTGTAAATGAAATGAACTCAACTTGCACAGTCACAAACAAAGCTTTTCCAGGATATCCAAATTTATCACAAAAAAAAAAGCTTCACAACCAGGGCTGTGGAGCCGAAACTCAAATTTTAGGCTCCGGTTTTAGCTCCAAGCATCTAAACTTGTTTGGCTCCAGTCCCAAAACGATTTTGTCCAGTGAAAACTATTGTATTATTTGTACAATTGTATTATTGCACCAAGCATCTAGATGAAGTGTTGCGAAATGATATATTTGATAAATAGTGGGACANGGCCAAAAAGTTTGATAAGCCCTGAGCTACACACAGCACAAACTCAAGCTGTGGAACTGGAAACCAAATTTCAGGCTCCGGCATAAAAAGATTTTGGCTCCGGCTCCACAGCCCTGCTTACAAACTGATTTAAGCATGGGGGTTATGAGGCAGAAGAAACGCAGCATCACCCTCTTATAGTGTCTCCTGTTCTCGCATAAGTTACTACCCAAATGGCGCAATTAGTTGTTCAGTTTCTAATACGAAATGCGCAAAAGCTATCAATACCACTGCCTACCAGTAGTCGCGTACGTGACCAAGTACCGTATTGTTTCAATTCATCACATCCACGTGTTTTCGAAATATATATATACAGATATGAAAAGTCACGCTATGATTTTTATGCGTCAGTATCATAAGAATCAGTTAGAAACTGTGCTTTAGCATTGAAAACTAATTAACTTGTGTCTTTTCGTTGTCGTTGCAATATTTTGCTCAACTAAATTTGTGGCTTTTGTTATTACATTTGTGCTTAACTTGGTGTGCATTTTGTTATTTTGCAAACTTCAGCTTTGTTTTTACATTTGGTAGTTAACATTTTACAATATTTAGTAGTAGCCCACAGTCCGCTCGTATTGATCGGCTGGCGGATGACTTTGAAGAGTGTAATACCATATGGTCATTTCGCTGTCTCCTTGTGCAATGGAACAGCGGAAGTTTGCTGAGAGAGGGCTTAATTTATGTCTCTTTCTATTAGTTGTCTGTCGATCGACGATAATGCTGCTCAGCGCGTTCATTTGTGTCGGTGCATGTGGTTCCATAGCTCCAAAGGTGAGGTGCACAAACGACCACATGCTGTACAGACGGATCCCTGCCGCCTTGTTGTTGAGGGTGGACTGTGCTGTTGGGGTCTGCGCATACGCTTTGCTCCAGCCACATCAATATGTTGCTGTTCAAATGTTGTCAGCCCCCTTGCCCTTGTACACGCCATTCATCACGGTCACTGGCCAATTCCTCAAGTCTGGCGGAAGGAATCCTGCATTTACTTAAGGATGACTTAATTTGGTCCTTGAAACGCTTCTTCTGACCACCACCGAGCGTCAGCCGCAGGGGGGGTTCACTGTAAAGCAGACGGTGGGGAAGTCTTTTTACTGGCATCCTCATCACGTGACCAAGTCACCTTAGTTGTCTTCTGAGCAGTATCTTCTCTTATCATGTGCCCGCTCTGCGGCAGATCTCGACATGAGGTATTTTGTCCCACCAGTGCATGTGCAGGATAATTTGAAGACGCCGAATGTGAAAGGCCTCGACGGCTCTGATGTGAGGAAGGTACGGTGTCCATCCCTTACAAAGATAGAGCAGTGTTGAAACGCAGATGGCATTGCAAACGGCTATCTTAGTGTGTGTAGAAAGGTTACGGTTCATATAAACGCGCTTAAGCAGCCTCACGAAGGAAGCAGACGCGAGATATTGTTGGATACATATTGTTGGATATCCGCAGTGAGATCACATGGGGTGGTAACGATGCTTCCCAGGTACGTGAATTGTTCAGTGATCACCACTGATGAAAAAGGTTGATCACCACTGATTAAAAAGGTTGATCACCATTGACGAAAAAGGTTGATCACCATTGATGAAAAAGGTTGATCACCATTGATGAAAAAGGTTGATCACCACTGATGGAAAAGGTTGATCACCACTGATGGAAAAGGTTGATCACCATTGATGAAAAAGGTTGGGGGCGGTGAAGAATCTGATGGGGGGTAAATGACTTCCGTTTCTTTGGAGTTAACAACCAATCCTGCACGAGAGTATGCAGAAACGATTGCATCCAGCTGTCGCTGCAGGTCGCCTGGCGTGTGGCTGGGTAGGACAGCATCGTCTGCGTACTGTAGACTGAAGATGGTGTCGTTTGCTACTTTGGTCACTGCTGGGAAACGGCCGATATTAGCTCTTGCATTGAAATCTCCAAGTACGTTGAGCTTGTCTCTTCCAGGTACCTGCATTAGAGTGGATCACAGCATCGTGTAGTAGTGATCCTTAGTCTCATCGTCGGATGTTAATGTCGGAGCGTACGTGCTGATGAAGGTGGTATATCGACGTTTTGCGAGAAGTATTCTGAGTCATCAGACGTTCGGAGATTGCTACTGAAGATTCAAGTAGTTTCTGAAGGAGTTTGCTGGAAATGGCAAACCCGACACCGTCAATACGCCTGGAATTCACTGGAAGCCCTTTCCAGAAAGGGCTTTCAAAGAAAAAGGCATAACCGCTGGCCATTACATTGTAACGCGAGAGTTCGGAACAAATGAGACGCGACAGTTCGGAAGAAATGATAGCAGTTCGTCGGCGGGGACAGTTGGAATTGTCTGCATCAATCAGGGTTCGTACATTCCAATTCCAAGTAGCAGTTTTGATGTGTCGAGGTTTTGCTAATCGCTTGCGTTGTCGACTGCTGGGATGGATGCCCTAACGACCACAGTAAACCGTTCCGGTCATCAATGGAACATACAATTGTGGGCTACCTTTTCTAAGTCCGCAGACCGCGAAATAAGAACAGAAATGCTTGCAGCAGTACCCACTGCATTTTGAATCCTAGGTTGATGCGATGCTCTAGAGACCACTAAATCAAGCACATGGCTGCAGCAGTGCGTATCGCTAAGGAATGCAGCACGTGCACTCTACCTGCACACCTCTGAAGGCACCGATCATGTTACTGCCTCCATCGTATTCGTGCCCCCACAACATGTTCAAATCAAGCCCAAGTTAGGACAAATTTGTTAATAAGCAATCCGCTAGTGCTTCCCCAGTGGTGGAAGTGGCACGAAACATAGAAACTCTTCATGAATCTCTTTGTTTATGACAAAACGGTCATATAAGCTGAGCTCAACACAACATGACCACTTTAGATGTCTCGTCGACTAACACAGAGTAGTGACCTACTTCGCGTTTGCCATATCTTTAACAATTTGATTAACAAGCTGATTATCCCGTTTTGCGTATGCCTGTTGATGTACGAAGCATTACGTGGAGCATTCTTAAACAAGTCAAATGTAACTTCATCAGCAGCATCTAAGCGCAGTCTGAATGCAACTCCAAAACCTCGTTAATCAGTGTGAAAGCAACTGCGATATGACCGCGTAAGGCGACTGCTGACGACCGCAAACCTCGACAACCTTGATTACGTGTCTCAGCCCAACTTTGTTTTGCTCTGTGATTTTTCTTGCTTTCGAAAAGCATATTTCTCACGTTCACGTTTTCATCATTTTTGCTAATTCTGAGAAATGCATCAAACTAGTCTGCGCAATGCTGGTGGGATTGGCGTGTCTGATGAGATTTATAATCTTCTTTTTCCAATGTTGTCACTGATTTCACCAACAGACCGAGAGTCTTAGCGCTGCGACTGACAAGATCAGGTGCGAACGCAACGCACGATTTGAAAAATTCCCCTTCACGATTTTTGCGGTTGGGTAAGCATTCAAACTCCGCAAACCATCGCATTTGGAAACGACGCTTCTGGAAGCCTATGTGCACCACCGGAAAATCGTACGGAGGTGAAGTCCAGTTATATTCAACAATAAAATTTTTCGATCGCCTTCGCGCCAAGAACGTCCCACAAAGTTCTTATGTCATTACTTTTATAAAATCCAGGAAATGCAGAGCAGCACGCACGTGTTCCGGTTTACTCCCATGCCTATGCAGCACAGTACACCGAGTTGTTGTGGATACCAGTACAACAACGTAGGAATGAAGATATTTCCTAAACTGCGAAGATTCATCACTGCCTGATTTGATACCTAATGTGTTGCTAAGCTTTCTAGTACTACTGCCGAACTTTCTGTAACACACCCTACCTCGAATTAGAAAGTTGGTGAAGTACTTACCGAGTAGATCAAATCAACATCATTGTTTCTAATTGCATAAAGTGCTAAGGGAGGGCTTCAGCCCCTCTGGCTGCACCTTTGTTCATGTGTAGTGTTTTGCGCTAATTTCAATCAATGAATCAGATTGCTTGCTACCCATAAACTTAGCAATTCCAAAAGAATATTGATATAATCAACGTTCAAAAACACATTTTTCTCAAAACCCTAGAAATCTTGGTTTTTCATGAGTCTTTCTCTAATGTGCACAAAACTCAAGTTTTGAAATATTGTCCTGAACTGGAAACACTATAGTAATGACCGAAAGAGTACCTATCAAGTAAAGATATGGAACTTTTTGAAAAGTTTTGCGACATGATGTTTCTCAACAAACTGCACACGTGTAAAATTCATTAAGCTCTGGATGTCGAACCACAAGAGAGATTCCAGTTAAGACTCTTCAGTCATCTGACCAGAAAGCCTGAAGTTTGGCGAGGCGAGCCTTGTTGGTTACACCCATAGGAGAGCAACCCATAGGATGTCTAATTGTCCAAGGGCCTGGTGGCGTGATTACACCTTCCAATCTCGATTGGTTCTGTCTTGGTGAGGTTTTGTGAGACTTGCTAGAACTGCTGCCCGCACCATTATCCCGAGAGGAAAAGCAAACGTTAAAATGAGTGTGTTAAACAAAAAATGCAAATGTTTCTGAAAAAACAGTTTTTGCTTGTATAATTTTAGTTTCGATTTTCTACAACTAGACTAAGGCATCACCAACTTGGCTGATGTGCAAACAAAATTTGTTTTTTTTATTTACAAGTAATTTTCATTCTTGTTTAGAACTGTTGACTCACAACTGTTTCAGTTGTTTTCAATTTTTCCAAATCTTTTTTTCCTAATGGTGTTGCGATCGGAAAGCCTGAGCGGCATGTGCGCAAAGCTTCACACTGTGGTGGCAAGCAACAATGGAGATCACATGCCATGATCACTCTATTATTGCTTGTTTGCGCTACATATATATGGGTGTTATTCTTTGCTCACATCCCATTCGTGGTGAATCACACATTCAACCCAACGCCAACCGAGAGGTTACAACAATGGCTAATGCTGATTGAATATTGTGATTCATGATGTTTTGACACAATTACAGGTTACAGTGAGTAACAGCAAGGGATATAGACAATAGCAGCCAAGTCACCAAATTTTGCTACAAGAATTACTGTGAACACTTCTATCTGCCAAAGTGGAAAAAGTGTCTGAGCTACAGGACAACATACGTTTTCATAATTCAGAATTTCACAAATTGTCATTGCTTGCAAATAAGATCAATACAAACATTTAACAGTTCTCCTGGTACTTATTGCCTTGATTGTCAATTGCAGTGCTCTTTTTTTCAGACTAGCAGGTCATTACTAACTACTTTGTAATGGCAGGAGTGTGAAAGCTGCCACCACAAAATTTTTTTTTTCACACCAGATGACAGTGTTTGACAAAATCATAGTTTTGGTCATTTCAGCACATTTAGTCAACAAATTCCAGGAAAACAAATTAACTCAAACGTAACTAACAAAAAGCACCAAGTATGAAAACTGGTACAGTAGTCCCTGCTTATTAAGCCCACAGTTAATAAGCCCAACTGCTTATTAAGCCCAAAATTGTCCAGTCCAGAATTACTCCATTTATTCCTGTGAAAGAAAAAATGCTTTATAAGCCCAAACCCTGCTTAATAAACCCAATTTTCAAACACATTTTGTTAAAATTGGGTGAAAAAGCATCACAACACACATGTCTTTGTCTTAATTTTGACAGTTTTACACTTCGTTATACTGCTGACCTAGCTCTTAATTCAACTGTTTCATCACAGATCGTTAAAATCAATAAGCAAGACAAATGGTGCTCTGTAGAATTTATTTTCAAAATGGCAAAGAGACGTGCAGATGAAATGAATGTTATTTTGCTGTAATAAACAAAGAAATTCGCTTGTTACTTTGACTGTTGTACACCTTGTTAATAGATTTAACAATTTTTAACGATATTACAGCCAGCCATACTCATTTACGCACATGAGAGTGGCAAAAATTTGTTCCCTGGTTAATAAGCCCAAAATTGTCCGATCCCAGGTGGGCTTAATTAGCGGGACTGTATTTGGATTATCACAAAACTGTTGCATCAGTTTTAGTGAAAATTTGACGATGAGCATTGATTTTAGTTAGAAACTAACAAGTGTAACAGATTTTAAAAGTTATGAGTATTCCATTGTTTCCATTAAAAAAACTTACAATTTCTGTGATTCTTCAGCGTGGATCTCCTGTTCTTCCTCAGCTCCTGAGGGTGTTGTGACAACTTCAGTTAAACTGTAACAGTACACATAACAAAGCTTTGTAGATGAGAACATTGCTAAATGCTTACTTGCAAGGCTTATTCAAAACATTAAAGAGAAAGCAGAATCAGACGCCAAAACTCCCACAAATTTATATGCCTATTGTTAAATACTGTATATCTATGATTAATCATGATAAAATATTTTGTCATAAGAAATTTTAGAGCTACATGCTTATCTTTCGAAATGCTGAAGGGGTACATGCTCATCTGTCGGAATGCTAAAGGGGTATGTGGCCAGAGAAAGTTTGGGAAGCCTTGCTCGAGCATGATTTATAGATTTATTAGAAATCTCAACATGAACTTAACTTAAACACTTCAATAAAACCTGCCTTATGATGGTAACTGGAACAAATATCTTGTTGATTTTCATTTGTTTACAACATCACCACAATAACAATAAGCACAATTTCTATAACAGCTAGTTTGTCCCAACATAATTCACTAAATATACCAAGTTTAAATATAAGTCTACAGCTTCTATCACATGTATATTTTCTCTTGAGGGTTTGCTATAGCATCATGTAGATATGTATTGATACAACAGCACTATTCAATGAATGATGAAGTCAGCATTAATATTATTAAGTGAAAAATGTGCAGGACATGTATCTTACCTTTCTCCTGCATTTGCTTTGGCCAGCATTCCTTGTAAAACGTTTTCAAAGTCTGCTCGAGCATCATGAGAATCAAGTTCTTGTTCATATTCTGACATGTTTGACTAAATGACAAAGTATACTGAAAGTTTTTTTAGGCTATGTGCACCTGAAGCAGTTTTGTCCTGTTAACACAGAATAACTTAATGTGTATGTATAGTGCAAATTAAACCTGATATTTATAAAAAGGACCAACTAATTCAAAAAATCACTAAAAGTTGGTTTTTATTTCAATAGATATTTCAGTTTAAGAAACTTATAAGAAAATTTCTATTTGAAAAGACAGAACTACACATGTAAAACTAGCTTAAAAGCAATGTCAACACATGGCACTTCACAATTTTTGTTCTTCTGCAGTACAAAAGCTATTATTTTTTCACAATTCATAACATTTGTTGTGTACTAAAAGTCTTTTTGAAGTGTACTGAAAGTTTTTTCAGGTTATATGTGCACCTGAAGCAGTTTTGTCCCTGTTAACACAGCATAACCTACTGTAATGTGTACAGTGCAGATTTAGACCAACCTGATATTTATAAAAAGGACCAACCACTATTCAAAAAATTTGAATTCAAATCCTGCCTTTGAATGAGCAGCTATTTGCATAGCCCTGGGGCTTACGAAGGCTATGCCAACTCACAAGTATTTACTTTTCAAAGTAAGTGCTTAATCTGTAGAACATTACAGGATTACATTTCAAACAATTTGGTTAAGCCAAGCCCTTCTCAACTGTACGAGTGTACTGGCTAATGACTCTGCGCATCACGCATGTTAAACTACTGTATTCTTGAATGGAAAATACATTAAGTAATACAACATACCTTTCTAAACTTTGACCAGAGTAAAAAAAAAGATTTTCAATAAAAACCCCAAATAAAACAGAAGAAAACCTGATCTAGTGAAAAAAAAGCAGTGGTAACACTGTTCCGCACACCGTGCGCCTGGCAGAGATGAGCTGACTGTGAAATTTTTCAGTCCGAGTCCAATCCTGATCCGCAAAAGTTGAATCCGATCCAGTCCTGATCCGCACAATTTTTGAAAATCATCAGTCCGATCCAGTCCTGATCCGCACAATTTTTGAAAATCATCAGTCCGATCCAGTCCTGATCCGCCCATGTAAAACCATGTATTTTATTTTCCTTCATGAGGCAAAATAGACACAGACTCATTAGTTAAAATAGACACAATCTTTTGGCATTTCCAAAATTTAATAATGCAGTCTTTATTTTTCCGTTGTAGAGGCAAAAGCACTGCTGGAGTGATTTTTCCATTAGGCGAACCCATTCGGTAGAATTGGTCAAGTGACAAGGATGATGCACTTGGGTAAGTGCATGCTGGTGTCTGACTGGCTGTCACATGGCCTAAAACACTGAANCTGGACCCAAAACTTAAACCCATAATAGCCACTCAAAACTTAAACCCAAAAGTTAAACCCTAAAACAAAACCCTNAAACTTAACCAGAAACATTAATCCTGAATCTGAATCTTTTTAAAAAATACATCAAAAGCTCTCCCATCAAAGGTGTGATCTTTTCCAGCTAAGCCAAAGCAGAGGGTGAGAGCAGAACTACTGACCACACGCACGGCAGGCATAGACATTAACACTTTGACTACGTTCACCTTGTTGCTAGTAATGCGAACTTAACGCTATATGTGGAGTCTGGACAAAGTTGGATGCATAGCAAAATCGTCCCAGCAGAGCTTTTGTCATTTATGGCAAAACATACATTACCATTTATCCACCAATCTGCAAAATCACATTACAACTAACATTTTTGATGTGGTTAGAATAATCACATCAAAACAACAAATTTTCTCAGTCTGATCCAATCCTGATCCGCCAATTTTGAAAAAAATTGCAGTCCGATACAGTCCTGATCCGGCCAAAATTGGCTTCAGTCCTGATCCAGTCCGATCCAGTCCTGATCTGTGCTCATCTCTGGCGCTTGGTGAGAATGCAACAGCTGTTGCAACCTCTCCGGTGGTGTTGCGTTGANTGTGTGATTCACCACGAANGGGATGTGCCTGAAGAATAAAACCATACATATATGTGGTGCGAACAAGCAATAATAGAGTGATCGTGGCGTGTAANCTCTGGTGATACCAACGATGTCAACGATTGAACGTAACAATAGCGTACGCGAAGAGTGATCATGGCATGTGAACTCTATTGTTGCTTGTTGCCACAGTGCGAAGCTTTGCGCATATGCTACTCGGGATTTCCGATCACAACAAAATGGTGCTGTGACCAGGATGTGAAGGTCGTGCGGAGTTCAGCATTCACACAAAGAACGTGCGATCGGTGCGGTTCATTGTAAAAATGAGGGGATGTTGTTGCAACCTCTCCGGTGGTGTTGCGTTGATTGTGTGATTCACCACG
>JGI24158J21664_10009926_pt1 | contig 12704 bp, 7 predicted proteins | sample Ectturendosymbi3_FD_21664 | JGI IMG/M metagenome (IMG submission 21664) | reverse complement strand
AAATGTGCATATTATGTCAACAAACTTCGACAAAACGTTGGTTTGGAAACAGGACTATGACGTCATTTCGTGACGTCACAAACAGCGCACACCAAATGCAATTGACTACCCTATGCCGCTGAATGAAACCCCCCCCATGAAAAGTTTCTGCGTACGCCACTGCAACCAAGCGACAAATCGAAAAACGTACGAAAGCAACTGCGTTTGTCATTGCGACAGCACTAAACAATCTTTAAAAATCCGCCGTATTCTGCTAAATTTTTACGCTATCTATTTTAATTTGATTTTTTCGCCCAATTTCACCGCTAAATCAAATACTTGTTGCATAGTAAATTTAAAACTTTCTTCTTAAGATTTTTTCACTACATTTTGCCGCTAAATCCAATATGTTAAATCAAACTTGAACTGAAGATTTGTTTTGACAAATTTAAATTTGTTTTTTTTTTATTTACGTTTGTTATTTAGGATTTTTTTCCATATAGTAGAATAAACTGCCAAAATGCTTGGCGTTGTAGATAAGACCTAACTGAATTGATTGCATGTGGTGTCATAAATTTTGATATTGCTGATGGTGTTTGTTATGCATCATTCAGTTTGGGTATTCATCCAGTGAATCTGATTGATGTGAAAAAGCAGAAAGAGGGAAATCAAACGAGCAACGAAGTTGAAGCAGTGCATTGTCCGCAGCGGAAGGCATGCCATACTTCCGCTAGGTACACCGCAATTTGCCGTCAGTTTTTCCGCTAAATTTTTTGCCCCTGCAAAACATTTTTCGCCGCTGCCGCTCACGATTTGCTTCCAGACTTAGCAGTTGAATCCATTAACTAAATTGGCAACACTGTTGAGTACTGGGCATTTATCACGAGGGAAAGAAAAGAAATAACGAAGCACTAGTATGATTACGAAAGAATAACATTGTTGATAACAACCGATAATAGAAGCTGGGTAAAGTCTGGCCTGAAAATGCTGAAGTTCAACGAAGTGCAAAGCATTGTTTAGCTCAGAGTATTTTAAATCTATCTTTGTACTTCGATAAGCACCAACAAGGGACGCATTTATATCAAAGAGGCGCCACAGACGTTTCGGGGGACAGTTGCCCCAAACTGCCTCCCCTGGATTCGTCACTGGCAGAGGTACCCTTGTTGGCCGAAAATCTTAACGTGGAAATAACTTTGAACAAACAAATAAACGTTTTTGAGCACAATGTTGTTGAGCTTCGTTCTGAGTCCTCAACTGCACTACAGCCAGAGACGTATCAACCGCACTCCATGCCCCCCAATTGCGGGAGACACGCTGTCACAGGGGCCCGAAATTCAGTCCCGTCACCACTTAGCTCCTCAAAGAAAGCTTCGACCCCCAAAACTGAAATATGAAGCACTAGAAATCACTGAAGTTGGGGGGCCTTTGAAAGAAAAGTGCTTATACATTACAGTTACTTTATTGGGCCCTTTGAAAGCAAGGTATTTACACATTACAACTGCTGTTGGGCCCCCTTTGAAAGCCAAGTAGCCTACTTATGCATTACAGTTGCTGTTGGGCTCCTTTGTAGCAAAGTACTTTACACATTACAGTTGCTCTCGGGGTCGCTTTTTAAGCGTAGTGAACCTACTTACACATAACATTTGCAATTGCGGGCCCCTTTGAAAGCGTAGGACTTACACATTACAGTTGCCATTGTGGTCCCTTTGAAAGCAGAGTACTTACACAATGCAGTTACTGTTGGGCTACCTTGTAAAGCAGAGCACGTGCACATTACAGTAGTTGTTGGGGACACCTTCGAAAGCAGAGTACTTACACATTGCAGTTGCTCTTGTGGGCCCCTGTGAGTACTAAATTACTATATGATCCCAGAGTACTAAATTACTGCATGATGTTATTCGGAAAATAATATTTGATTAGATAATAAATTTCACACCACTGTATACAACCCTGACAATGATCTTACGTGAGAATATGAAACAGATTGAACACGTTCTGCTTCATCCGATATGCGTACGTTCTCACCTGACGTGCGCATATAAACACTGTAATGTAAAGTCATCTTTATTTTATTGAGCGCATTGAAGTTGCTGATGAATTTATCACTTCAAAAAACATAGATTTACCGCGATATTTCATAATTAAACCTAGACACCCAAGTCGACTAAAAAAACAGATCTGGGTGGTAAAAATCCTCAGTGGGGGCCCTGGTCCCAAGCGGCAAAACGCCTACTACCGTAACTTGAAGTGAACATTTGAAGATTTATTGCCGAGTTATTGTTACGCAATAAAAACCAAGAGTACAACACTCCGCTAGCAAGTTTCGCAACCTGCCTCTGCAGGCAAAGGATCGGACATGAGTGAACTGTGCAGTTGCCAGTTGCGCTAACCGTTTCGGGGGCCTCGGGGTCACGACTTTGCCCCGATGGGCCTCATTTATCCGGCCCTGCCTACATGCCTAGTTGTATACGTCCAGAATCAGACATCCACTTGATCAACATGTTTTGTGTAGTGATTGTTGTAAAGAAATGTATGTCTAGCCCAGGTGGTCTTCTCTAATTTTGTAATGCATACCAGCAAGATACCTTTGGTGCTTACGACGAAAGTGACACATTTGCGCAGCCAGCTGTTTAAACAGCCAGATGGAGTTAATTGTGCAGTTAGAAGTCTATTTAGCAATCATTGCTATGTTGTCCCAAAACAGAGTTGTGCAGTTTGTGGATTAATTATATGCTTGTTAACCGTTGCGTCCACGCAGGCCTTGTGGCATATACCAGGAAATTAACAAGTCCCGACATCAGCAAGGTTTATGCATGCATGGTGCATTTCGGCCAGTAAAAAGCCCAATGTGCACGTTCTATAAGCACATTTCACTTAAAACCCATGGTGAAGTTTATCAATTTGCGCTAATGAAAGAAAATGTTCATCACGGCGAACATGCTTTGACCGGTCTCATGTTTGCTCCTTCGGTAATAATGTTTTCATAACTGATCGATAGGATTGATTCTGATTTCCTGCAATTTTGTTAACATTTGCATTTCACTAAGACATCTCTAAATAATCGCCGTCAATTAAAAAACAATGATTTCCGACACAACTACTTTTGTTAAGCACGTTCAAAAAATTTTAGTTGGAAACTACGAGTCTATGATGGGTATTTGTGGGAAAATATTTATAATTAATTTGAGCAATCTGCAATCAAATGCTGTTGATGTTGTTAATTAAATATGAATTTTCAGAATGTCTAGCCTCCCTGCACAAACACGAAGGCCTCCAATGGAAGACTTCCTGGCGACGGTTCTGCGTGTCCGCAGACACGGGAGAGGGCATTGGGGGGCAGTTACCCCAAAATTTGCTGTGCTCAAACAAATTTGTTGTAAACATACGATGAAAACAAAAAACTTTTCCCCAAAAAATTTATTTTTCCCCCAAACCTTAAAACCTGGTTACGGGCTGATTCGGCCAAAATTGTGTCTGCAATTAAGGTATTTGGTTTTGAAGATCATTTGGCCTCGAGATGCAGCATAACGTCGAAAACTTTTTTTATAAATCACCATTAGCGAGTCCATGTAAGCATTTTGGGTAGGGAGAGTTGGGCTGCTACGGCACTGACTACAGCTGATTGCTTTTTCTGTAATTCTTCCAAGCATACACACTCATGCAGGGACGGTTTTAGGGAGCGCGGGGCCCTAGGCCATATTAGGTTTTGGGGCCCAAAGTAGGTGAGACCTCTTTAGCTATCTTAAAATCTATCTTTTGTTGAACCGATTTTTGTTCTACGATTGCATTAGTTTAGATCTTCAACTGAAATTAAAGACTTTGATACATTCTTCTCAAAACCAAACGGCAATGCGATCTTTTCTTGGAATTTGTAGCTCTTTTGTGTAGTTCAGAAGTTCTTTTCGTTAAATTTACGTGATTTCTAACGTTTTTTGTGGTTTTGTTTTTCGGATATATACATTTCCATGCGAGGTCATGTTGCCGCCTTCGAAAATATCATCTAGTTGTCGATCTGACGAACTGTACGTAAACTTCTCTCTTATAGCAAACAAATATGTTATGGACCAAACAAGCACAACCGTTTAGTGGACGCAGGGTTTATTTATGCCGTTTTTAAGTTGTCATTTTCCAAGCAATACAAAATATAGTGTTTTAATCCCCTATTCCAGGAGTGGACAAATAGCGGCCTGCGGGACACATGTAGCCGGCAACAGCATTTTCAGTGTCCCGCGGAAGAATTTAGGAAAATCTTCAAAACTGAACTATTCTCCAACTCATCACAGTAAACGTTAGTGCTGAGGCTAACTTGAACCAAGACTTGCTTTAATTTCCATTGGAAGGTACGGCCCTCGGTGCTACACGCAGCCTTCTGAAAGTGGCCCCCGAGCCAAATTACTTGCCCACGCCTGCCACACATGTGCAACCTGCGCCCCCCCGCGTTGTTTAGTGCGGCCCGCGGGGTATTGTTCATGATCTTGAAATGGTACTTCAAAATTAATTATATTCCTTTTGATTATTCATTTTATATTTTCAAAAGGAATTATATTTCTCACTTTTCCGTGCCAATCATTTCAAAATCATTTACCGCAAGCTTTGGCACTTGACCAGAGGTACACAGCCCTTGAAGTTCACGAACAAAGACCTGTGACATTTTTTTATTACCTGAGAACCATAGCCCACTATAAGTGAATGAAAATTTTCGCGCCATAAGTAATAGTGATGCTGCAGGGCAGATTAAACTCTTTGTAATGTAAAGATTTTTTCTTTGTGATTAAAAAGGTTTGCAGAGGCTTTGCTGTGAAAAATTGTTCGAACAATTTGTCAGGATCTGGCGGGCAGTTCGCAGTTGTTTTTGTGAAATGAGTGTTATTCATTTCGATTTTAGCTTGAGTAGTGCTGTTAGAAAGGATTTCAGCTTGATTCATCCGACATCATTACTTGGATTTTTGATGCTGTTGTTTGTGGCCTTGCAAGCGTTAGAATTGGGAATGTAGGGAGAGTGATAAAAATTCGCAGCAGGATAAGGAAAAGAGAATGTTGAAAAGGTTACCAATCATTGATTACAGTAGTGTTTGTTTTGCAGTTCATAAAATCAGCAATTTTAACGGTAAATTAGTCTCGAAGATTGGCAATTTTATGCGAAGCATGTTGTCTTCGAATAAAACGAAAAATTTTGGAAATGAGGTGGCGTTCAAAATCATTTCACTATTTGGAAGCACCTATTGTTGTGAACAATTTTTATTCAAAGATGAAACATAGCAAAGGAAAGTGCAGAGGGCAATTGTCAAACCAACATTTGATTGGTCAACTTCGAGTTGCCTGCAGTTCTATGAAAGCACATGTTTGGAAACTTTGTAAAGATCCTCAACATCAAGCAGCCAATTAGTGGACTCAACCTTAAAAGAGATGGAGTACCGATACACAAGAGTAAATTATGTTTGACTGCATTGAGGGACGTCATGATATAGTATGTCTCATCTACTTGACAGTTAGCCTGTCGCCGGCACGTGGTTGGTACTTTTAAACAGAGGAATTTACACCATATACTCCACATCTGTTGGGTGACCACTTAACCAATTTTTTAAGAGAATGATTAAATTTTCATCCAATAAAAATTGATGCGGCCCGCAATAACTTTTCAAAAATTGAATGTAGCCCGGCAGTGAAAAAGATTGCACATGCCTGTGCTAAACGATTTAATATGTATTTAGAGAGAGAGAGAGAGAGAGAGAGGTTATTGGCGCAAACATTAAATTAAACAGTTTCATGCAAATTAAAGTTAAGGCGCTGGGGCACCAAAAATAAGACTGTTAAACAGGTTGTCTCGTCGCCCCTAGACAGTTTCATAACTTTCTATCGTGGTTTAAAGTTGATGGCCGAATTAAAGCGAATCTGATAAGGTTAGGTTATACTTTTTGAAGAGGTTGCAGTCTGCTGGATGATCAACACAGTTGTGCGGGAGAGCTGGGTCGCAACCGGTGTCTGTATTCCCACAAGCATGTGGGATACATAGACGTATTCTAACAAGCCACGTAGTTTTATGTACTATGTGAAAAGAAGCCTGCATATGCACTGTTTGGTTAAAGTTGTTCACTCAGGCACATTGGTCACACTCAGTCTCACAAACAGTTTGCATTGAAGCGGAACGGCCCGGTTGTCTTGTCGAACCACCTCAGAGGGGAAGTGAACCCTGGATTGATCGATGGAGGAGGTCATTGGTGGCGCCATAGCGCTATAGCGCTATCACGTTAGGCGTTTCGGCCAAAGCAAGCTTGTACTTCCACATGCATGGAAGTCGCTTTTATGTTTCGCTTTCTGTGATGTTTTCTTTTCTCCTTAGTTTGGCCGCCTTCCGTTTGCATGGACTGGCAGCGAACAGCGATTGCGTAGCCACTACAGCATTACCTGCCAAGATATTTGCGTTTAACAGTCACATGCGGCAAAACGCCTCCTACCGTAGCTTGAAGTAAACCTTTAAAGATATTTGGCTTGTTGCCATGTTATTGTTACAAAATGAAAATCAAGACCAATACCTTATAGCAGAGCAGTGAAGCAGTCCGCACGCAAGCTTCGCAATCTGCTTTTGTTTGGAAAGGAATGGACACAAGCTCATCACTGCATTACACCAGAACAGTGAACCTGGCTCGTGCGCAGTGTGAGTGTCATACCGGCAAGCATACCGTCATTGCAAGAATCACTAAATCAATCGGAATCAGGCGCGCAACCAGGGGGGGAATTTGCCCCCCGAAATTTTCAAAATATTGCATGGCAATTTCGACATTTGTAGAAACTTTCAAAGGATAAAGAAAAATTTTTATATTCTAAGCATTTTTAAGAAATCTTTTTGGAATTTTTCTTTGTCCTACTGGTAAATTATCTCCTTACAAGACTTATCTCGAGACAGATTGTCTGATCGACAATTTCGTAAATGATTGGTATTTAACCACAAGTATGCTGGAAGTGTCAAAACTTGGTAGATAGTTTAAAATGTTCGTATTTTCTGAGGCATTTTCTATCTATGTTTTCGTGTACTATTTTTTTAGACAGGCCTCAATTTTCCATCATGAAACTTTACAACATTAGGATACTGTTGAACCGTGCAAAGTGCTGAAACTTTCAACTGATAAGAGAAATCTTGGCATAACAGTTAGTGCCTCATCAAACCGCTTGTTCTTCTACGACCTTGTGATTAGTTTTGTTAGGGGCAATGCGAATCACCATTATTAACGTAGTACATTTCTTTAAAAAAACGTTGTTTAGCTGTGTTTTCGGTTCGAAACCTGATAGTTTCTAACTGAATTTAGCGCGAGGACTACTTCATGTTTTAGTGTCTTTCTGGGTTGATCCCAGTACCACGGCCTGGCAAAAAGGTTTAGCAAAGTGTCTTATGGGTGCTAGTCAAATGTTGAACGCACTTACCTACTTGACCACTCTGGTTCTAAGTGGCGCTTTACAAGACTCTAACGTTTGCAACCAGTGCAAGCCCTGAAAGCTCATAGCCTTAAACTTGCTTCTAAAAACTTTCACACAACTCATGGGTGCCAGAAAAAGCCGTTTTGCCCCAAACGCACCTGATCCATTATGCGCCAAAGGCACAAGACACCCGATCCGTTTTGCCCGAAATGGCAACATTCAAAGATCCCCTCACCCTCGACATAAGCTATCTTTCAACTTTGGGATCTTCATTTGTAATAGAAATTCAAGCACATGCTAGAAGAATAGGGTTAGAAAGAATTTGCTAAAACAAGACGAAAATTAGGCAGGTTTACTACTGTAGTAGCCTATACAAACGTCACAATAAAGCCATGACTACACTACTTGAGTACAGAACCAGGTGTTTGTATGAGGATACTAATTTTTACTTTCCCCTGATCGTTCGGTCTGCATCTTGATTAAAACTGAAATGTTCTCATTTTCGGAAATGTTGCGAAGAGAAATGTTTTTCATCTGCGTGTCTCTTATCTGCGAAGAGAAATGTTTTTTATCTGCGCGTCTCTTATTTTTATCTGCGTGTCAGGCTTATGCAGAATCACATGGAAATATTTTCAACCTGCAGCAAAACCGTTTGTATGACGTCAAAAGGCTAAGAGTGCAAAAAGCACAGTCACCCCATTGCTGACACTCGGGTGGTAGAGATCTAAAATCTGTTAACCGCAACAATTATCTGGGAGCTGTACTGGATTCTGAGCTCTCAGATGACAAAGACATTCAGAGACAACTGCGATAAAATATTGTGCAGCAAACAAGGTGCGAGCCTCTTTTTCCCGAGGTTCAAATGCAGTGAAAAATGTACTTTTTCGTTCCTTTTCTACGCCCATGTATGCATCACAATTATGGTGGAATATCAGAAAGTCATGCATGCAAAGATTGCGTGTGCCCTACAATTTTGGATGCAGAGCTCTATACAACCTATACCCTGGAGAACGAGTGTTAGTAGTCATGACTCATCAGGTTCGATGTAACATTATTACATTTGAGTCATTATTAAGAAAAAATATGCACTTGTTTCTCAAAAGATGCAGAAGGTCTAATAATGTGATGGTTGCCTGCTTTAACGCAGCTAGATTGTTTATATTACGTTGCGGCTGAGTGCTCGGACAAGGCAGTGTTTGTTCGTTTGAGGGTGTGCATGTCACAATGCATTCGTACTTTATCTGGGTTTGACCAGTTCAGGGATTAGCGTCCCACTCTGCAGTAGTGTTGTACCAAGCGAACAAATAGTATTAAGAATGCGTATGTCAACCTGAGGCTCAGCCTTCAACGCCGTTACAAAACGTTCTGTTAAGTGAGTTTCTGTAGCCCGGTGTCAAGCGAAATTTCTGACCTATTATTTTTTGCCAGTTATTTTGCTTCCCAGAGTAAAGGAATAAAGTTTGGCGATTACTTTTTTGATGTGTGTTGCGTAAATTAAAACTTTTTAGTTAGATGTCAGATACTCACAATAAGCTACAGTACGGGAATAACTAAAACCAGTGAAAAATATTGGACTTCATCTTAGACTTCAATTATTTTTCTTTTTCTAAGTGTAACATAAATCCTAACCCGACACACTTACCTAAACACCAACCCCTAAGACCTACTCATCAGTTTTCTCAGCGTATTTGATATATAAAATGTTGCTCTGTGCATGCGTATATGGTGTGAAGTCAGAAATTTCGCAAGTCAGAAATTTCTCTTGACACCGGTGATTCAGCCTCCAACGCTGTTGTAAAACGTTCAGTTTTGTCTGTTTTTATTAACCAGTGTTGGGCAGAATGTGTGTGTTTGTAATATGTACTTCGTGTCTGCGAGCAAAACTACATTATTATTATATGTGACCGTTTGCGAAAAAGTTGTGCCACGGTTGAATAAACACGATGACGTCATCGAATGAAATTTCATGGAAATTGACCCCCCGAAATGAAGCGCTGGTTGCGCCCCTGATCGGAATTAAGATGCTGACTTCAGTTTTCTAGAAATTTTTAATTCTTCGTCCCAATTTCCAGAGGGCAAGGATGTAGTGCTAACAAAAAGGTGGGGGAACGCCGTTCCCACACGTTCCAGCCCAACTACATCTCTGGAAGGGAGCGCAAATGCCCGTTTTGCTACCCCCTGCGGACGCCCATGCACACATTGTCCCCATGTCTTGTTGATGATTCAGGTTTGCGGAGAGCTTGAGTGGTGTTTTTCCGCGTTGAAAACCGTACGACGAAAACGCTTCTGTTTTTGACAAATGAAGAAACTTTAAAATGCAGGTCATTTTGCACGGGTGATGGAAAGCGGAATCCTTGCTATCATTTCTATTTTAGCCAATCCCACGATTTAAACCACGAGTATAGAAAACTTCTGCAGTGTGAATCCTTACCAACAATCTTCGAAAACGACTTTCGTTGAGGTCGATGGGTTTCGAAATGAGCATAAATTTTCTTGTCAATATTTACGCTTCCTTAATCTTCTGCGCTTAATGTATTCGTGATTTCTGTCTCTGTGCCACTACATCGTTTAAGGTTGTTCATGCTCTTCTGATATCTAAGTGATATCTCTGATTCAGTTTTGTTTGATTGCTTTAAATCTGCTTACACAAATGGGGTACGGTGCCTTCTGCCGCTTGTAAGTATGGCGCAGAAGAACAAACCGTCGACCATTTTGTCTTCCAACATCAATCCATCGACCTCCCCATGGACTGCACAGCTTGGCGGTTCTAGATGATGAGACAATCGAATGGCTGCTCAGCACCTGACCCCAAATCTAGTGCGGCCAAGCAGTGGACTGAAAGAACTGGCTCAAACGATGAAGAAGAAGCGGCCTGGGGATCAACAAGGCTTTGATATAACCTTTGGGTATTAGCGAAATAACTGTCAATAATTTTTACTTTCTCTCAAGGTCGCTGTGCGTTTAAGGTTCAAAAACTCTCTTACTTGATTCCCACTTCAGTGATTGTTCAGTCAACCACGTGCTGCTACTACCTACCTAGTGGTTACAACAGCGACGAATAATCAGATATACGAGAAAATGTGCTGTAACACAATAATATTTTGTTGCTTAACCAGGGCCTTTGAGAAAAATTTTACCTGGGGTACGTAGACCGATACAGGGCCTCCTAATTTCTGGGTTTCCCGTTAAACTTGTGTTGCTTGTTTCCATAGTAATTAGAATAGATAAAAACAGCTACCATGCCAAGATTTAGAAACATNTTAATTGTGATACTGGCAACTGGCTTACACTAGTAATTTTTGGATGCATCACAGNAAAACTTANCGTGCGAATTTTCATCCTCCCGGGCCCCAGTGCTTCTCGGCACGGGTACGATGTACCTCTCGTAACCCCTTCTTGTAGGCCCGGCGCTGAACAACAGAGTGTCTGTGGATTTAGGACCTAAACGCAACGGAAGGTTGAACTAGTACGATTCTTTCACATTTAATGCATTTAACTTTTTCTAGCTTTTATGTTAAAAACATTCCACGTTCGTAGGTTCACATTGGTATGGCTAGGCCATGCCTAGGCATTTTGGTTAATAAGGCCCTAACCATACCGCTTCTGCCGCCTCTATCCAGTTGTAACACACTGCGGTAAACACGCATCAATGGCAAAGTTGTGCTTCGAAAAAATTTGTTCTGTTCTTCCTGATTTCAAAAACGTTTCTGAATCTAAAAAATTTTTATGAAAATAAAAAGTATTTCTGAAGCTAAATTGTTTTTCACGCGAAAGCAAAATTTCTAAAAAACATGAGATTTCATCACAAAACGTTTCACAAATGAAAACTCAGTAGTTTTACACAAATGTTTGAAACCTATGGCGCTTTGTTTTAATACTGTTGTGTTGTTAATTTGAAGAGTCGATTACCGCACACAAAAACAGATGTGAGTAAACGGCAACATGGCAATTCTAAGCAAAATATGTCAGTTACAAAGCTATGCAGCAATCCCCGTGCATTTCCTAAAGCACTGAAAAAAGGGTAATTCAGTTTGTACGCGTTAATAGAAAAGTTTTGCAAGGTTCGCTGATCTGTTCACACATACCTATATTTTTCATCGCAAGGTGGATCAACATCCTTGAAAGTCTTCCTGAAACAAAAACAAGGAGTGGTAATGCTTCAATAGTTCTCCAGAACAAAGAACTCATGCTTCACATAGCAAAGGTTGCGATAAATGTGAATACTTTTATTTGAACAAAACCTATCCAGATAAGCAAGGCCATTTCACAAAATTTTACAAAAATGATTTATGAACCTCAAAAGTTTTCTTGTACAGTAATTAATTTCACCAGGTTGGTCACTACAAAGTAAAACTCTTCGGTTCAGTTACATTGTGTTAGTTTTGCACTTCTTGTGAAATGACACGGTTAGTCATCTGCGCCCTTCTCCTTGTGTTTGCAAAGCCACGTGACTATACTGTGGCAGTAAATGCTGCATTGCTGGCAAATCAATACCAGCCCCACGGATAAGCCTTTTCCTGTCATCTACCCATTAATGTTGATCTCAAAATTTAACAATTTAAAACTGTACATCTCAAAATCTTCCAAATCTTTCACTTAGCAAACACTGATATACATTCGGACAGTGGTGTAGGAGCTGGCGGTGCAAGCGCACCCCCCAAAACTTTCATTTGTCGAAAATCCAAGTAAAATCCCTAAAAATTTGGGCACAGATGCTTTCACACCTTTGTTCCATTTGTGTGATCAATAAGACTGACTGATTAAAAACGTGGTAGTGTCTATTTTTCCGACAGTTGCAAAAGCTCTGTTGGGACTGTTTTGTAATTCGAACTGTATCCAGCTTTGTCCATATATAAAGCTGAGTTCGTGACACCAGCAGAACGGTGAACGTAATCGAGTAGTTAGCGCAGTGGCGTGCAGAGGTCTAGTGATGCCCGGGGCGACTGCTTGATTGGATGCCCCTACCAAATTCCAGTATTGAGCAGTGGCGTATAGATGGTGGTCATTATTACCGGATACACAGTACGCTGTTTGTGACGTCACAACATGACGTCATATTTACGTTTGCAAACCAACGTTTTGGCGAAGTTTGTTGACACAACATGCATATTCAGGGACCCCGGAGTAGCGGTAGTGTAGGGAGAGCAGTAAAAATGTTGAGGGCAATGGAAACTTATAAAAAACAAAAAAATCGTTACCATTTATGTTTGTTTCCGTTCATCAACAATGTTAACCTCAAAAATAATAACAGAAATTATAGAAAATCATTCAGAATTATCTGGGTGCCCGAATAGCTGCAGTAAATTTATTTC
>JGI24158J21664_10009925_pt1 | contig 12704 bp, 9 predicted proteins | sample Ectturendosymbi3_FD_21664 | JGI IMG/M metagenome (IMG submission 21664) | reverse complement strand
ACATTTAACCACAAATGCAATTATTGTGAATGCCTTTTATGGAAATAAAAATGAAGCAATTTATGAACCACACATTGCTACCAAAACTTGCTGTGAATGCATAATAGCTGTGTAACAGCACGAGCAGAATTACATTACTTGCTCTGCATAAAGCATCTTGGTTCTGTTACCTCAACTTTGCAAATGAGTTAGAGAGCACTTATCAGCATATTTTGAACTTCGTCCTCATGGAGAAAGAAGCAAAAACACGTGATGGGAATTTGGTAACTTAAATCTGTCCTTCACACACACCATTTTTAATCATTTGATGAACGAAAAGACATGGACATGAATCTTATTCATAGATACCATAATAGCCATCAGTCTATCACAACAATAAAATCACAACAGTGCTTTAAGCACTATCTTATTAATAGCTGAAAATTTCCACTTATTTTATTCCAAACATCTTGACTAGAATGAGGCACTTCTTTGTAAAGGACCACTATTAACTATCAAAATTGAAAATGCACCCATACCACCAAACACTAAAAAAATTCATACTTTAGGAATACCATTAAATGAACTTCATAAGAGGATCAATCAGTTGTTCTGGTTAAGCACTTTAAGAGAAAAACATGTTACTTACTGCAAAAATTACAAATCTGCACATGAATAAATGTTAACAAGATCATAAACAAACATCAATGACACTATGACACTGGTCAACACAATTTTGGAATTAAGTATGGGTAAGAACCCAATTGGACAGGTCTGGAATACTGATTTTCACCAGCTACTACAAGAATGATTCTACCCTGCTAACACCTAAAGCTGCTATGTCCAACTGAAATTGCTTACTGAGCCAAAAATTATGTCACTATCTTAACCAGGGCCACACATTGAATGACATATAAATGAGGGCCGCACATTGAATTATTTACTTTCATCTTAGCAAACTAAATTTACAGTAGTTAAGTGTTTGAATCCTAACTGCAATGGCAACGACTTTCTGGCTCCTTTAACCACTCTGTAAGTAAGATTTCATAGACAAGTTTAGTGCCAAAGGAACAAGGGTAGAAATTAAAAATTACAGTAAACGTCAGTTAATCTGGATTCGGTTAATCCGGATCTTCGCCAAAACCGGATAAAACTGCTGGTACGAATGATTTCTAACGTTTTTCTTTATAAAAATCTTCGGTATATCCAGATTTTTTAATCCGGATCTTTGCCAACACTGGATAAAATCTGCTCTTTCCACATCTCGTAATCCAGATTTTTCTCCAGTTACACGCGGTTGTGTTCTCAAAGTGCATTGACTGGTCTCTAGGAAAGATTCGACACCTTTCAGGCACAACACAAGCATGCTCACGATCACCAACGAATGTTTAAAATTATCATAACGGCCGCAACTGCTTGCAACATTCGACTAATCATAGAGACGATTATTACGTCACACACGGGCATAGGATATCACGTTGAACAATACGCTAAAGGGACGTCGCCGCACCACGGTTTCAGTCTACTGGTTAGTGTTGAGTGCAGGTATGTAGAGGAGTATTATCCCTAAGTGTATTGTACTCGGTAACATGTCTTAGTCACTGCTTATGGAGCAGTCGCAGAAATCTCTGCGTCAGTCCAAAATCCCAGATTTCTTCGCAGCCAAGTAATCTAAAATATTGAACTTAAGATTTTTCATAACTGCGTGGATATGGCGGTTACAAGTTTGTTATACCATTGTAAATACATCACTAAATTCATTTCACTTCTGCGAAAGTTTGCTGTTGGGTGGTAAGTATGTTCAATGTAAGTAATTTTTAAAGATAACTCAGTACTTGGATGACGTAGGTTAGAAAAGACCATCTTTGGTTAATCCGGATCTTTGCCTAAACCAGATAAAATCGTCGGTCAAATCGAATCCGGATTAAACGACGTTTACTGTACTAAAAAGTTTTGCACCAAGGTGTCGGTTGACATATGGAAATCTCCCAACACGTAGAACAGATGTGATAAAGTGGCACTGCGGAAGATTTTCAAAATAACGACAGGTTGTCAGTATGTAGGCTGCATATAATACAGCAAAAACGTACACTGGGNCGTGCAGAACCTTCAACATGCGGCCTGTGGGCTGCAGGTTGGACATAGCTGACCTAAAGCATGGTGTAATCTAAGTACGTAACTATTTCCCAGTACAGTAGCAACATTTAAAATGCTAACAAACGACTGATCTTTGTATTGTCCTTTTATTATTAGTGTTGTTAACAGCCACCCAAAAACAGCATTACATCAAGATTAACAAAGTAGAATGATGTACACAACAGTAATGTTATATAAAACAAAATGCCTATGGAGTGCATGTGAACGAAGCCCTTGTGTTTTACACATGCTAAGATGATTTTGTCAAAACATAGACATGCTTGAAATGATTTTTACCAACTGATGGTACTTTGCTTCATGACAAACAATGGAAACATGAGTCTACTTCAGTGCTTCTCAAACTTTTCTGCACGTTGACCCCCAATTAAAGTATACAATTTTCTGTAGACCCCGTGACCTAGACCAATAGTTACTAATACAAGTAAAGTATGTGTCAAAATAAATTTGAGTACTTTTTACTTGAAATGCATGATAAAATAATACACAATCCGAAAATATGCTTAGAACTATAGATGTACGCATAACATAAAACAACAATTGTTCTCCATCCTACTGCTGTACTGCTAATCTAACAATTGCCGAACTGCGACACATGCACTACAATATTGTTTGTGACGTAACAAACAGAACAGTTTTCATAATACCTTCACAATGGATGATTTACTAAAAAACTATTCAAATCGAATGTACCAGGGGTGGCCAAACCCGGCTCACGAACCGCATGCAGCTCTTTGAGCTTTCCGAAACGTTTTTTTATTTCTACGTATTGCAAAGTGTAGAAATATTGTTAAGTGATACTGTGGTCAGTGATGGATTTACGCATAGGCCATGGCCTAGGGCCCCGCGCAACTCCTTCCTATGATGACTCATTATTAACTTAAATTTTGCAAAACTGTGAAGAGTCATAACTTAACAATTTACTTTGAAACAAGCGAAAATGCAAACGACTAGTCTAGACTATCAGTACAGTAACAACTTGATAATATTGTTTGTTCCGCAATATAAGAATTATAATATTGCTTTTCATCGGAGTTCTGCAGTGCCTGGCAGTCTTGCATTGTTGCGAGCTTTTTGTCAGTGGAAGACTGAACATCAAATAAAGAAGTGCTGTGTCAAAGGTTTGATACTGAGGAACATGGCTGGGTGCGNGAGAGATGCAGGCTGTCTGCATNAAAGTGCTTACAAGCAGTAGCGTTGCNAGCCTAAAATTTTTTTGGNAGGGCCAAATAGTACTATGACTTAAAGCGAGCAACCGTATTTTATTTGGACATTGCCTGTCAAAGCACAAAATGAGAAGATGTTAGAAATTTAGGGGGAATGCTTCCATTGCCCCCTGGCTATGCCTATGGTTACAAGAAAAAAAATGAAAAAGAAAGAACAGTACTTTCTTGATGTTCAATCTTCCAGACAAAAAGCTCGCAACAATGCAAGGCAGCTAGGCACTGCAGAACTCCGACGAAAAGCAATATTGTTGTCTTGGATGCTACGTTAGGTTGTTATCAACTAGATTGCCCGCAAACAGAGATTGCTTGTTGAAACTCTATTCACCTATGTTAGGTAAATCAGCTGTATTCACCTATGTTAGGTAAATCAGCTGTAACAGTAACTCGTGAGTTTTATTTGGAAAAACGTGTCTACGTTGGGCTTACTTCATATAGTTCGCTGAGGGTGTTGCGACAATACTTTGCTGTGCAAAGCTTGTTTTCATGCTGTTTACCATCAGTCTAAGAGGATTGAAACGCTGTACTTTGTATTGCTTGGAAAATGACAACAAGGCATAAGTAAACCCTGTGTCCACTGAATGGATTGTGCTTGTTTGCTNCATAGAATATGTGGTTACTATAACAAAGGAGTTTACGTACAGCTCATCAGACAACTAGAGGATATTTNTGAGGGCGGCAACACAGTCCTGCATGAAAATGTATCTATCTGAAAAATAAACCTACAAAAAATGTTAAGAAATCTCGGAAATTTAACGAAGANAACTTTTNAACTACACGAAAGAGCCATAAATTCCAAGAAAAGATCGCATTGCCATTCGTTCCAGAGTAGAATGTAGGAAAGGCTTCAATTTCTGTTGAAGATCTAAGGCGGTTGTAGAACCTAAGTCGGCACCACAAAAGATCGATCTTTGAGGGGGCCCTACACATAATAGGGGCATACTTTCACACTTTTCAGACAAATGGTCAAATGGGTCACACCTGCGTGGGACCCCAAAAAAGCCTAGGGACCCGCGCTCCCTAAATCCGTCCCTGACTCTGGTGACTAGCGTGCTGTACAGTATTACTTTTGCAAGTCGCTACAAAAAATTGTGATGTCACAAAAGCGTAGATTGCAAATAAATTCGTGTTTTTAGATTTTTATGTTGCGGCTCTTTGTAACTTGGGTTTTACGATTTGCACCTCATACATGGAGCAGGTTTGGCCACCCCTGTAATATACATTTAAACTACTGCAGCTGAGATTTGATCAGTCATCTTAATTTTGTTTGATTTGTTAAAAAACGCCATTTGCATTCCTTGCCTACAATAATTTTGAATTGGAGGCTTCATGTCTCCAGTAGACCCCAGCAGTTATTCATTGACCCCTGGCCATTCAGTGACCCCTATTTGACCCCTTGACTATCTATCAACCCCTTGGATAGTTCAGTTTTACCCCTGGGGATCGATATCAACCACTTTGAGAACCACTGGTCTACTTCAATCAAGCTGTGCATTGTGCAATAATGTCAGACAACAATCAATTACTTATTGCTGGCAAAGGTGACATCCACTACATGCTGTTTGTGAAAGTTAAAAAACCACTTGGTAACTATGTGACAAAACAAAAAAATACAATCTTGATTACAGGCGAAGATTCTGGCATTGGGTTTCCATGATGAAAAAAAACAATAAATTAAAAACCCGTCACTTCTGCTGTCATGTATTTGCAAGAGGGCTCAATAACAAAGTAAGGAAGTGCTGTACTGCTTCAGGTTAAGAAAATCACAAAACCAGTATATATATATATACCATATCAAATCTGGTAGGATAGTGAACATCTACTGATAAATCTATTAATAGACAAGGTGCAACATTCCTTAATTGCATATTTAAATTCTTATTAACTTGGATAATCCTAGTGATAGAAACAAAAAAGTAATTCTTTTGAAGTTTTGATGATATCCAATCGAAATATTTTACTTCAAACATCAAAAAACATTTTGCTGATAGACATTTCAAATGGGTTTGGAAACATCAGCCTACTGCAGTCATTACAACCACAATGATGTCAGTGAAAGCAACCATATCAGAAAATCACTGGGACAAGATGTAGCTGTTAACAAATATACAGTAGAATTCTTCTATCCAACAGGTGCAACTGCTGGTAGGACATGAGGCTTCAACAAAAACGAAATTCTGTATATTATAAAAAAATAATAAATGAAAAGTGTGATAAGAGGAATGCCAGCAGGTACATCGGTTTAAAAAAATACCAATAAAGAATATCATGGCTTTGCACAAAAGCATAAGTCCAAGACTGTACCAGCATGGTCAGAATTACTTTATTACAATGGGCTACTGCAGCAAGATTAAATATACATCACAGAAAAATTACAATCCCGCTCTGCTTGTTCAATTACACTGCAGTTGCAATAAAATTGTTGTCCAACCACCTTTCATAAAATCAGCAGAAAAATTTCAAGTAATTTTGGACAATTGCACACCAACACAACTAAAAAATTAAACAAGTTGCTGATGATTCGTTTTGAATAGAATGCATCAGCTTTTAGGACAGTGAATGTTTTTTGAATGACATGCACTGTGAGTAGTGTGTACCATTATGAGTCACTAAGTAATTTAACACCAGATGTTTGCAATATGTCAAGTGCATTAATCTATAGCATATTGCAGACAGTTGTCTGAGAATTGCCACAAAAGTTCAATATAGTCAACCAGCAAGTCTAGCATGCTATTCAGTGAATGATTGAGCTAAATTGCACTATCATGTTAGTATGTCTGTGTCGCAATTGCTTAACATAAATATTGCTTTGTAGGTAAAGTGAAGCATGCACCAAATTAAACTGCAATGAGTTAACATCATTGCTGCAAACATAGCTTGGATGAACTGACAACAGCAAGCAAATGACATTTACCTGTTTTTATTCCAGATAGAGAGTTTCCTAAACATAAAAGTAGATCTAAAATGCATACACATTAAAGAGTTTCTTTGAGGCCGCAAATTGTGTCAGTTTTGTGAGTAAGTTACTTGAATAGTCAAACTGCAACTTTTGGATCATGTTTTGTGAACAAAACATGTAATCCAGCCCTTAGCAGCCTGTGCAACACCAAAACTATGCAATAAGTGTCTTTTACCACTTTGCATGAAATTTTCAGGATGAATGTGCAGTGAGTGGGAATAGCATGAAGAAAACAACATAATTTTTATTACATATACTCTATAAGCAGGGAACAGGAATTAAGGCTATATCAGTTACTTTGTTCCACACACAAAATGTACAAAGGAGACCAAATGTGGATGATCTGTGTGACAACACAACATGAAAACACCATTTGGGAAGAGAGAAGGATCACAAAATTTGTTTAAAAAACTAATTGCGACAACAGGTTCTTTATCAACACTACCACATGGAAATGTAAGTTGTAAAACAGGCTTGTAGTTTTAAAGAAAAAACATGTAGCAACTAAACCAAATAAAAATTAATTGAACTGAAACATTACATATGACTAAGTGCAAGGCTCATAATTGTTGTAGCCACAATGCTGCATCACCCTGAGACAACTAAGAGAGTCGAACCGATGACTCTCGGCATAACAACAATACATATTCTCAACTGGACCAGGTTCACTGTTATTGCAGCTACAAATTCAATGTTATATGTGGCATAATCACCACATTACTTCGCCCCTTCACTAGCTCAAGACGACCTTCAACAGGGGATTGCAGCCAACAACACGTTGGGAACCATTTGTTGCAGCCACAATGCTGCATCACCCTGAGCCAACTAACACAGAGTCGAAACGACAACTCTCGGCATAACAGGAATTAGAGATTCCCCACTCGACCAGGTTCACTCTGCTATTACTGCTATGTATTTAACATTAATGTGTGGCGTAATCACCACATAATACTCCTGCAAGTTCATGATATAAAAATTTTAAATTGGCCCAACCCATACTTTTTCAATCTGACCCATGTCACAGCAAACATATCAAACAGCATCTTTTGCTCTTCCATTCCTTCATTTTTGTTACTTCTATCACCTAGTGTATCCTTGATTCAGTAGGTCACTGACATATAGCAAAACATTAACAATAGCTTTTGTAACAGACGGTTCAGTGTTCATAACACAATTAAATTATGTTGATTAGAAGGCATAAAAGCTGTTAAAATTTAATCTAGGCTAGCGTTTTTTGTGAGCTCACTGGTGGGCCACAGAGTTAGGACAAAATACGTTAGAATTAGAGCTCGACCAATGCATCGGCATGCCGAAAGCCGATATATATCGGCCGATATGGCAATGTATCATATTGGCAAAATTCCACCAATTCATATCGGCAATATGTGCCCATAAAACTGTTACGCTGTTGCTGTGCACAAAGTTTTCTGAAACCTTCTAAAACCTAAGTTGCTACTCGTCTCTGACCCTGACTGATTAACGCAAACTCTTTCCTATTTCTACAGCACGGAGCCTGCATGCATAATAATATTCAGATCGTTGTGTAATTGTCCCAATGAAAAGTTCTGTGATGTAACACTTGCTCGCAGGTTTCGGCGTGGCAAGCAGATGATTGCCTGCGAATGAACTAGGTTTTGTGCTGTTGTGTTGGTTGGCTGTTTTATCAGTCTTTCTAGGCTAGGCAGCCTTGCATTTAGCATGCGTCAAAAACATGCCTGCGTCACAGCGAGCAGTGACCCAGGTTTGCACAGAATTTGATGTTTTACAGAAAACAGTCGATCGGCCAGTCAGACAACAACTCGCTCGCGACACTACTCGGAAAGGGGCCATGCAAGACCCTACGAGGTCGTAAATACACATGCAGAAATGCGAGCAGAAAAACGCATCCAGCACTAGGCATGACTGTTAAGTCACATGATACATACAAACGCAGTGTGAATGGTTTGTGCCCAGCAGGACGGCTCAATGAGCAGTCTATTACAATGCATTGATTCCAGAGCATACATACTTGTCCATATGGTCGGGCCACTGGCCGCAACACAAACACAGTTGTTTGAAGTGGCCACGTGACAAGCACAGCAATAAAGAGACAAGGGTTTAGGTTTAAGGTTTAGCCTACAGTTTACACAATGCTAACAAGAAGCTGCTAACAGCTTGTCAGCACTGAAACCATGACAATAATTGTCCATCAGATTTGAGCCATTCACAGACATCACAGTCACCTTAGAAAGTCATGCATTCCAAACTTGTCGTGTGACCAGTTCAACCAATCGTGTTCAGCTAAAGGCAAAATAGTTCCAAAAGTGCCTATTCAGTATTGCAATGCCTCAACAATAATTCAAATACAATCAACATGTCTACCTTGGTAGAAACGCCGCCCGCCAGGTGAAAAAAAATTAGCAATCTCCTTTGCAATAACATCTCCACCTCCATGGCCAGACCTAAGCAAGTCAGTGACCACAGTTTCAAGTTCTTCCTTGAAATACTGCATAACAACACAAAACAACAATGTTTTCATTCCTTGAAATTGTACATACAATATGTATGTAATAACATATATAGACAACTCCAGTTAATTGCATATTGGTTAAACGCATTAACTGCTGTATGGAATAAAATTCTGGAACTCCAAACCAAAACCATTCATATATATATCAGGGTCTCAAACACGAGGCCCGCAGCGGTGTTTTGTGCGGTCTGCGATGCTGTTGGGCAAGTTTCAAATAATTAACATTTACGTTGCCAACTGCCTTGAAAAAACATGCCGTGAAATAATTGAACCAAAGCTGAATTATACCCAGTGCAGTTTGCATCCCGGCCGTAGCACTACAGACCAAATTTTCACTCTCCAGCAAATTTTTGAGAAATCTTGGGAGTATGCAAAAGACGTCTACATATGCTTTGTCGACCTCGAGAAAGCATACGACGGGTTCCTCGTGAAAAGCTTTAAGGAGTGTTGTGGGTGTATGGTGTTGACGGCCGCCTGTTTCTATCCATCAAGTCACTGTATTCCTGCTCAGAAGTTTGCGTCCGTGTCGGGAGAGTTAAATCACGACCGTTCACCATTGGCGTTGGACTCCGACAAGGGTGTGTGCTGTCACCACTCCTTTTTGTAGTCTATAGACCAATGGTTCTTACCTTTATTCTGCCATTCCTCCCTTAAGTAATTGTCCTTTGTTTCAAGTCCCCCTGACCTTAAATATGCTGTAAAAACTTAAGTTCTTATGGTCAACCAGGAGAAAACTTGCAGCAAGATCACTACATTTCAATCGCAAATGCACTGATGATGGTAACAGGAATTACAGGAATGTCTGCAAAATGTCGTTTACATCGTTTTCTTTGCCCATTATAAGGCTATTCAACACATTTACTTTTCATGTACCAACAGCTATGTTGGTTCGGTCATGTGTCCAGAATGCCCCACAAAAGACTGGTGAAGCAAGTACTGCTGGCTAAACCTACAGGAAAGCAGCCCAGAGGTCGTCCAAGGCCTAGGTGGAACTGTTTTTTTTTTGCTGAAACATTTCAGTCATTTCTGTCTGAGACATTTTGGTCACCGAGACATTCCAGTCGTTTGTGTCCAGGTTGTATTAAAACTCGCCGTAAGTGTTCATTAGCCTATATTTTCAGACATTCCGACAGAAATGACTTAATTTTTTTCAGTCATTTCAAAAAATTTTCAGTCTACAACCAAAAAAGCCAGTGATGTGGAGTGACTACATCTGAGATCTTGCTTGGTCCCGTCTTGGTGTGGAGCCAGCAGAATTATCTGAAATTGCTGTTGACCATGAGGTATTCCAAGTCCTCCTAGGGCTGTTGCCCCCGCGACCCCCCTTAGAGGAAAAGAGGGCATGAAAATGAATGAAATGAATATACCATTTACGTTATTTAGTTTATTCACTGGTGTTTAAAAAAGTGCCAGCGAGTGAACAAGTTCTTAGACGGCTAGAATTGATTGATACAAACGTAGAGACAGCTACAAATGATTTGCCTATAATTCACGATACCTTTCACGAGAAATAAGATGTAATAGTTGTTTCTAGTAAGTTCAGGTACCGCCATTGTTGCGTCAGCGTCATACTGCGGCCCACGGGTTACCTTATAAGTCTTCATGTGGCCCACAGAGCAATTTGAGTTTGAGACCCCTGATATATATGTTAAGAAAAAAGTCTGCTAATCACATGACATTCAATCGGATCGGCATAGAAATATTGTTTTCATTGGTAGATCTGTACACTTAATCGTATATTTCACTTCAAAGAAGTACAAAATGTGCTGAAAAGGAAAGAAGCATGGTACCATAATTTGATTTTAACAGTAACTGTCCCATGAGGATAGCCAGAAAAATCCAGATGCTAATAAAATCAACATTGCAGGTTCAACCTCAAGCAATGAATTTGTAGATTCAAGTGATTAGTCAGCAGCCTTGCTAACTAAGTGGTCTTACAGAACAAAAAAAGAAGTTTGAGTGCCAATACACAACTTTTGTTGTGTTCTTGAGGTCACTGTCTAATCTCAAAGATGTGTACATGACAGCTTTCAGACATAAACATGTTCACAATTACATTACACAGTCAAAAGAAAGCAGAAGAATGATGGCTGCAAGTGCGGGAAACATTCCAATCTGAAACAATCTGTTTTCATCATTACCATGATTGCACATGCAATAGGCAAAATAATAGCAAACAAAGAAACAAACATACTGGACTTGTAAGAATATTAGAAACTCTTTTCTTCTGCTCTAGTGAATTTACATCTCTTTCTATATTAGTTGGACGTCGAACAGGGTGTATTCCAAACTCCATTTCATGATCAATTGCATCTGTAGGTGGTTGTGAAGAATTTTCTGACATCTGTATAGTAACGTAAATAAAACATTATACTTTCACCACATATCAAATACAAACTTTTAAGAACTCAAAAGACCGAGTTATTATGCAACACATAACAATTCACTAGTAACATTTTCAATGAAAATTCTTATCTGACAAATTGTGGGTGATTATATAAACCAGCATGTCTAAATGCGACAAGGGGTGAAAAATGGTTTTGCTTTCTGCAGGGAGTGCAAGTGAAAAATCAATTGATAACCAAGGTCTTATATCATTATCATTACCTTGTGCCAAGGGTGGGAGACACAGAAGAAATTAACCAAAGCATTTTGGCCAAACGTTATGAAACTTCACAATAATACTGAAGAACCAACTTAGTAGCCATGCAGTTATCACTTACTAAGCATTGAATGATTTTCTGCTATTTTTCAGTTGATATCACATACCAGTTGCAACGTCCAGAACAAATACCGTTTCGCATACATTAAAATTGAACAGACATTGGCCATGAGATTAGTGGAATTTCAGATTTTTCCTAAATGCTTCCACGGGTCACTGAAAACGCTGTGGCAGGCCACACCTGGCCCGCAGGCTGCCAATTGCCCATCCTTATATAGATAGAATGTCAGTACAGAACTAGCAGAACTAATTTACAATTATGTTTACATTTGTTTTAGGGTGAAGTTGATAATGACATCCAAACCAGTAAGATAAACACCACCAAATATTCAATTTCATGTGGTGTTAGTAGCCATTTCATGGTTTTGATCATAAACATTATGTAGATGTTTGCACACAAAAACTTCTGGTGCACCGAAGTCAAAGGGATTAAACAAACCAGACTTATTTTATATTGCAACAAATGGCATTAGGTAATTTCAAAACATGTAACATTACATAACATATTCTTCATCAAAATGTGTAACAGAATATTTAGGCACCGACAATGTTGTTCCTTTCACAACATGCTACTTGTAACACAGCATTTATTTTGCTGATGTGCAGAATGCTACTTACATTTTTCACAGGGTCAGTATCAGCTACACAACCTAATTCACTATAATCATATGTTAACATTTCAAACAACTGGTACTAAGTTCCTTTCAAGATTTAGCAGATTTTTTGATATCAAAAAAGGATCATTGAACACATGCAACACACTTTAGCTTTTCTTTTACTAATGTTTCAAAAATGACACAGACTGGTTTGCTAGATTACAAGTTGTTACCAAAGGATAATCGTCCAAATTATCAATCAATATCTTTGTTGTTTCCTGTCAGTAAAATATTTGAAATATGCACATATCATTGGCCATGCAGTTTTTTTCTCTGCATGTAAAGTTCTGATGGCCAAAAACCTCCCTCACTTATGACATCACTCACAAAAAAAAAAAATTCCAAAACCAAAAAAATTTTTTTTATTGCTAACTCAAAATTTTGACTTGCTGAGTCTTTGTAGGGTTTAACCCTTTAACGTCATATGTGCCGAATTCGTCCCATCCAACGTTTTGTTCTTTTATTCTACACACGGTTATTTTTATCGCTCAACGACCAGTGT
>JGI24158J21664_10009923_pt1 | contig 12705 bp, 5 predicted proteins | sample Ectturendosymbi3_FD_21664 | JGI IMG/M metagenome (IMG submission 21664) | reverse complement strand
GCTGAGAACTTGACCCAGGTGGTCTTTCAGCAACCCTTTATGATTCAACATGTTAGAACACGATTACTAAGCTGCGAAACGTGAAATTTCTTATTTTTTATATTTTTTCATCACTATATAATCAACTAGTGATCTTTGGTGGTATTGTATTTCCTCTTGCTGCTTCGTGTTATTTCGTGATTTGAGTCACAAAAATACATGATTAAACCATACATACCGTTAATAGCAAGCGGCAGCAAACTTTTTAAGTATTTTCTGAAGCAGATAGAGAAACATCACGTCTGATTGCCCCACTTCTCGAGATCACTGTACACTGTAATGGCAAATGTCAGTGAGTAGCCCCGGAGGAAAGTGCTTTCGCTTGATATTAACGAACGAGACTGACCTCAGTCTTTATGACGTAGAACTACACTTAACAAGCGCTTTCGTTAAAAGTCAAACCAATTCACTAAATGTTACATTTTTTAGAAACGGTTGTAGCATTTGAATGAAGTTTATTTTCTTCTCACTGAGCCTCTGAAGCACGATTCTATTTTCGCGAATCCTCTTCTCAGCCTACACCTCTTAGCAGGACCACTCCCTCCACATTGCAAACTCGCAAGTTCTGCGTGGTATTACGCTTATACTGAGCGGTAGAAAGTTTCTGAAATGAATGAATAGGTTGATTACGTTCCTCCTTATACCTCTGTCCCGACGTGTTGCTTGACTGTACCAGAAAATTAGCCTGGCTGCAGCTAACAGGAAAAGTAGGAGTTGCGAAAGGGAACAATGGAAATGAGCCGTGAAAGTTTCTTTTTCAATTTTGGAATAAAATGGTGATCTTTCTATTTTTCTGATCACTTTGCTTTGAGAGAAATTTTAACAGAAAATAGCAATGACTTACGCATTTTGTCCCGCTGATGCAAGACATGGTGAAATTACCATCGCCTTGATTAAAAACTTCACCGACCGAATTGCGCCCGACGGAGTTGCAAAAGTACAATTGTGATCATCCTAGGAAGAAACTGAGCATAACATCAGCCAGCATGATTTTCGAAACTCATGGAAAGTCTCAAAATATGTGATGACATTCAGCTCCTTGTTTGAACTCTGCCATCTATTAACGAAGGACCGACCAACCCGGATCGGTGTTGTTTTTATGTCCGTTACCGGCAGCTGCGTTTTGTTTTCGTTAGTTTTGCCTGTAATTTCGTTTGCTTCATCCAACTATCGAAGAGAATCCCTGTCACTTGATTGAGCCACCACAGTTGTTATATTTGTTCAGAAATGTTACTCAGTGCTGATGGCTATCGGTGTGACGTGGGCAAGTACATTCCATGGAAACAAACTCGTTGTAATGAGACAACTAGAAATACAAAAACTAAGGGACCCGATGTGGGAGTAAGCCTGATCACGAAGTGTCCCCTCGATTTGATCAGCATTTTTGGTTTTCCTGAGAAGGTAAAAAGGAATGCAAAACCATGAGATAAAGGTCAAATAAAGAAGATTTATTTACGAAGGAAGCAGCGCGATTGTCATTCGTATATGGTCAGTGACGGATTTACGCATAGGCCAAATAGGTTATGGCCTAGGGCACCGCGCTTTTGGGGGCCCCGCGCAACTCTTTCCTATGACGACTTTATATGAACTAAAAATTTGCGAAACTGCGCAGAGGCATAACTTCACAATTTACTTTGAAACAACGGAAATGCAAATGTCTACTCTGGACTCTTATCAGTACAGTAACAAGACGACAACATTGTGCATCTGGGCGTAAGAGAGATGCAGACCGTCTGCATGAAAGCGGTTACAAAAAAAGAATGAAAAAGAAAAAAAACGATTCTTGATTGATGTTCAATTTTCCACTGATAGCAAGCTCGCAACAACGCAAGACCGCCAGACACTGCAAAACTCCAATGAAAAGCAATATTGCCAGTATTGGATCCTACGTTTGGTTGTTTTTACTAGATTTCGTGCAAACAGATTGCTTGTTAAAGCTCTATATGTTACTTAAATCAGCTAGAACAGTTTCTGGTGAGCTTTACTGGGAAAAACGTGTCCACATTGGGCTTACTTCGTATGGTTAGCCGAGGATGTTGCGACAATACCTTGCTTCTGTGCAAAACTTGTCTTCATGCTGTTTGCCATCGGCCTATGGCATAGGGCAGGGCTTCTCAAACTATGGGTCGCGGCCCTAAAAATGGGTCGCGAAATGTAATTTTGGGGGCACGAAACCAATTGGCTTGATCAGATTTAGCAATTTTTGTAAAATTTACAAGAAACTTGAAAGTATTTTATTTTTATGGGCAATATCGTGCTTTATGCTGTCAGTTGTTTACTATGATGCCTGCCTGAGCTATCAAATGATGATAAAAACCAGGCACAAGTTATGCGTTGTTACATCATGATTGTTTTAACGTACTGACCGATACTGACCTTACTGCATTCATTCCGACACGAAGGCATGCTTCTGTTTACAACTCTAGGTCTACTCTAGGGGTTGGGCTAACTGTTTTGAGAGCACACCGAGTAGTTTTAGACCAAAGTCAAAAGCTTCATACATAGTTTCAGAAGCACTTCGGACTTTGATTCAGAAGCTGGATACACAAACCATACGCAATTGAAGCTTTAGGAGGGCACACACCTGCCATGCCGAGGATGAGTTTGCAGAGTTATTAAACGACAAAAGTTTGCAACTGGAATTTTCAAAACAGAGTTTAGCCTATGTCGTTTTTTGATAAGAACAAGAAATAAATACACAGTCATTTCTGATCCAGCCATTCATAAACTCTAATATGGACTTTTGAACAAGATAATTGTGTGAAGCGGTATTCTCAAAATTGATATATCATCAAGTCCAAAAACAGATCTTTTTTTAAAAATGTCAAGAATGTCTTTCGACCTGCGTTGTCTTCTATCAATCTACGAAGGATTGATCCATGTAAAAAATTTTCTTAGTTGTGCTTGATAACTGCCATAAACTGAATTGTTTTTTGTTAATTATTTTTTGCCTTACTGTTTCCATTACGTGGTAGTTTTATTACTGTGTAGTTACTTTCGTGGATTTGTGTGCATTTGTAGGATTTCGTCATTGACAAAAATGCATCTTGCGATTTGCAATGAAACTTTTCCACGTATCATTAACATCTAGTCCAACGGTGCACAACCTGCGGCCGTACGGCCGCATGCGGCCTTCGATAATGAAATTTGCGGCCGTCCACATGTATTTCCAAATATAAGCTTTGGCGACCGTGTTGACGTACATTGAAGAAAAACAAACGCAAGTCAAGAAAATCAGTCGACACGATGCTTAACAATCTGGGTGGTGATGTCACAAAGAGTTATAGAATGAATACGCAATTTATATTTGAATGTGTTCTGTGTTGGTTGGCACGTATCTCATAAATATAACTCGAATTCATTGGCAGCCGTACTTTATATAAATAAAAGTAATTCGACCGATAATAGCAAAAGGTTGGACATCCCTGATCTAGGCTATCCGTTAAGGGGGGTGCATAGAAAAACCTTTTTTTAAATGGGTCGCAGAACAAAAAGGTTTGAGAAGTACTGGCAGAGAGGATTAAAGCACTATATTTTGTATTTCATGGAAAATGACAACCTCAAAACGGAATAAATAAGCTCTGTGTCCACTGAATGTATTGTGCTTGTTTGGTTCATAAAATATGTGGTTACTATTATTATGAAAAAGGAGTTTGCGTACAGGTTATCAGATCGACAGCTAGACGATATTTTCGAGGTCGGCAACATGGTCCCCCATGAAAATGTATAGGCCTACATCCGAAAAACAAACCTACAAAAAATGCTAGAAATTACGGAAATTTAACGAAGATAACTTCTGAAGTCCACGAAAGAGCTATAAATTCCAAGAAAAGATCGCATTGCCATTTGTTCCAGAGAAGAATGTAGGAAAGGCCTCGGCCCAACTGCGGGCCGTTCAGCACTTTTTACTGGGCTGTGCAACACCTATTGTTGTGGGCCACGTGGTGTGTAATAGCTAAAGTGCTGCGCCGGTTGCATGGGATAAAACAAAGGCTATTGTCCATTGTCCATTGCTACTGTTACAACTATAGAACATTGATTTTTTGACCTTAACAAGGCATTGTTGTCATTATAGGGCAGGGGTCGGAAACCTACGGCCCACGGGCCGGATCAGGCCGGCCAAGCAAAATCATCCGGCCCGCAGACCCTTTACAAATTGTAGTAAATATATGGCACGCGTAGTGGTAGTATATTTTATGAACCTGCCCTCCTTGCAATTTCATGCATTGCATACTTATGAGGAACTACTCAAGAGAAATCGCACTGTGCTATAAACGTGCTGTATGTCTTTTTTGGGGTTTTCGTTATGAACTGTGAAAATCAGGAAGTAGTCTGATTGAACTTTCATAAAGTCCCAAGTTTTAACAATATCATATGTAGCAAAGTGGTCCGAATTGTTGGTGGAAAATTAGTACGGCCCGCCATACCTTGCGAAGTTTGTTTATGACCCGCGACTAGGGTTGCTGACCCGTGGTAAGGTTGCTGACCCGTGGTAAGATTGCCGACGCCTGTTATAGGGTTTATGACATTAAAATAGCATTGTTATGTTACAGATAGGTGAATACAACATAATGGGCCTTCAAAATAAGTACGGGCCTTTAATTACGACTGAATGGTGTCTTGGTCAGGGTCGTCGCCCGGCCTCCATTTAAAAAATCTGTGTCCCCCATTTCATGTTTGCCCCCCCGGTTGCTACATCCAATATTCAATTTAAAAATGTGCCCCACTTTGTGGTTTTTGGTCCCCCTGCTGCGAAATCCTGCTACGGGCCTGGGCTTTGGGCCTTCATAACGAAAGTTTGCTGATCACTGCTGTACGCAGTACTGTTGAACGGAGCTTCAGCAAGTTGAAGTTAATCAAAATGTTTCAGACACCAACTATGACTGATGAAAGACTAACAAATATGGCAATGGTATTTATTGAAAGTGAAACTGCAAAAACATTAGACATGACTGAGTAGATAAAAACATTTGCATGTTAAAAACTAGGAAAAATCATTTTCCTAGCTTGGAATATACAATAGCACATTCTAAAGTCTGTCTGCTTTATATGTTGTGTTAATGCTGTAGAAACATGCTTTTATAAACATTTGTTGAAATAAATCTGCATTTATGTTTATATAAATATTATGTGTCAAAAGTAATATATTGTATATATTGTATATATGGGGCCTCAAAGTCCAGGCTTGCGGGGGCCTAAACCACCAAGCACTGGCCGTGGTTTTGACAGAACGTTGGCACGAATGCTCAAATATTTGTTCGTATGAAGTGTTTTATACGAATCAAAGTATTTAGCATCCAAAAAAGTCGGAAACGTACCTTTTTATACGTTGTAGCTCTCGATCAACGTTTTGGCTATGAAAGGAAGGACGAGGACTCAATGGCGTGTAGAGGAGGGGCAAACGAGGCGACGGCCCTGGGCATCCAAGCCAGGGGTCATCCAAAGAGTGAACTTACAAAAATTGAAATACAGTAACTAAATGATTTTTTCTATTGTAAGGCTACTAACATAGTGCTGCATAGATTAACTTTTTCGAAACCTGTTTTTTGTCAACGCTAGTTTTTACGTATTCGAATGGCAGTAATTCTCACATTCTTCAATACCAGGGACCTATACTCTAGGTGTGCGGCGCACACCCAATCAAACTGATAGTGACGTGACTTTTTCCAAATCGTGCGATCACAAGAAAATCACAAAAAAAGGGAATGAAAGATATATAATTACAGATGCTTAATTTATTTTCTGAGCGAAATTTCAAAACTGTCCCATCTCAACTTGCACGTTTAGCTGACTTTTTGATGCTTTACTAGTTTCCCGTTTCGTTTTTTGATGTGGCAAGAAACAAGTTGGATGTACCCATGCCCGAACCTAAAGTCTTTCGTACGTAAATGTACTGTATTGAAGAAAGTAATTGTGACATTGTTGGGACTCTTCGGCGTCCCTCCGGTAATTCGTCGCCCGGGGCATGGTACCGCCGTGCTCCGCTCGTTACGCCCCTGGATGGTTGACTGCTGTATTTCGCTCCGGTCTCCTAACTTGGAGCGCTGATATGTTCATTGCAGTGACACATTGTACAACAACGAGTAAGGAGAGTAGAAAAATATGCAGATTGTATCAAAAAAACTCGCCAAAACGTTGCTTTGGAAACGTGAATATGACCTCATATTGTAACATCACCAACTGCGTATATCCAGTAACGATTACCACCATACGCCACTGCTCAGTACTAGAATTTGGGAATTTGGTAGGGGGCGTACAGTTAAGCAGTCGCCCCGGGCATCACCACACCTCTGCACGCCACTGCAAAGACTTGTGGTATGTCATTATCCTTGTTTCCTCATCATCAGAACATTTCCAATTGTAGACGATAAATATCACTTCGAAATCAAAGTCTAGCTAGCCTTTCTCGATTAATGTTGATCATAAGCAAAGACGTATGAGTGAATTTACAAGTTGAGAACATGGGCGTCGGAAGGATTTTTTCCAGGAGGGAGCACTAGGGAATTTTTCCAAATTTTTTCCAGGGGGGCAAAAGTGGTGAAATTTATTTTTTCCCACTCAAAACTAAGAAAACAACCTTTTTTGCTAAAATTTTCAAAATGCAGGGGAGGCCTTGGTCCCCCTGCCCCCCTTCCGACGCCCATGGTTGAGAACATTTATTTTTTCTCAACATCAATGCCCTGTTAGTTTAAACTAGCACAAAATAACCAATCTTGAACTTTTGTCGTTTTTCTTAGTGGCTTGATTTTTCAGATGAATTCTTTTACGTTGTTTCTGACAATGAGCACAAACCTTTTAATGTACCACTGGGAAGTATTTGTTGATCTTCGATAACAATTTTTATGAAAAAAGACGGAAATTTATAAATATTAACTTAAGCCTTTCAAATATTTTACGGGTTACTACTACTTCATGAGTTCTTCTTAATAATTATTTCAAAAAGCGACTCAAAGTGAGCCATTTGGTATACGTCAGAGCCTTTACAAATTAACCAAGTATCATGCGCAATTGGTAATTACTGCATTCGTAACTAGTAGTGTTACGGGAGGTAACAAATTGAATTGTCGTTTTATTCAAATAGCAAAACACGACAAGGGCAATTTTTAAGAAGAAAAAATCAGTTAAAAACAGCTTATTTTACTTTTGTTTATCTATTGTTTCAGCCATAGTGAAAGACTTATTTGGCGAGTCATTAAAGATTCTACAGTACACAAGAACAACTATAGTGGGTCCAGCAGGGCGCATGCCAATCACATTGGGAGATATTGTAGCCAAGCAGCAGATATGAATAAATTTATGCTTTTCAAATCCATATCCCATTCAACAATTTTTTTTCAAAATCTAATCGAAACCCGAATCCGAAAACTGACAGTTTTAAAATCCAAATCTTGTTTAAATCCAAAAGCCTATTGCTATAACTGTTAGGCTATACGTAATCCAACTCAACGATTCAAAGACAAAAATGGCTTGGAAACTAATTCAAATTAACTTATGCTCTACCTTTGGCTCACAACATTATAATAATTGGCACTTCAAAGACTTCAAGGCAATCACTATCAGCAGCTCAGAAAGAATAACACCAGAAAGAATAACAGGTAGGCTATGCAACACAAGCAACTCATTAGTAAATAGGCCTCATATATAAATAGTGCTAAATGTTAAATATTAGCCTATACCACTTACGCTGATGACATACTCCATTATCGACATCTCTCACTTTTCAGGCTTAGATGTACATAACCGCTTTGCTGGCTTCTTGACAATGCTCGTTTTGTCTTTTCCTTAACAGTCTTCGTGTTAGTGAGTTTGTTTTTGTTTTAACATGTCTAACAAGTAAAAATATTCTTTCTAGTGATGCAGTAGAATGTGGCAAACCGCAAATCTGGTCAGTAAATCATAAAGTATTCCAAACTCGGAGTTATCTAAGCCAGCGTGGTCCAACTACTTTTGACCTACGGGCCATTTTACACAAACGTGCGCCACAAACAACTCGTGCGCCACTTCCAACAAAATGATGTATAAAACAACAGATTCACAACATTAAAACTAAAAAAGGGAAGATAAGTAAGGGCTTCATTGAAATTATCACAAAAGAGCAAATAGCAATTTCTTACAAATCTCTTTCAGTGGGATGCCTGTGGTCGAGGCTTCTCTGAAACTATCGTTCCATTATCAATACCAGTTTTAGTGGTGCAAGTCGGAGACTATCGTCCAGCGTTTCGTCTGTCATTCGATTTCTGTTTTTAGATTTAACTTCCTTCATAGTAGAAAATGTACTCTCACACACGTATGTGTTTCCAAACATCGAGTGCATTTTTAGTGCAAAATCTTTAAGTTTAGCAAATTTATCTTTGCTGACTAATTTCCAGAAGCTGTCTAGTCTCTAACACCGTTAGTATTGTACATTTTTATTAAAAGATGTTATGCTTATTCTAACTAAAATTACCTATTGCAGGGATGGGCAATTAATTTGGCTGGAGGGACACTTTGAGTAGGCCGCGTTTAGCGGATAGATAGACAGATTTATTTGGCGGTAATGAGTTCATTGCGCGAGACGTGCTCTTCAAGGAAACGAACGCCCGGGACCGAAAAAACGCAGTGGTTACCCAGACATGTGCCCCAGCGGAGGGTTAGGGGAGGGCCGTACCTTCTAATTTGATCGTGAAACATATTAATAAAACAAAATGGTACACAGAAAATGCATTATTCATTGTTCTTGTGCAAATGCACTATATCTAGCGCAAGCAATTCTGTGAGACAAATGTAACCTCACACACTTTTCAACAAATTATATAAATCAGGAATATATAGATTTATTGGACAAAGACACGTGTTTAAAGTATTGATATAGCCTCCAGCCTCTTTTTTTCTGAAACTTTTGGTCATTTGTCTCCTGTTAGTATTAAGATTTGCTTTAACAGCACTCACTAGTTTGTATTTTCGAACATTATGACCGAATTGACTTTAATGCTTTTTTGTCATTTGAAAAAAAATTCAGTCTATGATGGAAAAATGACCAAAAATAACCTAGCCTCTAGCTGATCTTCAGGCACAAGATGGGGAAAACATAAAGCCTCATTTGCTATTTGAATCTTTTGTGAGATCTTCAGCTTCAAAGAAATCTAAAATCACTAATCTGGCGGCAAATCATTACTCCAACGCAAATTGATTATTACTTTGCACGAATAGAACAACCAAAGAATTAGAACATTCTGACATAAACATGAACATCAAATTCTTCAGCTGGCGTCTGGAACAACAGCCGTTCACCCAAATGCAAATCTTTCACTTCTTTAAACAACCGTTTGTTATTCATTCATGTTACTTCTGCTGCGCGAGCAACTGCATGGCTGACTGTACTGGATGGTAAGCAACTTACAGTATTTGATAATGATATTGATGCGGGTGTGAGGGTACCGACTGAAGACGTTTTGTTTAAAACCGATTAACTAAGTACTTTTTTTACGTGATGATCGTATGCGAACATTCACATTGTAATGACCGGAAGATATGTTTATTATGCCAAATTTTTATTTGAAAAAACAGATTTGACGGGATTTTTCATAATTAAACCGATGGACCTAGATACCCCGATGGACTAAAAAAAAACATATCTGGGTGGAAAAAAACAGCAGTGGGAGCCCTGCCACTGGACTGTTATTTTGTTGTACACTTGGTTGTTTGTTTTGGTTAATTGTTCCTACTGTGACCTTTTCCTTTCCAATCTAAAGCGGGCAGCTGGAGTTGCAATTTTTCAATTAGATTCTCTTAATTGGTAGCTTTACTGTTTGTGGGTTATATTCAATTATATTTTGTATTTCATGTACTTCGCAGAGCTGACGATGCCTACTTCGTAGGCGAAATATATGCTCTGTTAAATTTTTAGTGTCTGATTCTTTGCTGGTAAAGGATTTCGTTCGAAAGACAGTGTTACTAAGTACAGGTATAAGAGATGATCATGGAGCCGAAATGCAGGAGTGGACGCCTGCCGGAGTTTGGATTTTAGACCGGAGCAAGAGCTGCAGTCAATATGTTATGTTCTAGCCGGAGTCAACATCAAGGTCTGTGTAGGAGCCAATCAAAATTTTCAAGGAACCTCTTTAGATTTCTGTAATGATGCTCGTTGTTGTCAAACAGAATATAATTAAATGAGACGTGTTTTCTGACCTGCGTCGTCATATATCACAAAATTGTGACACTGGGTAGGAGTATTTCACCACTAATGATGGTTTCAGAAGTTAGTGCCTATACAAAATAAAGTGTGTAAGTGACAATGCAGTTCGGGAACTTAGGAATCCATGCCGTAACCATGGGATTGTTGGACTAATGATGTGGGCAAGAGCACAAGACAAACGAAAAGAATAGTGGTCAACAAAACAGGCTATAAAGAAGTAACAGTGTGCCGAAATGACCTACAGCATAGTGATAGGTCTTGACAAGTAAGAAGTGATAATAATAACATTTTATTTCAGACACATGATCCATGTCATAGGCACAATCAAACGACGCAAGAACACAAAAAAATAGATAGCCATAACGCATTACAGAATAGCTAGGTGTTTGCACGGGACCGCACTGGTAGGAGCAAATCAATTTAACAGCACCGCAACTCTGTAGCGTCTCATAGGCGGATCCAGGATTTTTTTTAGGGGGGGCTCAAGGACGAGTTCATCCGGATGTGTACTGACTGCATATCAGTGAAGACCCAACTGCTCATACACGGTTAATAACCATACAAATTTTGGCTAAATTGCATTCTCACCATTACCCAGCCTTACTGGGACGTTTCCGGAACAGAAGCGGCCTTCAAAACAATTTAGAAATTCTACTCAAACTTATCTAACCTTGAAAAAGTAACTTGTTGAATGTCGGAAAAGTTTTATTATTCGCGAAACAAACACAGGTCCACGCCAAAAAACGCGTGGAGCAGGCATAAAAGCAGTCCCGTCGCCAAGGGGGGCTTTGGTGGGCTTAGCCCCTCCAAACAAAGCTCTAAGCCCCCCAAACTAAAATATGAAACATTATATATCAGTGGAATTTTTGTGAAATTTGAATGTCAAGACCCCCCTGCACACACATCAAGCCCCCCCGCACAAACGTAAAGCCCCCCTATTGACGACTTTCTGGCGTTCGGTTCTGCATAGAAGTGACACAAAAACTACACGAAGAAACCTGAATTGCTGCCAATAACTGTTGTTGGCAGTCTGTGCAAAATCCATGCCGTATTGTGTTCGAAAATTGCAGATTCTCATGATAGAAGTTCATGACATTCGGATATGAAAATTTGTTTATTTTCGGAACATTTTCCGATTTTTATTGCATAACACCAAAGACGTAACGAGTAGGGCAAAGGGGAATATTCCCCGGATGCCGAATCACTGCGGGGGGCCAAAACTCACAACAATGCCTAAGCACTTTTTCAAAACAGTACATTTGCTTTCGAAAGACCTCAGGTTCGAATATGGGGCGCCAAACTTGTTTCTTGTTCCAGGCGCCATCTAACCTCGTTACGCTCCTACACATCACGATTGTCTAGCTAAAATGGCAAATTTTTTTTACAAAATTACCTGCCCATCAGTGGTAAACTATCAATCACAAAAAATTTGAAACAAAATGCTGTTGATTATCGAAATAGTTTGACCATAGAAAATAACTTAAGGTCGAAAAAAAGGTATATTATTTCGAAAACAAGCACAACTTTCCCTCCCACCAAAAAACGCTTGGGGTATGCGTAGAGACAAACATGACAAAAAACTCGAAAGCAATTATGCTGGCACTTTGCCTGGAAGTTGTTTATTGCATCACAAGGGCATTGAAAATGTTTAGACAACATTTTTCCACGTCACAGCGGGAAACGTGAAGTTTGCAGTAGGCCTATGTCAATGACAAGATTCTCATCCATTCAATATTTTGTACGAAACGCGACTATATCGCGGTAACGAAATTTTAGAAATGCTGTTCAGTAGGTTGAAAAAAATTATTAGAGACAGCAGAATATTGGTTGCTAGAAAGGCATCTTATTTCGTGCTGAGCTGAACTTTTGTCCAAAAATTGTTGCTGGCAGGCAGGGGTGTATCGCTAAAATTAGAGGTGTCGGAACCGGGCTCGTAACCAGCTTGGGACACCAGGGGGAGAGGAGTTTTCTGAGAGGGGACCAAATTTTTTAAACTACGCCCAATAATTTTAAACTATGTACCAAATATTTCTCCAGGGGGGGGGCGAAAAATTTTGCATGGAGAGGCTTCGCCTCCCCTCGTTATGGGCCTGGTGGGAGCGCCGTTCCCACACTAAACATAAAGGAAGACTGATTCGTTTACAAGAATTTCCACACTGGGTCTTCCTGTTTCACTTTAGTGCTACGGTGGTATGCACGAGATAGCTTGTCATTTATTTATTTATGCTGCTCCAGGCGCTACACGTAGAAATTGAAATGAAAAATCTAAATCTCCAAGTAACGTTACTAGTGCAAAAAAGTGTGGGAACGCCATTCCCACCCCACTACACCCTTGCTGACAGGTCTGATGCTAAGCAGTAGTCATCTTTAGCATAGCCTGCAGCTAATCTAGCACGCTTCATTTTAAGCCTACCTGACATGTAGGCTACGTTTTACGGTTAGGTTTGCTGTTTTGGAATTTACGCTGTCATTGAGCGCTCTAACCTAGCCTG
>JGI24158J21664_10009918_pt1 | contig 12709 bp, 6 predicted proteins | sample Ectturendosymbi3_FD_21664 | JGI IMG/M metagenome (IMG submission 21664) | reverse complement strand
CATGGTAGGTTCTTGAAATGGTTGTAGTCATGTTGAAAATTTCATGAAACAGACACCATTTCACCATTTTCCGATGTTCCGCATTTCAGAGCACAAATAATTTCTCAAGAGCAATGATGTGGATGTGTGGTTGGTCTTTTTCCCCTATGAAACAATTTACCATCGTGTAAAGGTGTTGCACTTTAAGCAATATTGAAATATTTAAAGCATAAAAGAATAATCGTCTGCGTGTGTTCTACGGACCATCTGGTCTGAGACAAATAAATAAATCTGTAGTGATCATCAAACACCCGCTTGTTCTTAAGTAGAACATCAATTTTCTTGTGATCTGACGAATCTGTCACGTATTTGTAATCTAGTGTTTTTTATCATGAAATCTTGTACTTTTCCATAACAACAAAGTGGCAACACTGGAATAGACACAACCTGAGTCTAGTTAAGAGTAGACTGACTGAGTGACAGACTAGAGCTGCTGTTCAACCTTTGTGGGAATAAAGTCCAAACAGTGTGAAACCAAAATTCTTACTATTTAGTCAAGCCAGATGAAGCAAAATAGCTAATTTTCTCATGTGAAGCGAAATGATAACAACGGCGAAGGTGTGGACGGTAATGAGCAATGTGGTCCAAATGTAAAAGAGGCACCTAATCCGAAGCACACCAAATGTAATTCAATTGAAAAAGTTAGAAAAAGGGACGACACATATTTGAGATACGGGTTCTCTTTGCCGGATGACCAAATTCTGAATGTATAGCAGCTACATTCCAGAAATGCAACAACAACCGAGCAGAACCGTCGCCACAAAGTTTTCAATAGGGGAGCTTTGTAATTCTGTGGGGGTCTTTGCGTTTGTGCGGGAGGCTTGACATTATAAAATTTACCAAAACTCCACATATTTATAGTGTTTCACGTTTCAATTTGGGAGGGCTTAGAGCTTTGTTTGGGAGGGGCTAAGCCCACCAAAGTCCCCGTGGCGACGGGACTGCAACCGAGTCATTTCAAATTTATTGCTTTTCAACATCTGTAACAACTGTTTATATGTTGAAGTGTCTAGCAGCGAAATATCTGATTTTCTTACGAGTAATCCGTTTTTTTTCAATTTTTGTTAATGGGTGTTCCATGACAAACGCGAAAGTATATCAGGGATTCCACGATGACAAAAAGGTTGAAGAGCACTGGTAGAAGTAGAAAGTAAGATAAAAAATAAAAGGTTACTCTCTTCATTGAACGTGCTCATCGAAAGATGTGTCAAATGCAATGCTAATTTGCTAAATTCTTCTTATTTGCAGTTCAAAGTAGGAATAACGAGACATGTGAGTATTTTGTGTTTTTTCATGTGCATGAAGAGATTTTCCTGATTTTGTGCTGACTTGCATAGTCTTTTAGATAACTGCCAAAGTTCTGTTAAATAGNGGAACTCATGCAAAATAAAATAGTAACAAACATGGGATGACCGTGTCCAATAACAAGAAAACAGAAATTTGGTTGTTTATTGAATATAAATTTCAGGTTATTCAATATGCGGCAAAGAAATTCGAACAGAACTGACAGGCTCCATCACTTCGCCAAACCACCTTCTCGGATATCCTGCTGGAATCTCGTGCAGATGGGAGATAAGAGCACCCAGCCACTTGGTATGAAACGCAAAAAAACATTCCCTCTTTTCTTTAAGTCACTGTCCAGATACTGCAAGTAGGCATTTAAAATTTATACCAAAACCACAGCAGTTTAACAGCATGCCTCTACAATTTCGAGGCAGCTAAATCTCATCGCAAAGGGATTTTCGAGGAAATCGAATTCACGTTATTTACGCACTTTCAGACCTGTAACTTGCAAACAAAAGCTCTTTGGTGGAATGATGGAAAAATTAAAGAAAGATTTCGAGAAAGCACCTGAACTGAGTTTCAAACACAAGCTATGACCATAATGCTGGTTTTACCGAGGTCAAAAATTAAAACTAGAGCCAATTGTTGTGCGGCTAGCTTCAAGCAACCACTGCTATGAGTCACACCAGAGTTGTAAATCGGGCTGGGCTGTGTTTCGGGCCGGGTTCAGGCTTAAGTTTGTCAAAATGTGTCGGGCCGATTTAGGGCCTGCATAAAAATTTTTTTATGGTATTCAAAGTAACGATTTTTTTCTTTCGTGACGTACATTTGTTCTGCTCACTGTAGTACGAATTCTGTTTAGGTGAAGTTATTGTGATTTTTCTTCAGCTAATTCTTTTTGCAAACGCAGCTGCATTCTTTTGTTCACCTCTCGGATTAGTCTCACACTTTTTGAGAAGGCGACAGCAGCGAGAAAATTACCACGCGATGGCCATGCTTCGAAAAGAGCAATTCCTTACGCGATTCTTGGCTTGTTTTAAGAAACGATGGCCTACAAATCGTTTTTTCATACCTATAGCTATCCTAGAGAGTTTCTTTTACGTCTATAGCGCCATCGTGGATAGTTTCTTGATAGTTTCTTTTTTCTTGAGAAACATTACACTCTGCAGTATTATCGTTGACTAACAAACTAAGTTTGTGCTTGTTTAAGCCAATCGTTTGGTTAAAGTTATTGCTATTTTTGGTGTGATAAAATCGTGTGCCTGCAGCTGTACACGCACACTACGTTGTTTGATGCCCGTCAGTTTCACATATCTTGACTCACTCGAAAAATTTGGCTTTCCGGCATAAATCGGGTTCAAAAACAAATGTGGGGCTCGGGCCGGGTTTGCTCTTCAAAATGAGGCCCGTTTACAACTTTGAGTCACCCAAACATTCTTCGGGTCTTGTGGCCTGTTCAACTAAGAACTGCTGACCGCCACTATTGGACCGTAAAATACGTAACCAAATTTTCAGCATATTTTTTGGTCAAACAACAAAATACTCAAGGTTTCCTGTTGAAACTTCGAGGAAATAACTACCGTGCTCTGTTTTAAGAACTTTGCAATGACCCCGAATGCACATATCTTCATTTCAACGACAAGCCTCCGCAAGGGCGCGCAGCTGAACCTGCTCGTAAAGTACTTTACTAGGAAATCGATTTCGCGTCATTTAGACTAGAGTCTTCAATTCTCAACGACACGAAGAGAAAATGTATGCTAACCTTTCAAGAAATATTGGAAATGTGTTGAAGCAAAAGATAGACTTAAAAAAACTGGTTCAACAAGGAAAACTTTGCAAGCAGAAGTAGCTGCGTTGCCCATGCGGAGATCATTTGCTGAAAACTAGACATGTGCAGTCAGAATCGTCGCAAAGTTGTGAAAGCAGAGCTCGGCAATCAGATTCTTCGAAGGCTTAACAACAAATCTGCACTCTTGTGTTCTCTTCACAACATTCTAAGTCGCACAAAGACAACCTTTTCTATGTCCGCACAAACAGCTTAGAAGAACATCATTTCCCTTTCTGCGCATTAGAGCGAGATGGGTGAAAACCTGCCAAAATTAAGGACATTAGTACGAATTTTGCGGTAAAACATTTGCAGTAATTGAAAACGAAATTGTAGTCATTATCCATATTTAGCAGAAACTAGGCGTGATTTTTCTGTAGACTGTGGATTTACAATCGGGCTGAAAAAAAACCAGGTGTAAATCTCTAATTTAAGAGTTTTGTTATATCTGAACGAAAATGCTTTGTGAAAAGCAGACTGAAATACTGTTCATCGGCGTATTTTCACGAGAGAATATTAACTTTGAAATGTTTTTGTGTGCGGAACAGTTAATTTACAATGCAATTAAAGAATTAGTAACTTAAAGATTTAATTCTAAATGTCTGTTGATAAAAATGTTTGTTGCAATTGTTTTGAATACAAATATGACATTAGAAATTGTTTGAGCAACCTTATCCGTTTTCAGTGCTAATTTTCAAAAACGTTTGGTCACAAAACTTGGCAGATTTTCAAAGAGATCCTTATTAGCTGTACTCTTAATTGTTGAGTAAATTTGAATTTGCTGAAGAAGTTAAATTTGTGTTCATAACAATGTTTGTTTTTAGGCAATAAAGATCGATGTCGTTTATCTGCGTTTTTACCAGTACTATTACTATTACTGTTCGTACGACTACCTGGAAGTTTACGATGGAAGACTTTTGGTAAGTTACCTACTAACAATATCTAAACTAAAAGGGTGAAAAAACTTTGTAAACATTTATCGAAGAATTCCAGTCACAAACAAGAAAGCGATTAGACCCCAGGAGCAATCACATACTGCTGAGACACATTATCAGAGTAAGTGGAGCTATGAGCAGGTGGCAGGAAAACATGCTGGTGTCAAATACGGAAACCTCTAGCGCGACACCACCTAACAACTGTGAGAAACCGGCTTTATGTTTGGGTGAAAAAAGAATCCAATGAATTGAATATTTGTTAAAATCAAACGCAACGCATGTTGAACATGTAACATATTGGCCATTGTTCGTATCACTCTTGCTGCACGTTCAATGTATGGGTGAAAGCTTGTGGGTTTTAAGTCTAAGATCAGTTTTAAATCTTACACGAACATAGACTCTTGTACACTTCACTCGTAAGCCAGAAAAAGAGACAGATGATTTACTGATTTTAATTGGTTTAAGACGATAGAAACTGTGTAGAGTGAGACAAAATGAATGCAAATTATAATGAGAGTTGCGTTTATACTGAAGGTTGGAGGAAGACGTCACTGCAGTTCTTCCACTTTAAGTGACTTTGAATCCCAGAGCAACAACGTGACAATTGTTTTCCAGTCTAGTCCTTATTCCTATACATCGTCATCATACAGGTTTCAAATCGATTACGTCATGAAAGGTGAGTTGGACTTACTTTTCTGATTGGCGCAACCCAGGAACAAGTCGACTAGAAGAGGAAAGTGGTAAAGCGCCCCTCAGTCAAATGTGCTTTCCCCCTCCACTTGCCTCAGTTTGTTTCTCCAGGCTGTAATCTGATCTCAAAAGATTTCAAGAATTAACAGTTAGACAAAGTCACATGATTCTTGACAGCGCATATGCCAAGATTAACGTTATTGTCCCCAGACACGCTGCTTTATTTCATTGTTTTGTTCATTACTAATCCGTACCTTTTGTGTGAGAGCTGCGACCGTGCACATTTCAAAGAATGATATGACTCAAAACGACTGTACATTATTTATCACATCACCTAGTTTGCTTCTTATTTGGCGCTGATTTGTGCATTGCTGCTTTTTATACGACTTCCACCTCCCTCATTGCTCATAGCGTTTCGAACGCCTCATTTAAGGAGAACTGCAGAAAGCCAGAAAATGCAGATCTGATGCTGACAGCCGTCAACGTAAATTTTGACACTTTATTTGATTTGCACTTAGGGAAGCTGAGTTCTTTTAAGTAATACAGCTTTCTGATAAATGGCCAATATCAATCTGTTTTCTAATATATCTGTCAACGATTCTATCGAAACTAAAGAAAATCCCAAGATGAGCAGCCATTACTTTGAAAACAACATGAAAGTCGTCAAACCACATACGTACATTTATCGCTCTACGAGTTTCAAAGTGATATTACCATCGGTATTATGAGCTTGTACGATGATGCACACAGGATAACGAAAAGGAATTGGTCGCTGACGCGAAATCGATTTCCTAGTAAAGCAAATTGCGATCAGATTCTGCTGCGTCTGATGCTGAATGGAAGAAAATCATGTCGTTAAAATGATGCCATGTGGTACTGTACAAGAGTAAAGCGTCATAGGGCGTTTTTTTATTTGCCGCGCTTGAAACACACAGCGAACCTGTATTGTTCAACTACTGTGTTTTGAACTTCTTCAACACAATTCTGTTAAAATTCTGTTGGTCTTTTCATTCATAAGGCAAACTCATTCAGTTTTTGGGCATTATCTATGTCAAGTCATCGGCTGTAAACTATTTCATCTATGTTTTTAGTTAGGAAAACTTCTGAAGTGCAAAACCTGTTAACACGCGATGATGCGGTCGTGATGGGAAGACGGTAAACGCAGGCAAATTTAGCCAACTTAATCGAACTTATAATTTATACTTTCCTGTGATAAGAAAAGCATAATTGAAGGTCAAATTTATGTTCCAACTTGATTTCATTTACAGAAAGCAGCTTGAGTAAGATCCGACTCTATCAAAAAAAAAAATTATGAATTCAGTCACTACGCGAAGGCGACGCAGTGACTGGACAAAGATCAGGTGGCATGGTTACACCTGCGACTTGGTTTGGTCATTCCATAGTATGCAGTCTGCAGAACTATCAGTGGTTGCTGAAAAGCATGAGTTGTTTTGAGAACGTCTAGTGCTACTGCTTTCCCCTAGAACATTCCGAGAGAAAATGCAAGTTTGGCATGTATCAACACATGCAGCCATTTCGCAAGGTACCTCCAAAATATCTCTTATCAAATTTTTAGAAGTTGTTGCATAAAATTACTTGGACTCTGCGTTGAATAACTCATTCGGTTCTAATATATTTGCCCTCTCAGTTCTGAGCATTGCCCTAATCTTGTACTTCCGACCTACCAAGAACCACACAAGTTTTTATGTTGTAAGATTCGTACGCAAAGAAGTGTTTACAATGTATAGCAATGCGAAGTGAAGCGCTGGTTGCCTCTTCGGCATTTTGGTGCAACATGCACATTGGCGTGCGCAGAAAATTTTAATGGAGGATTTTCATTCAGTGGCATATGGGGTCATTCGTATTTGGTATGTGCTGTTTGTGACGTCATAATTTGACGTCATATTCATGTTTCCAAATCAACGTTGTGGCAAAGTTGGTTGACACAATATACATATTCTTCTACACGCGCTCTCACTATGTTATATGTCCTTGCACTGAATTTAAACTGTCAGCGCTTCAAGTTCGGATGTCGGAGGAAAATACACTGAACACTACGACGCAGCAGTTCTTAACTGCAAAAATATCAGGCCGCGCGTTGAAACCGGGGAGTAAAACACACTCATCGCTACGTCAAAGCAATGTACAACTGCAAAATTAGGCTGCGCTAATGTCTCGTCGAATACGAGCAGTCGAGTATAGAAGTTGTGCGGCTGAACTGGCTAGTGCACACCTCGGTTTGCAAGATCGAACCTTGTTAAACTATACAAGAATCGAGAATGCGCATAAAGTACGCAAGAAAACTTTTGTTTTTTGTTATGTGTATAAGTCCAGCAAACTTTTAGTTTTCCTTTTTCCCTGCAGAGACCTTATCAAATGCCTGAATGCTTCTATGTTATCAACTGCCGTTTTTGAGCTTTTCCTACAGTTTTATCATGCTACAGAAATTGGTAATGTAGTCACTGCGGTCAGTGCATGCGCTGATCAGCCATAGCAGACAAAATAAAGACAGTTGTTTCGGATAAAGTGAAAAATCGCGGAACAAAGTCTTAAACATGCGTAGTGGACGAAAGGTCTGCAAAAAGCGGTGGGATTGTTTCTGGATGCAGTCGATAACCAAGATTTCCAGAAAAACCTAATTATTACTTTTTGGTCCATTTTACAATGTTCGTTGAAATTTGTATGCAAATTTATTTCGTGGTAATTGCATTGAGTCGACAAAGTAACAAGCAAAATGTAATCAAAAACAAGTAATATCCTTTGCGCAGTTAATAAAGCTTTTGTAACATATCAAACTAAAGGTGTGGTTCACCCCAAACACCCCCCCATTACGTACGTCCTTGATCATGCAACAGTTTTTTCAACCTTTTCATTGTCAGAACCAATATGCGGCGAGAGACTTCTGACGAATGCAACGGGAAACCTGACTTCTCCAAATTATCCTTTTGCCTACCCGAACAACATCGACTGCAGATGGGTCATCTCGAGTCCCACAGACGAGGCAATATAAAGTTTGCTGCTTTTTCTGCGTTTCAAAATAAGTTTGTGCTTGCAGGTTAAGCAAAATGTGCTCTGGCGGTTCAGTTAGAATTTCCATTCACTTCGTGTTACACGCTTCGGAAGCGACTGTCGCTTCCCAATAGGTTTTACATATGTTAGATTTTATAGGCCTTTTTCATGAGTGACATTTTTGATGAAAGAAAAGTGCTACCGACCATAACTTGTGCCATTTTGCGCAGCAACAAAACATTTAAAGCAATTGAAAAATTAGCAAGCTGTTTTGATTATTTAGTACATGCTACCAACAAAACTAAAATCCACATGCCCGTGGGAAAAACGATATGAGTGTCATTAGATGGAAATAACATATATGAAATATTGCAAAGCAAATCAACATCCACTACCGTCGTGTTACCAAATTAATGTATGCAACTCATGCAACGCTGTGAAACTTGAGGGGCAGAAATAAGGCATAGTCAAAACGAATGGCTAGTCGATAATGGAGCAAAGTTATTTCAACGAAACACTGCTGGTTACTAATGCCAAACCTCTGGAAGTGCTGTGTTGCGTCATCATCAGTTGTCATAATTTTCCAAGAAATCACTCTCAGCTATCAATATGCAGTTCGCATGAGCAATATTAAAAATCAGCGCTAAGTCTTCATTAAAGGCACTTTGCGTTTTGACGCCCAACTTTTTCTTTCGACTTTGTTGTTTCGCAGGTAATCGAAGTGGAGTTTATGGTTATGGACATTTACCGCGGATACTCGTCTAATTGTTACTACGATTATTTGGAAATTACTGTCGGAACAGAGCTGGTGCGTTCTTGGCAACAACGAATAGTAACGAGTGATTTAATCGTGTTTTCTTTCGTAAAGACTTTAAGAGAAACAGATTTTTGTCAAGTGTCGTACCGACAATTCACGAAAAGTACGGCTTAATTTCTATTATTCCCAAAAAGAAGCATTGGTTTACCTGCTGATGGTCAAGTGTTAAGCATTTGCATTAAGCAACCGAACGTGTATCGGAAGAAAACAACCCTGTAGGCTGCAAGGCTAGGTTGCAGGGTCCCCAAATGTTTTGGATGGTGAGCCAAATTCGCAATCTTATCAGCGCCATCGGGCGGGACTAGCCGGAACCTCCAATGCAAAAAGCAGCTATGACGTAACAATTTTATGGGTTGTTCGCAAAGTAAGGCATTTTTTGTGATTTTCCCATGATCGCACGATCTGGAAAATATCACGTCGCTATCAGTTTGATTGGGTGTGCGCCCACTCTTTGAGTATAGGTCCCATGGTAATGGAGAATGTGAGAATTACTGGCATTTTAATACTGTACCTAAAAACTAGTGTTGACAAAAACGCAAGTTTTGAAAAATTAAATCCATGTAGTATGTGTTAGTAGCCTTACAATAGAAAGAATGTACAATGCAATGACAACCTATCTCTATTTTGATAATTATAAATTCGACATTTGCGATGCAATGGTCTTTTATGACTTTTTATCATCTACTCGTAAGTATGCGCTGGAAGATTTTCACGTGTCCGCTGACACCTCGATGCAAAACTGATTTCGAGTTTTCTCATTTTTACTCACGTGTTCCCTCCCTTGCAGTAAACTGATCTTAGCAATACTTTTCTTTCTTTAGCACTAAACTTGCCAATAGCGTCACAGTTTGGGAGTGATTAAAAGTAACATACAATCTCTATTATTGCAGTATTCGAATGCTTGAAGTAGCTTCAAACTAAACTTTTGTTCGCTAAAATGAAAGCTAGTCAGGCAATGTACATCCTCACGAAGAAAGTGACAATTTTCAGCCCAGTAGTTCGGTTAGACATAGCCAGCCGGGATTCTATGTAGAATAAATTGCTTTTATTTCACGCATTGCAAGTAGACTTTATAACTTTTATAGTTAAGGTTTTGTCAAAGCGGAAAAGTTGTTTCTTTTGCTTTCTAAAGCCTATCAGGATACAATTCTCAATTACACCAAATGGTTTTTGCTTTTTGTGTAATGTCATCTTATATTAGGATGAATTAAGTTTCAATTACGAGGTTCATGAAACACATGTAACTCTACGTTTTTTATTTCATCTTGAAAACCGAAATGCCATTGCCGTAAACTACTGACAGGTCAACTACATGTGACCTCAATGACAAAATCGCTGTCGATTATAAGTATTTCACAGTAATTTTTTAGTTTGTGCAAATGCAGCTATAAGCACAAGTATTTCATGTCAACTAAAAACCATGAAAAGTGGTCAAAGCAGTCCGTTTTATCGATGACATCTCTAAATCGTTTTAGATATACCGTTTTGTATTTCAGGAGACAAATCACATATCGTTCCTTTTTATACATTTATTGTTAGTCAAAAATTCTGACAATTTTGTTGTATGAATTGCATCATGGAGAGCAAGACATCTAAGACCACCAACGCAGATGCACTGTTCAATTTAGTTCATTCAGATTGATGACTGATATCCAGGCTGACCAAAAAAATGAAGTTGGGTCTGCTAGAATTAATTAGTTCTCCTCCTGGGCAAAGATTGTGACAAATGTCAGTTCAACATATTTCATGTCAGTACAATACAAGCTACACTTTTGTGTTCAGTCTAAATAACATCAAAGGTGTTGCTTGCGAGGTAGCTTGCTATAGGTTTGCGAGTAAAAGTTGAAAACATAAACATAGTTTTGTCACAAAACTGAGAACAAGTTACCTGAGATCTAAGAATTTATTATGATTATACATAGCGCACGTATGAAGAATACCCAGATGTAAATGCTGTTGAAATTTGTTGGAAACTCTGGTGGCGTATGAATTGTCTCTTTGTTGGTCCTAAAAAATAGCTTTTCTAAGTTGGGCCGATTCCAACACAAATAAAGTGTTACCATTCCGAGGTCACGGTTTCAGCCGCTGTTGCACCCAACGGTAGTTGCAAAGTCATGAGTTTTTTAATAACCACGCATTTGGCATACCGTTATTTTCTTTGTGCAGTACACTGGAAAAAGACTCTGCGGTAACGTTACTCCAAGAAATTTTGCTGCATTCAACAGCACAGTCTTGATTACTTTCCATTCCGGTAATTCGAACAGTTTTTACAATCACACGGGATTTTATCTTTCATGGAAAACCAAAGGTAATGTACTTCAACACGAACTTTTTTCTGGGCCATCAATACAAAAGTTACCAACATCAACGCGATGTGTCTGATAAAACAATAAAATTTTCTAAGTATCTTTATTTATCTCACACGCAAACTGGAGTTTACTTGTAACAGTCAGAAATATCAAGGTCTGTCTGGTAATTTTTCGGTAATTAATCAATTCATTCATTTTCATATTCGCTTATCTTCTCGGGAGGATAGCGGGGGCCTTGCAGGCTCGAAATATCTCGCTTTCAAAAGCAATCTCAGGTAGTTCTGCTGGCTCCACACCAAAATGGGACCAAATTTGCAGTCACTCAACCGGTCCTTAGATGACTTCTAGGCCGCTTTCCAGTGAGTGCAGCCACCAAAACTTGATTCGCCAATCTTTCCTGGGACATTCTGGCCACATGGCGGAACCAACGAAACCGGGACGTTACTATGCGGAGAAGTGGCTCAACATAAAGGGTCCTATAAATGTCTGAAAAAAATTCCAATTTCATGTTTTTAATGTGATGTGTCAAACGTTTAAAGGTGGCATAAGATCATGAAGCTCATTTGTTTTCAAAGTTCTATTCGAAAAGTTGTAAAGTGTCTGTATGTAAGAAAAAACGTCCGACATTTATTCAAATATGAACAAGGTTAACAAACTCTCACCTGTACGCAGAAGGCAACTAATGTCTTAGAACTTTGACTGTCACTTACTGGAACATACTTCAAAATCTGAAAATGTTTTTAAAATGTAGATTACAAGTATCTATAGCGTTGGTTTTGCTCACATGATCAAGCAAAATAAATGTTTTGCTGATAAACGTTTTATTCGTCGTTATCAGAACAGTGTTTGGCTTCTGAGCATACTTGTTGGAACGGAACTTGCATACCCGGGAATCAGCAATGTGATGGAATGCAGGACTGCGAAGACAACAGCGACGAAATTGAATGTGGTAATTATGTCTAATTTTTATTATTATCAAAACATTGCAATATCAAAAAAAGACTTGACAGTTTGCTGAGCGGCCCTGTGCAAACTATGTGTTTCCTCGAAGCTTCATTTCTCAAATTCTAGTGAAAGTTGGACCATTGTTCAACCTCTTTAATGATGTTGTTTACGTTGGCACCTAAACTTTAGCGTGCTTTTATAGTTTATATAAATCCTAAATGAGATTTAGAAATGTTTTTGAGATTAACAGTTGGCAGAAATAATGGAAAAGAAACGAATGTAACTGCTTCAAATCTTTAGAGAATTTTCTGAGGATAACTTTCCTGTGAGACGTTTTTTCGTTCTTATAATTTTCGTGACTTCCACTTTATTTATCTGAATCTTGTTCATCCGATGCAAATAAAGCAACCCAAAGCTATGACTCTCTCATCTTGTTCAAACTGAAATTGAATATTTCATACCAATTTATGGTGATACCAACAACAAACAAAGCAAGCTATGTTAATAACTACTAAATAGACACAAAAGTTTAAGCAATAAAATCACAACTTCACAACCTTTAGTATTTTGCACATTTAAACGGATATGGTTTGTCTAATTTTGAGTGTATTGCAAACTTTTGTTCAGGCTACTCATCTTCGAATTCGAGCGAATGTGGGAAGCCTGCAATAGCTCCTCGCTTTACCTGGGTAAGTTGAAAATGTAATTTTTGTTTGGTAAAAAAGACCAGCCCCTCATCAGTTGAAGAACTGCAAGCGACGTTCAGCCAAACAAAAACATTTTTATTTTTAATGGCTGGAAAATCTGTAAGAACGTGTTTCTTAGTTTGATTTGGTTTTTCGTGCAAGTTTTTATG
>JGI24158J21664_10009916_pt1 | contig 12710 bp, 11 predicted proteins | sample Ectturendosymbi3_FD_21664 | JGI IMG/M metagenome (IMG submission 21664) | reverse complement strand
AATAGCTGTTTTTTTTCCATAAACTTACTTCGACCTCTCAAGAGCAGTACAACACCGTTTCACAAAATGTTCTCCTGTTTCAGCTTTTATCCTGTTTTCAGCAGGCGTCATTACAGTTTGGTTGTCCCAACCAACCTGCAGAGTATGGTCACCCCAAGCTTTAGTCAGTGTAAGGGTTAGGGTTGTCAGGTTGAGGTTAGAGTTAGGGTCCATGATGGGGATTTAAGTCAGGATACATTTGAAAATTGGTTTTTCTATAGGTAAAAACAGAAGTTGATGAGACCAGTAAATTTTTAAATTAGCGTCACTCCTGATGATTGTTGAATGAGCGACGCTGATCAGCTGAGTTATTCATGGTGATCAGATCCAGCTGGCTATCCCTACAACTTACTGTAATACTTGTTTTCATTGTTGACTCTGTTACAACGCATATCAGCGTTTTTTATTTTGTGGTCAAGACTAATTTCAGTAATATTTCGAAGTAGTACTAGATGCTCTCAATATAAAGGTCGCGAATTTGTCAACTTAACCGTAATAAAGGATCTCAAACCGTTAAGTCGACACGTTATGCATACCGATGCCGTTTCAATGCAAAAAGAATCTTCCGAAGATCCAATCCGACCGAAAACGATGCAGTGCACATAAGGATGGCCTGAAACACTGGACTGTAATCACCCAACTGTAAAATTTTAGAAAATAGCTGAATAACTAACATGTGTCACGTTTGTTTTCTGAATGGCCGCAGAGCAGCATCTCCGCAAATATTCAAAAACAAATTCTACTCTGAGTGCACGAAGGATAGTTCGGAAAAAAGCTAATGAAACAGTTGGTGAGAACCTCCGTTTTCTAGCCAAACATTGATGCTAACATAATGGATTTATGTCGCCCAGTGCATTACCTGAGCTACCTAATGTGATTGTTCATTCTTGGATGTTGCCTGAGAAGCCAAACCAAATGCAACACTATTGGTTAGAAGCATCTGCATTAAACTTGGTCTTTCTTTCACTGGGATTTATTGCTCAAAATCACAGAGAAAATTGAATAATTTTTGTGGAAGTATCTTGAAACAACAAAAAGCGTTAAAAAACAGTATCATGCAGATGCACAATTGCTTTTGCCACATGCAGTATAACGCGAAAAGCAACTCAACAAAATGCTTTCAGATTTTTGGTTTTATGCAAACGTGTTATATTGCGGGTAAATTCAAGGAATGAAATGATGACGTCTTTCAAATTCGTATAAGAAATATTTTCGCATCGAGCAAATACTTACATCAGTGTTTCTCAAACTTTTTCTGATTGCGTACCATTTGGTGCTTTTTACCGTCGTTGCGCACCACCTGTTCCAGAAAAACCTAATCTACTCCAATGTGCCTATAATGGGTAAAATAAAAAGTTAAATAAAAAAGAAACAATTTTATGCGATGACTGCAACTGTTTAACATAAAAAGCAGCTGTTTATCTCAAATAAAAGTGGGTAACTTTACCTATAGGGTGAATCAATATTGCAAAGAAACAAGTGGAATGTGAAACTTTCAGTAATAGAATCCAGAAATTTACCTCGCACAAAAATTTTGCACACGACCCCGAATTCGCTCGAACTTTTTCGATTCAAGAAATAATAATGCAACCACTTGAAAAACCCTGGTGTTCCACAGGCCGAGAACCACTCCTTTAAAGGGACATTTGTTTTCGAAACATTTAAATCGTTGGTTGTTGCTTTATTATTTCTTAAATTAAAAATGTTCCATTACATTTGTGCAAAAATGGTTATCACTATCAGCAGAAGGCTTAGTTTCATTGAATTTGCTTCGTACTCCACTGGAGCGTCAGGAGAAGTCACCTCCGCATGCTTGCACCAGCACGGGCCACCAGGCTATTTTCGTAGGGAATCCTGCATTGATAGTGAGTCAGTGGTGTCACGGCGCGCAAAACGTTAGCTTTGCACTCATCCATTACCGCCTAGAACAGGGTTCTCAAACGGCCCTTGTGAACCACGAGCAGAAACCTTCACCAGGTAGCTTTGACGTGATATTGCATAAGCGAAGTGTCACGATATATTTAAGTTCTCGCCAGTTGAACGCAGAAGGGGCCCACGGCTCATAAAAGTTTGCGAACCACTGGCCTAGAACGAAGTTGGACAGACCGCAAGTAAAATTTCTGAAGTTTTCGTTATGACACGACCGGGATAGAAAGACTGAGCACAGCCTCTAACTGCTCCAGCGGCACATAATCAGCCCAATGTACCACTTAGGCAGTGCAAAATCTCTCTTGTTATTAATATTTATCTACTCGCAGTTACCTTAAGGACGAACTTTAAAAATTCACAAACTTTCCTATTATTCTCTTCAATTAGCTTGTAGCGAAATAGCGCAATATATTGTAAGCATGACAAGAATTTCTATTTGTTGTTCAGCTAGGCCAGATATAACTCTGCAATGACTCCACGACATACTCCAAATATTGACCAATGTACTGTCACAGTTTAACATATTTGTCTCAGGCAAGAGATCACGCAAGAATTAGAGATAAGATGCGCGTTTCGTTTCAACCAAATGTGCTTTGTCCAGGTTGGAAACTTTGCCTCTTCTCTGACAAAATGCGAGTGTTGAAGTTGGGGTCTTGCAGTTGAAAGTTGTTGTCATTCATAAACACAGTTCACGGAGACTTCTGTAAGCCGATCACTCACATTCTGGTATAGTTGATAACCTGCAAATGCATTAAAATATACTTTCATGTTTCCAATCCTCCACAACTATGAATGCTAAAGTTTGAATTCATATGTACGTTTCCCACATAAAATATTTTTCGTTAAAAACTGTTTCCTATTTTTAAAATCTTTCTTCTTCTTGATCTTTTGAGCCAGTTGTTCAAACCACTGCATGGCCTCAATACATCTCGGGTCAAACGTTGAGCAGCCATTCGATAGTCTCATCGTCCAGAACAGTCAGGCCGTGCAGTCCATGAGGAGGTCGATGGATTGGACATTGAAGGACAACATGGTCGACGGTTTGTTCTTCTGCGCCACACTCACAGGCCGGATTGGAAGCCATACCCCATTTGTACAGGCAGGAGCGGAAACGCCCGACACCGGTGCGGAGGCGGCTAAGCTGGACCCAGGCTCTTCTTGGGAGGGACGCTCCGGGGGGTATTTGCCGGTGTCGGGGATGAAAATGCGGCCTTTTGTTGGACTGTCCGCCCACTCTGCATTCCACTGATGATCCGCCCAGTGCGCCACACGTATGTTGTTGTGAGATAAATTAATTAGTTGTAGTGCGGCAGGTACAAATGGGTGTCTCGATTTGAGACGCCATGCATTTGCACTCGATGCACAAGTGAGTCCTGAGTGGAGCAGGTGTCCAGGCTCCATGGCACGGAGTGCTAGAGACAGTGTGGTTCCTTTGCGACGACGTTCAGCAGGTTGGATGCCTGCGAACATGGGAAGGTTGTCCGCTGGTGTAGGACGCAGGCATCCAGCCATGATTCGCAAGGCGTCGTTGATGGCGAGGTCGATAAGACGGGTATGAGCACTGCGGCGCCAGACAGGAGCGCAGTACTCTGCGGTTGAATGCACCAGGGCCAGGGTGGCTATTCGTAAAGTTGTTGCTCCAGCACCCCAACCGGAGCCAACGAGCCGCCTCATGAACCCGACGCGTGATGTCAGCTTCTTGCGAAGTGACTCAAGGTGTCGGCGAAAATCTTTGATCACGTTAAAATCTTTGACCACGTACGACAAAAAGCCTAATGAGTCATAAGCACCAATATTTTAATGGCAATTTGAGCATATTCCTGCAAAAATGTTGGACTTACCTGAACGACATAAAAAGTTTAGATGTGATGTTATTTTAAGTTCCACGGTTATATAAACTTCCAATGTGTCGCACTCCATAATTATGAAATCACGCCAAGCCACAGAAATTTCCAAAACCAAATTATTTTCGCACAATGCAGTATTTCGAAAGTTATGGATTGTTGCTCGTATTTTTCATGATACTCCTGGCAGTGAAACACAAGATGAACTATTTCAGGAAATATGCAAAGGGGATTCACATGATTTTGCGAATTCATATCGTCCACAAGCAATTCATTTTTGAAAAGTTTTGCAAATAGCCCCAACCAAGAAAAAAAAATAAAGATCCGTTTAAAACTGTTGGCAAATCATTTTCAAGTTTTTGAGTTTATCTTTTTAATAAGCTGCATGACAGGGTACATCGCAGAAATGCCCTAAAGGTAAACTTTTTCAATGCGCATCAGTTCGAAATTCAAAAACAATACCCTTGTAATAATTCGAAAACAAGTAGATATCGTGAACGGTCGAATGCTAACTGCTCTCTAGGGATCGGAGGTTTTCTGTGACACTGAAATTAATTCTTGCTGAAAATGCTTTTGCGAAATCCATAATCAAGGTTCAAGAACAAAATCAGCTGAAGCTTTCAATTTTTCTCATACCCACGTGAACAACTGTGTTAGTGTTAGGAAACATTGCTGCGCCATTCTGACCTACCTGCAGGCTTCAAATACCCGTCATCAGTTTCCTTGTTGTCCTGACCTGAAAAAATAGTTCATTTTATTGGAAAGCTGGTTGTTTACCAATCACCAATCAAAAAGGAGGTCATTGCCGTTGTGAAAAATTAATTAACCTTTGTTTATTGGCACTTTAGTACTTTTCCTTAAGAAACGTGTTTAGGCCATTATCATATAAGTTTGCTGTTTGAATTATTGTGGAAAACGAAGCATTCGGTTCATTTACGGATTAAATGGTGTAGCTTGGAGGCTGCTTGGACTGAAAAAAAATCTTGCACCAATACAAACTTCATAATTATTGGTAGGTGTAATGTCAAAACGAAATATGCCGTATAGCGATAAAGAGCAGCTATGTCCAACCAAAAACTCATCAGGTTGTTAATATAGATTTCTTCTTCGAAATTTTTTATTTCATGCTTGAACAATGTGATTTTGGAGGTCGCTTCGAATATGTCAATTCCACAACTTGAAAGCGTGTGCTTCAGCTGGTTAAATATGTCACCAGAATGACTAGTCCAGCAAACCAATACAAATGCGAAAGAAAAGAGCTTTATGATCTTCTTGTCGATCAAATCACACAAGAAATTCCTGTCGCAAATTCCACACTCTCTCCATTACTCTTTCACGAGAGATCCACCGTGACCACACTTCAGAAAGATAAAGATGCCCATCGCCTCCTATTTCTATGACAACTTCATCAAAGTCACGACTTTTTTTAGGACTGTTCAGTATTGCATTCACAATTTTGATGACATCAGAAATGACATCAGCTATAGTTGTTAATTTTCTTCTTCATTGCCTGGCTTCTTATCCTCCAATGCTTCACGGTTTGTGACGCATTGGATGCTCACAACCTCTGGTGCGATTTGCTTTATGAGCGTAACAACGCCATTTCGAATGCCGACCATAGCCCTTGCACCGTCTATGGACACAGTTTTTGCATTTCAACCACGTCACACCGTGTTCTGAAAAGTCATCGGCCGATTTTGCAGACACTGGCTGCAGTGGTGTCTATGCCAATAGGAAGATAAAACAGATAGGCCTAATGATCGACGACTTTCACGCGTTGCTTGTCATAAAAGCGAACATATGAAATCAGTTGAGCTTGCCAATGTAACGGGAAATCATTCGTAAGATCAGTCTTTTCGTCAAATTGAATCTCGAAGCAAGGCGCATCACGAAGATTGGCTAAAATAGTTTCTTTCAATGAATCCGCCACTACCGCACACAGGGCTGCAACCAGATGATGTTTTCAGGGGGGTCAAAATGGTTGCAACTTGTTATTGCACCTAACACTAAACATGTTTTTGAAAACTTTGGGCGGTGTAATTGCCCGGTTGCCACCCTTGGTATCGGACAATGGCAGTTTTTGCACTTAGGTCAAAGCCAATGGTTCCTCCATCAATTTCTCGTGCTGCTATCTCCATGCAGGGTTTCATAACGCTTTCTGGCAGTGAGTGACTTCCTTACGGACATATGGACATGAGCTATTAATGATGACCATACGAGACGCTGATCAGAAGGTGCCACAATCAATTGCTAAAATTATCGCTGATTGTCGTGTTTGAAGAATGAAGCCGACTTGTTTTTGAGTTCTGGATATTTAGGAATGGTGCATTTGCTACTTACCCTACTAAACCTGACTGGGATTGCGTAGGTAAAACTAAGCCGATTTTAAAGATATTCGCCTAAAAATAGCAGATAATGATTGACTGATTCCTGATTACTGGATGCTTCATCGTCCTGACACTATCGTGGCCTCTAGCACTAGCAGTGGCGTAACTGACGGCCGTGACGGGAGCAGGGGGAGGAGTCGCACCCTTGGCAAGATAAATGCAAAAACCGGCCCCTCTTGAGCTGACATTTAATATCTAGTATTCGTTTGGTTCTCAGCAGGTTGTTTTTATCGGGGTGTTTTCGTTTATTTTATCTTGTATCCACATCCACGACATCTGGATTCACTGTAAATAAAATGCAACGACTGACGATGCGTAGTGTTACGTGAAATCGATTTCCTATTAAAAATTTGGGATAGATTCCTTGCCTGTTTCACCTGTGGGGTGAAGTTACTTGACGCCGGATTCACTGTCATTTCTTNAAATTTTTCTGAGTGTTCGCTAGAGGCTCCCCTTCTGCTAAGTTTTGCCCCACCTGTCTTAAACCTCTAGTTACGCCACTGAGCAGTATAGACATCACTGCTGCGTTCTCGTGGCTCAGCACACAGATTGAATAGCTGCGCTGGTCTGTGCAATTGGACGAGCAACAAAAAATTGATATCAGCTAAGTTTTGCCTTGCAGTTGCACATCTTTGTTTCCATCAATCATGAAGTAACAATAGAATAAGCAGATAGAACAGCTATGCCCAACCAAAATGGCTTACTGAGCCAAAATCTATGTTACTATTTTAACCAGGGCCGCACATTCAATAACATATTAATGAGGGCCGCACATTGAATGGCTTACTTTGATCTTAGCAAACTAAATTTAACTAAAGCTAATGTCCTGAAATCGTTCGAATCCTAACAGCAATGATCACAGAAGTGATAACGTGGCACTGAGCACCACCTGCAACTAAAATGTCAGATTCAAGATTATCAAAATAAGGACAAGTTGTCGGTATGTAGGATACTTTTACTTCAGCGAAAAACCTAAACAGGGCCGAACACAACCTTCGACTGGGCCGCATGCGGACTGCGGACCGTGGGTTGGACATGCTACTGCCGAACTTATTGGCTGCTACTGCCGAACTTATACTAGTGGCGACAAAAAAGTCAGTTTTTACTAGTGGCGAAGAATACTAGTGGCGACAAAAAAAAGTCAGTCAGCGACAAAAAAAGTCAGTTCATGAGTCAGCTTTTTTTGTCGCCACTAGTATTCTTGACGTCAGTCAGTTTGTTAAGATGTTATGATTTTGAGCTTGTGTTACGAAATTTAGATTGTAGTCTTGAGTTTGTTTTTTTAACTGCTGTCACTTCAGCCTTTCAACTTTTCACCCGTAAGCTTTGCTTGCAATTTTCAGGACTGAGGATAAGTAATTTTACGTGAAATCGATTTCCTATTAAAAACTTGCTGATCGATTCCTTGCTTACACCCATCGTGGAAAGTACATACTTGAATAATGTATTAAAAATGTTATATTTCAGTCTTGTACATTGTCATCCAAAATACTGCATTGTATCAGGGGCGGATCCAGGCAGTAAGTTTAGGGGGGGCTATTTCAGTAACATTTGATAGTCAAGTCTCATAACGGCTTCGCTACTGTAAGAGGGATGAAGTATACTTCACAACACTGTTGTAACAAAACAGTGGACGACAAAAAGGCCTTATATGGCGATTGTTCTTTTCCGCATTGCGCAAAATTATGGTGAATAAAATTACACTCGTAGGTTTTAGGGGGTCGATCGCCCCAATCGCCCCCCTGGATTATTTCATGGGCCACAGCTAGTAATTCTGTTTTACAATCACTAGAACAGCTATGTCCAACCCGTGGCCCAGTCGAGGGTTTTGTGCTCCCCAGTTTAGGTTTTCGCTTTAGTAAAATATCCCACATACTGACGCCTGTCCATGTTTTGATAATCTTGAATTTAACATTTTTGATGCAGGTGGTCCTCTTCTCAGTGCCACTTTATCACCTCTGTTACCACTGCAGTTAGGATTCGAACACTTTAAGTATGTTAGTTTAAGTAAAATTTAGTTTGCTAGGATCAAGGTAAGCCATTCAATGTGCGGACCTCAGTAATATGTCATTCAATGTGCGGCCCTGGTCAAGATGGTGACATACGTTTTGGCTCAGTAAGCCATTTAGGTTGGACATAGCTGCACTAGAAGCATGGGCGTCGGAAGGATTTTTTCCGGGGGGCCACTAGGGGATTTTTCCAAAATGTTTCTAGGGGCGGACAATTGTTTTTTCCCACTCAAAACTAACAAACCATCCTTTTGTTGCTAAAATGTTCAAAATCCAGGGGGCCGCAAGGCCCCCCTGCCCCCTTCCGACGCCCATGACTAGACGTAGTGCACAATAACATACTACGAACTATTACACCTTCGCAATTCTTACTTATCTTCACAATTCTTCCTTTCAGACGTAACCGCATAGTCTTACCACCTGTCAGCTGTGTGTATGCGACAGAAGAAAAAGAACTATTACATATAGCAATTTTAGATGTCACATTGCACCTCTGTATAGATCTCTCAATATTCTGAAACTTCACGATTTTCATGAATTTGAATTAGCTAAACTTATGCATAAATTTCACCATGAACTGTTGCCAACGTCATTTAAACACATGTTTCAGAAAACGGCTGATGTTCATCGTCACAATACAAGATATGCAACTAACGGAAACTATGTTATATAAAAAGTTTCAACAAAGACTGGTAAAAGAACAACTTATCGTCGAGGAGCTACCCTTTGGGCAAATGTAGAACAAAAAATCAAAGACAAATCCCACAATGCCTTTAGCAAGCAATACCGATCATTTTTGTTTTTGCAATATTAATGAACGACCGGAAAATTTACTACGCGATACATCTTGTTAAATTTTTCATTAAAATGTAATCATTTCATCTGCTTTGTAGTTTACGCATACGCTTGGTATGCCTTTCTGATTGCTTGTGTGGTTTCGCGTGGCGCTTGGCATTTTGTAAAAAAGCAGCTGAATTCCATAGTCCGTATCTCAGGTATGTTTCACTGTTGTATGTGTGTTTGTTTTTACTGTAATATCACCGAGTTGTTTCATTGTGCTGGGGCACTTCGACTCGATGACCGTAAGGTTTTCCGGTGTCCTGGCTGCAAGGTTTCACTTTTTTCTGAAGTAAACACGACTCTTGTTCAGTGCAATGCTTTTTCAAGCTGCTTCTTGCTACGTCACCAGTAGCTTCGTCTTGTGTGTGTTAGGGCGTGTGTAATTGCCTCGAGTATATTCGAGGTTTCGTATGTGTTTTACTTTGTTTTCTTTGCGTGAAGTCTCGCATGTGTTTTTTTTGCGTCTTGTGGGCCTTGCGGCTGAAATAAAACAATGAAACAATGAAATATGGTCAGTAGGGAGAAAAGTGCTATGAAAAATGAAAAACGCGAATAACTGTTATGGCGATGACCTATGTTCCCTCTAAGGTGCGCATTTGCGCATTACCACCAGACCGTTTGCGCCGTGAAATCTCATTCCTGCGGACTGGCAACATTCCAAATTTAATATCGTGTATATATGCCTTTTAATGCTTGAAACGCTTCACTAGTTTCACTAGTTGTGTTTCTACAAGGTTGTGCAATTGCATGCGCGCTAAAACCGACATTAGCTCAGTGTAAAATTTTCTTAGAGGGAACACTGATAGTGACGTATTTGCGCAAAGCGTAGGTTGTTATGTGACTCGGCTGGATACGTGCCGATGGTGATGACGCGTGGCGTCATGGGTGAGGCATGAAGCTCTGTTACAGGTTAAAAAATTTTTTCTTTGGCCGTTATTTTCATTATAAAGCTATTCAGCACTGCTACTTTTCGTGTACCAAGCTAAAACAGCACTTCATGTTATTGCGAACAGGTAACTAAAATGACGATTAGCCACCCGGCGTTTAGGGGAATGCGCTTCATCAACTGATTACGTGACTTGAGCAAGGCGGGGAAGTACTGTAATGCCGGTACGACCCGTGGAGACGCGGGCCATTGACGATTTCCTGTACGGTGGTTGATCGCGACAATTCCATGCCGCCGAAGCAGCCGCCGCAACGACGTATTGGGCTGGCGTGCTTCGCAGAGGCGCCGCAAACATTTTTCAAAGATGAGAACAACCTGGAACACTGAGGTCTGCTGACCTGCGGCAACTGCCGACCGTGCAAGGCCCGATTGCACAACATTGAACACGTGCACCCACTTATTTGGTTCTTTTTACTTTTTTACTGTCACCGCCGCCTTTATTTTCTGCTTTTCACGTCTCATGCATTTATCGCCATGATTTCCTCAATCACGTGAGCCATTCGCTCCCTTTCTCGTGAATATTCTTTAAAAAAATGATGCATTGCGCGGCGACTCGTCCGCCCTCGTCTCGCCGATTACTCTTTTATGTTGTCCGTCTTCCTTTCCCCTTTTAAGTCCTGTTTTGCTGTCCTTGTAATGATTCAATGTTACTTCGCGTACTTTACTTGTATCTGCTTTTGTTGCGTTTATATGTTATCATAATGCATTACTGATTTATTTATGAGCGTTCACCTTTTCTTTTTTCCCGTTCTTACTGTGCCGGATAGCCTCCCAGCTTTAGCCTGGGGTGTGACAAGTGCAAACATTGCTATTTTTGTTGGCAGTAACCATCTGCTATTTCAAGGCCGTCCCTTGCCTCGTGAATTGAAAATGGGACATTCTTTCATCCCCTGGTCCTTGAGACCAGGGGAGGCCGTCGGTTACAAACCGGCACTATTGTGTAGGCGAATGTGATCATTTTTTCGTTGTGCAAGGCGAATAGATCACAGTTCAACCGTTACACCGTAACAGCAACTGTTTTGATCATTACTATGATTTTATACGGAACATCCCTCCATCACCCCACAAAAACATGAGCTAGCTAGGTATCTTGCCAACAATGCGTAACAGCTTCTATTTCTGAAAAAAACATGAAATAGTTGGTTGCTACAATTACTCTTAACTTTCGCTAAAGATGAATGAATATTGTAAACTTAGTGTAAACTGAACTCTTTGCCATAATGAATGTATTTCATCAAAATGTTCGTTACAAATCCTGCAGCAATGGATGACGTCAAGTTTTTCCACTCCACTGCCTTTGATCGGATAAAAAATTTCTTAAACTTAACTAGATTAAATCGTTTCAAGTATTCTGTCATATTTTCCTTAAATATACGAGGACTCGCGGCAAAACAAGTTAACAGCCAACAAAAAAACAAGGTACAAGCTATTTGGTGTCTTAGAAATTTTTAAAGTTAAAGCCGAAAACTGACTTTTTGCATCAGGGCAAATATGACTTTCGTTTCTTGCTTTAATGTCTTCATAGGGATGATTTTCGTTTGGCGCTTCTGTTTCCTCATAGAGATGACTTCCGTCCGGTGCTTCTGTTTCTTAAAGAAAAACGTCAAGTTTGCACAAACGTTTATTTTCCTTGTTTGATCATAGGCATTTAATTGCCACTGCATTGGTTGCGCACTTCAGCAGTCATTACCAAATGGACTTTGTCTTTTTGAATTTGCCGCTGCGCGCATGACCTCTCAAAGGCAGGAAAACCAGCTACTTCACCACTCCACACAACAAACTTCATTGGTTCTCAGAAGTTCACTGCACTTTATATGAAATGTATGTTTTTACACCCAAGTGATTTTGTAGATGAGCCCATTAGAAAAGATCTATTTCTAGATATTTTGGCAAAACTTTAAAAACATGGCGAATTTTTTCCTTGTTTGCGTTACCGTTAACCTTGATCCTTGTCTTGAATTTTCCACCTAAACTGTAAAAATTTCTGAGGGCCACGACTGATGCCCGAGGCGCGGCACAATCTCAAAACAATTAAGGTAAACAAGATCACAAAGATATTGAGAAAGAGTGTTGATAAACTTACAAAAACACGCCAGTAACGCAACAACAAAGTCTTACTCTGCTTCTGACACAATATACGCTTCATAAAAAAGACGCAACTTTACACTAGCCCATGCATGCTGTGAGTTATATGAAGAGTGCATACCTATTTCTGGTCCCACTGATTCTTTTGAACTGGCAGAGCGTCTCGTTTTGTTTCTAAAAACAATGAAAGATAATACGTCTCTAGCTTGCGTCATCATTTTTTTTAAAATCATCTCTAATTGGTAGCATTTCGTGGAAACTCCGCCTGTTGCTGTATTTCACACGCTTTCTACATTGTAAAAGTGCCGACAACAACGAAAATGAACCGAGAACAGACTCGTTTTATTTAGCAACAGATTTTCGTTTCCAAGTTTGTTGCCAGTTGCCTGTCTGGAGAAAGCTATGGCTAAATCGCTTTGCAACGAAACAGTTTCCTCAGGTAGAGTTTTTTCAAGGTTTATTGGAACCACCAGAGTTCATGATTCATTGCGCAAAAGATGACAAGTGTGATTAAAACCTGAGATCGACCGATAGTTGGGTTTTACCGATATATCGGTATCGGCCAAAACGGCCGATATTATCGGCCTCAATAGGAGTTGACAAAACGCTGTTATATTCCTCACGCATCCAG
>JGI24158J21664_10009915_pt1 | contig 12711 bp, 4 predicted proteins | sample Ectturendosymbi3_FD_21664 | JGI IMG/M metagenome (IMG submission 21664) | reverse complement strand
CCAAACAGCTTCCAACTGTTACGCACCATAACCAACTTGGTGATGTCCGCGAAGGTCAGAGGTTTGTTGTGCATGTGGAACTTCGTTGATTGTTACATTACCAGATTGTAGCAACGGGACTGTAATAATGTTTTGAGGCCTGTGCTAGATTTTTTCTTTATATGAATGCAGTAACACTTGTAACTTGTGCGGATAATTTTTTGATAAACTTTGTGTTCTAATAAACTCGGTATTCATCTAAAAATTTGCACGATGCAAAAGTCGTCCTTATCTACGTCATATGTACAACGTGCCACAATTGATTGACCCTGGAGCAAATATATTGGCTTTTCATTGCGATATTTCCGATACCTCGCGAACCGCTGAAGCTACGTCAACACGTAAGACGTTGTAAGCAAGGTTTTTTGGCGACACATCCTTTGTTCTCTCAAAGGCGTATTTGTGATGTCGGGTAGGGAAAAAAACAATCTTGCTGCAAAACAGTGGTTTTATTCAACGACCTGTGGAGAGAAAACAAAACACGGCAGAAAATTCGTTCTTCATACAAAATTCAATCATATCTAAAACTTTAAAAAAATGTAGACCAAAAACCTCAACATGTTTTTGGGGTCCAGGGAGAAAAGTTTTTTTGGACGTCTTTATCATTTTTCGTCTTCGAAGGCCCATACCACCAGTTCCATATAACGAAAAAATCTGAAACTCGCAGAANATGTTGACATTAACGTTTTACCAATTTTCGAGTAAAAATAGAGGAAAAAGTCATGGCATTTTAAAATATTGACAGAAATTCCACAAAAAGTTGACAAACCTTTTATCAAAAATATTGACTTTTTAAGGATTTTTCACCTTCTTTCGAATGTTACACTCTCAAAATGCTTTTGGCAAAAGCTTTGGCGTAAAAACTGAAAAATCGTATTTGTTCAAATTTTGAAAAAATGCATTTTTCGCCCAAACATTTTCCCGCAAAGAAAGGATGAGTGACTTTTTTGGTGTTTGTGGTTAGTTGTGATCCTTGCCAGGAGTCCAAACCAAAAAAGTGTTTCGAAAATGGTGACGGGTAAGCGTGAAGCCGATTTTATGAAAATAACCGAAAATTTCGAAAATGCTTGCGAATAAACAAAAAAACTGAATTTTTCTCAAAAATTTCAAATGCGAACATACCTTTTTTAGGGCTTATCAAAGCGATCGCTCGTAAACCTTTATTACAATGTCTTACTGTACTGTATTCGTCAATCTTGCTAACAGTGGTTCGCGAGTTATGGCAAAAACCGGGCTGAAAAGCCGAAGCCGATTATTGCAGTACTTAAAAAGCAGAATGACGTTTTCACACCTCTGGCCCTTTTCTTTTGACACTCATTTTTTGTTAATGCTACACTTGACTGAGATTACTTCCACAATGCAAATCTTCTAATCTTACTTGCAACTAAACTACAGAGTCTATACTTGCAACAATTTTTAATTATCAAACACAAACGCGTATTTTGTGGTCACAGAAAGCCTGACCTAGAGGTTAGTTATTGTAACGTCATAAATCGCAAATAGATATTGTTACCCCATAATAGTTGCATATTGACCTGAACTTCAATGATGTGTGACTTACTAGAGCTGTGTGACTAATACAATACACTGTATTTATGATTTTGTGAAATGTTTGGCACACACAAAGTGTTCACGGGCCGCATGCGGCCCGCGTGCCGGGGTTTGGACCACGCTGTGCTAGATAATGGCCCATCACTGATTGAAATTCAAGGAACGTTTTGCAACCAAAGGAACGACAAGCATAAAAAAAACTTCGTTTAAATGTGCATCCTCATGCATCGAGCATTCACATTTCTGAGAATGTATCGCCATGTGCGCCAAAGATTAAGAAAACGCACAGATTTTAAAGCTAGACTGTGTTCACCATTTCAAAAATCGGCAGAAATACACCACACTATCAATTCGTAGGTACTACACACAGTATTTAATAGAGAAGCTAAGCAGTGAGCCAAGATGCACCTTTGTGCTTCGTAGTCTGTTTCCATCCCATTGGAGAGATTTCACGTAGCATGCATATTGCCTTTTTGCTTAATAATAAGATTATAGTGAACTAGGGAGTACTCTGACAAGTACTTTTTTGAAGTTGATTGCACCTTACCAAAGTGTTCAAATTTCAGAGGATTGCAAAGGTTTGAGCTCGTTAACGACAAGAAAATCAAAACGAAAGAAAAATTAACACAATATACCCGTTTATACAGATCTCTTACTGAGGTAAACCGGACCGTTAAAACCGTGCAGACATGATATTTTCCTCTCTACACATAGAATTATGAAAGCATCGATAATTTGGAACGGAGCGACACTTGAATGTTTCATCAAGTCGTACAAAGGTTACCGCAACAAACACCGTTGGTTTTTGTGTAGTTATTTTTCTATTTCTTTTGTAGCGGTATCTTTTAAAGGTTACCGATAAAGCTTAAAACTGAGTTTTAACTCTAGAATTATCTTAACTTCTAACACGCAAGAACCACAAAGCGCTGTTTGCTCGAATATCAGTGGTCACGTCAAAGAATTCACGGTGTAGGTAAACGAGAGACGACAATGCTACTTTTTGTCCTATCACATTTACCGTAATTGCTTAATAAATCAACAATTGCTACCCTTGGCTTTACGGGGCACCCGGTGTACCTAAGTTTTTTCTAGTATTAACTGTAGATTAGAACTTGTGATGTTTACGACATAGAAGCCCCTGACAAACCCCTGATGCCTTTCATATTGTTGATCGCAATTTTGATAGCTAACTTTACTAATTTTGTTCTTCAGAATATCACTGTTCGCTGTAATATTAGTATATAAATCAAAAAAATTTTGAAATTGTAAGAAGATAAAATGATGATCATTTCCATTACAAAGGCATCTTATGAAAATGTCTGGAGAAACGCTCATAATACAGGATGTTTCCTATTCCTTGAACAGTTTTTGTAGCTTAAGTGTGCAGCGGGAAGATTCACGAACTAAAACTTTCTCATAAAAAATTTATGCACGCATTTGAAACGGATGTTTAAATCTTCGAATTGATAATAGATCTTCGCCTAGTGCTCTGAGTCATCGCTCCTAGAAACCGAACAGCATTGATTTAAGCAGCAACGCAAATGCATTAGAGGAAAGAGGAAAAAGAAATCCTTTCACCATCGCAAATGATAAAAATTTCCGGCAATTTTTTATGTATTAACTAACAATCGCTATATATAGCCAGTTTTCACTTTTATTTGCAAAAACTTTATTAAACGACACGTACAGTTGGTTTAATTTTAAAAAATAAATAGGTCCTTTTTCGGTTTACACAATTAATGAAAAAAACTGCTTTTGTCTGAACCAGACGCCACCGTTAACAAGTAAATAGATTTGATTAACAGTGTTTTCTGTTTATGATCAGCATGTTGTTCTGTATATTCACACGTCAAGCCAAACACTATGCGGACAGGTGGCAGCCTTTTAAGTTGAAGCGCTGCTCTTCACCCAAAGCTGAACTGATTAAACTTGTGCTAAATGAAAAAATGTGACATGTCACATCTAATGACAGACTCACAAAGTCGAAAAATTGTCAATGACTTTACAAGCCGTCAGTGAAAAATTGTCAATGACACGCTTCAGAATGTGTGTTGCTCATAGATCGCCTTGCCTATACAATAAACTCACTGACGACTTCGGTGGTCAGATTGGCGTATAAATATGGTGCGTTTTCTGAGGGATAGGTGGTCTACAGATCACCCCGGCTTGGCGCTTGCACTGACCCATACCTAAAAGTTTCAAAAGTTGTTCTCTTTTTCTTGCGGCATCGGCATTTTGCAGAATAACACTCTTGCTGGAGTATGAAACTCCTTGGCATGCTTAAGTTTATGTTCAAGCTATTTTTTTCAGAGGTCTATTAAGTTTGTGTAATTATACTGTACAGTCAAGACTTAGCATAGGGTTCTAATGAGTCGATTGCGGACTGCTGGTAGGCATAGGCGTAGCCAGGGGAGGCCTACGGGACCATGCCCCCCAATTATTTTCGAAACATATAGTCATTTTGTACTTTGAGAGGGTTATCCGACAAAATAGTGTTATTCGCCTAAAATCAAACATTTTGGCTCCCTCAAATTTTGTTGGTCCCCAAATGTTTGGGCTAGCTACGCTACCGCTGGTAGGCCGTGAATATCCCAAGCAAGCCGATCACGAGGGGTGTAGGAAAAAAATTAAAATATTTGTTTTCTTTCTACAGTGGCTTCTAATTAACCGTCTATTTGCTATTTATAGACATTTGCAAATATAGGAATAACCAAGCCACAACGACGTATTGCAACAAGTTCGAACTCATGCATACTGCATTTGTCCAAAGTACATTATTTCATGGAATAAACACATTTAATACATCAATCCCGGGACTTACGAATTTACCTATTCTACAGCCAGTTGTCACACAGATAAATATCTGTTTAGCAGCTTGCAATCAGAGCGGTTACGCGCTCCTAAAAGTTGGCATGGCTGAGGGGAAACGAGTCAAGACCAACCATTTTCACCCTAACTGGGAGGAAGATCATTTTTTCTTATTCTCATTCAAAGCCTGTTTTTTGATCTGCAATACAACGGTGTCATTGGCAAAGAAAGGTAATCTGGAGAGGCATTTTAAAACGGTTCACGGGAGCTGCAAGGAATTCTCAGCCAAAACGTCACCATAAAAGTAGGGTATTTCAAAGTAAAGTTCACAGCCCGCCAATCAATCTTCACCAAATAGAAAATCAAATGAAGGGCAGCAACTGTTGCTTCCTATCGCGTCAGATTTCGTGTTGATAACGTCAGCGTCTTTCAACGAGTTTCCGTGAATTTCAATATGACGGTTGGTAAAGCCACATGCCGACTATCATGGCCTACGAGAGGGGGTACAAGAGGTACATTGTACCCGGGCCCGGTAGGTGCTGGGGTCCGTATAACAAAACCGGCTGCCAGTGTAACAATGAATCTATTTGTAAATCTTGGCATGGTAGCTGATTCTGATTACTATGCAAACAAGCTATACAAGTTTCGACGAGGGCTGGAGAAGCCAGGAGGTCCGGTTCAGTTTTCGAACCCGCTGGCACAATTTTTCTCGGAGGCCCTGCTGACTATACGAGGTAGTGACTAGTGTCGTCATACCCAAAGCAGGTTGGCTGCTTCCTGAGTGTAGCTGAATCGTGCTGATTGTTACGTGTCAATCAGGCGACTTGATCAAAGCTTAAGGTTGCACTGCATAGGGCTACCTACAGTATCCTACAACAAAAACATAGTTGCTTCGTCTGTGAAATACAGTACTGTAGTTTTGTTAGCATTTCTATTACGTAAAGCTCATTTGTTCTTTTCCAGATGTGTTTTTTTTCCATTTTATTTTCTTTGACAAAGTCATTCAGAAATCAGATTGCTATTGAGTACTTCAAAAGTTTGTCGGCCTACTGCTTCCATTCAAAGCAAGTCAGAGAAGATCTTTGAACAGCAAATTGAATAGCAGGCAAAAGCCACTCTACCAACTGGCAACCACAGAACTCTAGTCTACTCCAAAGAGACAAATAAAAGGGAAGGAGCAAGAAAATGACAAAAGCTCGTTTGGATCTGATGCCTTAAATCAGGGGACTCCAAACTTTTTTGTAGGAGGGCCACATAAGCTGTTACACAAAAGTTCAAGGGCCGGATATTTTACGTAATGTCATGTTTCGGGAAATGTTGCATTCAGGGCCGGCCTTAACCCGATGCAACCGATGCAGCTGCATTGGGCCCGCACCTCTGGGGCCCCGCGCCATAGTGTTTGGGTAGATTGTTCATTTTTGCCAGATACACCTTGCGCTTGAGAATTCAGTAGAAACGCCACATAAATTTCATTGCTAACAAAGAACGCTCTCGTCAGAACTAGCAAATTTCCTCTCGAATGTTAGCAAACGTGCTCATTTCTCGTGTTAGTGCTGCACTGTATATCTGAGCTCTACCACGATCGTAACACGGTTGACTGAACGCGATGACGCCATAATATCACTGCTGAGAGGGGCCCCGCGTCTAGGTCTTGCATTGGGCCACGCGCCCAGGTCTTGCATTGGACCCGCATCTGCTAGGGCTGGCCGTGGTTGCATTCCACCCAAATCAATAAATTTTTCGTAAATATACAGTATTACTTTTTCATTACTTTAAAATGTCTTCGCTGCCGAATTAAATAGCTTCGCGGGTCGGATGAATGGTTTCGCTGGCCGGATTTGGCCTGCGGGTCGTAGTTCGGAGACCCATGCCTTAGATTAGTGGTTCTTTATCCAACCACGCGGACCCTTATTTCTTAGCTTGATGGTCATTGACTGCTCAGGCGAAAGGTCTTTTTCGAGAGTCAAAAGATAAAAAAATGAATTAAAGGGTTGCTCTGTTCCAGGAGAGGTTGTCCACACCAAGCATTCGGTGCCTTAACAGCAACAAACTTAGGCAAACAAAATTGTAATGAATTCCTAATGATATTGCTATGAAAAAGGCCAGGACAAATCCGTTTTTATTGTTTACTTGTGCTGTGCTACGTTCAGCCTAACTCATGGGCGTCGGAAGGATTTTTTCCAGGGAGGGGCCACTAGTGGATTTTTCTAAAAATTTTTCTAGGAGTGAGGCAAAAGTGGTGAAATTTGTTTGTTCTTACTCGAAACTAAGAAAACAACCATTTTTGCTAAAATTTTTATATTCGATACCCCCACACCATTCCCGTGGCCACGGGGGGCATTGGTGGGCTCAGGCACTTCAAATTGAAATATGAAACACTTAATCAGAAGAGATTTTATCAAATTTTCAAAATGTCAAGCCCCGTACGCAAATGTAAAGCCTCCTATTGAAGATTTTCTGGCGACAGTTCTGGTTTAAACTTCACATCCCTTCGTATGACGGCTTCGTTACGTTCTATGCTTTGCAGTCTGAAAAAGTTATAAACACGCGAATCGTGAACTTAACAGTTGCAACAATTTGGGTGTGTTCTACGTTTTGCTCATGTGTGTCGGATTTTTACAACCGTGGTAAGCGAGTCGCAACGTGGTCCTCACGTTGTGCTTTAATGTCTTCGTGCCGCCACACATATGTGCAGTGTGTTTGGTTGTTTTTTGAGCACAGATAAGTAAGAACAGATGTGAAACTTACAAAAACGTATGCCATCTGTTTTGTCAAATATTTAACCGTGAGTTTTTCGGTTGGTTTGCCTGCAAAAATTAATAATCCTGTTCCCGCCAGCCAAGTACGATTTCAACAATTCCGTATCATTGAACGCTATTGCGTCGAAGACAGTAACAAGCGCAGTGATNGCGGAGCACTCTAGNANTGATTTAGAATTTTTTATTGACCGTGCTTTTAGAGCGTCAATTACCCTCTTTACACTGCACTGTTATCGTGTTCACGTTGGATTGGGAATCCCATAAATCACTCAAGCACGAACGTGAGTGTCTCACCGAGCTCCTTGAGCGCGCATGTTTTCAACCACATGCGATTCAGCGAATCCAACTAGCAAGGGTAGGTTGGGAATCCGATAATAAGGGATTCGAGCGGAAAAGGGTCTGGGTGGTTTGTATTAAGTCTTGTGCAACCTTTTCTGTACTTGTTTGATGCTAAAACCACAACCGTGGAACAGATTAGCCTATTAAAGCTAATATGTAGCAAAAATGACGGATTAATTTATTTACTAGTTTTGCCTGTAGGCTAACTTAAACTACACGTAGTTAGGGAAACAATCAGCAAAATTGAATCGGTTGAGCAAATTGGAAGATTGTTAGGTAGGTTACAAGACATCAGATATTGGGCTGAAGGACTATTACCCCAATACTGATTTAATAGGTTTTCGTTATACCGTGGTATAGTAGAGTGATTCAACCTCTGTGCAAAATATGTAGCCTAATATTGGAAGTGGAAGACCTCAGTATAGGCTAGCTACACTTTGAGAACTTCGTATCTCAGTTATGTGGCTATGATTTCCTCAGTTCATAATGGAACGCATTGAGTAGCATAAAATGTGGCATAAAAGTTTGTGGAACAGTTGCAATTTTGTGAATTGCAGTAGCCGACCTAGTGTTCGTAGATTTCTGCTTACAAGTGCTGTGTATCCTCGTATTTGACACTCGTTTTTATTGTACTGCAGAGAAAAGACTGGTTAATGATCGTGACTGAAATCAACAAAGTGGCTTTGCAATGTAAAATCTAACTTCCATTTCCTGCCCTGTAGAAACTGTTCAAATTCTATTAAAGTCGCTTGAAGAGTGCAATTACGATGAGACGCGGTTTTCATGACCTCATCGCCCAGCAGTTCTCCACGATTATCTCTGCTGGCTGTTATTTTTCGGACCACACTAAATAAAATCACATCTCGGCGATTCCAACAACACCTACAAAAAGCACGTTTGTGAAGTGGATTCAGGCTTCACCTTTTCATTTTCACCTATTCCCCAGCTTTCGCAATACCATAGCCCAAACCCACGAAGCAAATCTTTGAGTCCTTGCAGTGTAAAAACGCCCCAATACCGAGTTCGCAAGTGCGTTCACGAAGGTAAGCCAAGGGCGACGAATCGCTCACGCGTCAATCCGACAACAAGTGCAGTGTAAAGTGGGTAACTATTGCCATTTTCGGCTTTGCGCAAATTGATTAACGCTTTTTCAATTTTCCTCGTAACAGTTGGAGATGGGGCCTCACAAGTGGATTAGTCCAGGACCTCGAATCAGGTAAATCCGGCCCTGTCATTAGGCATACTGAATTTTGTAAGTACGTAAAACCTGGTCCTAAATAGCAACTGGTGGACATTATGAGCTGCATATCTTTTTTACCAAAAATGTGAATGCGTATCCTTTTACCAAGGAAGAATTCATTATTTTACAGCTCACAAGAGGATTACAGAGACAGTATTTAATGCTTCCTGATTCATCAACAATTTGATAATTGCTATATCTATACTGTAGTCTCAGTAGACTATGTGTCAAAGTCGATAATCAAAAGCAGCGAACTTACTGCTTAAGAGCGCAGTATCTGGATTTTGCCATAGCGAATTTGTTTATAATGCTGGTAGGGTCTATTTCACATAGAAATTCATGCTCTTTACTCCTCAGAATCAGGCTGTTCAGCTTGTTTGGTCTAATTGTGCTCCTTTATTCATTCTACCATTTTAAGTTTACTACAAAATGACGTTCTCCACTGCAACTGGTTACTATGAGCAGAGACGCCGGAGAGTAGGAAAATAACGGAGGCATTTCCCCTTTGGCCTTTCAAAGGGGGCAGCGGGGGCAGAGGTATGTTTTTCATAACAGTATCATGGGTAATTACATGTTTTATCAACATAAGCGCACGGCATGGGGATGCAGGGAATGTCGTCGCATACCCAACGCTAGAAAATTGGCCATTAGTCGGGCAAAATTTTTCAACATTTGGGCAAACTATGCAGCTACATTCACATGGGGTAGTGTCTATGTGAGGTAGTGTCTACGCTGCCATCAACGGCAAAAGCTTTGCTGAGATTATTTTGCCATTCTTTTTTGCCTCTGATAGCACGATAGACACTGCCTGATGGCAAAATAGACACTGCCTTATGGGCAATAATTACTGCCTTTAAGTTAATTAGAATCATTTGGGGATTCCAACAGCCTTCATCAAATTTGGGTCAATTAAAAAACTCCATTTAGGTTTTGGGTAAAATTAGAAACATTTGGGAAAATTAGTAACATTTGGGTATGGTCCAACAGCTTCAATGAAATCGGGACCAATGAGAAAAGCTTTATGCAATTTTTGGTGAAATTAAAACCACTTACATGTATTGGAAACAATTGGGTAAAGTCCAGGCCAATAACAAGCTTGCGACACCAGGAGGGGCGAAAAGTTTTCCGAGAGGGGCCCAAAATTTTTGAACAATATATTTTACATTATGTCCAACACTTTTTTCCATGAGGGCGAAATATTTTCTAGGGGGCTTCGCCTCCCCTGCGCCCCCCTGGTTACGGGCCTGGTAAAGTCCATCAGCCAAATCAAATTTGGCAGTGTGCAATAGCTTCATTCAGTCGTGGGCAACTTCAAACAGTCTTATTCAAAGTTGGGGCATACAGAATAGCTCCATTGAAATTCGAGTACATTTAGAAACACCTAAGTGAGCTATAAGACCTTTATTCAAATTTAAATAAAATTAAAATCATTTGGGTAAGTTTTAACAACCTCAATCAGATTTGAGAAAATTAGAACAACTTCATTCAAGTTTGTGTGAAATTAAAATATTTCCATAAATTGGAAAAGTTTGCGTAAATTCCAACAGACTAAATCAACTTCATCAAACGTCAATAGCTCCATTCAAATTTGGGCCAAGGAGAACAGCTATATCCAAATTTTAGTAAATTCAAACAGCTTTATTCAATTTTGGATAACTTCAAACAGCTTCATTCAAATTTGGGTAACATGTATAAGTATTTCATTCATATTTAGATACAATTAGAGACATTTGGGTAAATTCCAACAGCCTTAATGAAATTTGGGTAATTGAAACAGCTTCATTCAAGCATGGGTCCAATTGGGTAAATTAGAAGAGGGTTTATTTAGATTTGCATATTATTATAAACATTTAGGTAAATTCCTGAAACAGCCTCATACAAATTCGGGTAGACTTAGAAATATTTTAAATTTAGCAACATTTAATTGTAACCCACCATCCCTAACTTTTGTAAACAGCAAATTGTTGATGCTGGTAAGTGTTTTTGAGCTATAACAACAAAACTGTAGTTGCAAATGATGTGAGTTGATGCTGTGAAGTTTTCATGTTTCAAGCTGTGAAGTTTTCAAGGCTCCATTTGTTGCTGTTATGCTTTCATAGGGAGCAGCAGGCTTACCTAGCAGGCTAAAATAAGCTGTGAATTGCTTTTTTTTATAATATTGTAGGTTTGATTCAATACTGTGAAGTTTTCATTGTTGGAAGTAGTAGCCCACTTAATGTGCACCTGCAAATTGTTTTGTGGTAATAATGTGGTGTAGCTGTGATATGATACTGTAAGGCTTTTGTGATTTAAACTTGCTTGATGTTGTGAGATTTACAAGTGTGAATCTGTTGCTGTGAAGTATTCATGAATACAGTTAACCAAGTAACTGCAGCTGCAATATGTTGTGTGGTAGTAGTGTAGCTGTGGTTTCATACTGTTTAGGTTTTCATATTTTCCATTTGTTTCATGCGATGATATTCACATGTTGTATCCTGCCAAATTTTAATTTTTCAATTTGATGCTGTGAAGTTAAGTTTTCATGAAGAGTAGCAACTGTACTATTTATTGCACTGCATAATTCACTAATACTATTGCAGTCCAGTGAAGCACTGCTACGTTTATAAAATATTCTTGTTGAGGTTACAAACCATTTGTCAATGGAAATTTGCATTTGTACACATTCCTTGGTAGTTGATCATATAGGGTGCAGCATTAATGTCTGAACCAGTTCCATATTGCAAATTCTTCTTAGCATGCTGTGTGAAGTGCACATTCAACTGTCTAAACTGGAGTGTTTTTTTGGTTTTCATAACGTGACTTTAGAAGTTGTACTGCATAGTTATGATTACAAGCTGTAGGCCTAATGAAGAATACTGGTTTGAGGGCATACGGCTTTGCTATCCATAGTGACACACTCTTTTCAGGATTGCATTTATTTACCTCATCATTTATATGATTTGGTGATGAACACACGGGCGCAATTTTGTCGTGAAATGTGGGGGGGACAGTTTAGCGTGAAATTATTGAAGTCATCGGGTCGATGCAGAAGTAAAGTTTTTTAAATACAGATTTCCAATCTTGTTTATAGAGATGTTTCAAAAGCAAGACTAATCACGCTAATACATCAATTGGTTTTTATCAGAGCTGTCAGTTGGAGTGCACAAAATACTGAATCGCATTGGTCGCACGTGCATATCACTCTTATAGTAGAAAACATCACTTTTCATGTATTTTATGAGGTGTGGCTTACAGCGCAATTTGAAGTCTTTTTCAAGTTGCTCAACGTTACAAAGACGATAAATGTATTTTTCTTGCACATTTCCGCTCTTTGTACAAGCTACAAATCTTTTCAATGTTAGTGCGCATCACGTTTGCAGCCCCACCCCTACCGAAATCTCCATTGATATCCTCTTACCCGGTGTTGGATGTATCCTTTCAATTTCCCCTTGTTGGTCCCTGCATACATACCCATCTAGCCTACAATGTAATTTCTGCATACCTGATTGTTTGGCGACTGTTGTCTTGTGACTTTTTTATGTGATGCAACTTAGCTCAGTCTTTCCACAATCAATTTTTCAGGCTGAACATCAGATTTTGATGCATGAAATTAATGTCAAAAGTTTAATTCTAAGAGTTCTACTAGCATGACGACACGAAAATAGATTTGAGATTAAACAGAAATAAAAACGCACAACGGTGAATTGGTAAACATGTGCAAGTTTCAAATAATTAACACGAGAAGTATGTCCAACAAAACTAAGTGTGATCGGGTATTAAGTTTTGGGAAGAAATACATTTTTGCGGGGACAAGATTTTAGTACTTACTATATGTTTAGAACAATTTTTTCTGCGCACAATAAAATTGGGGAGCACTGCCCCCGAAGGTCCTCTTGGCAACGGGCCTGCCTGTAAAGCAAAAGTTTCGCACTTGGACGAAAATATTGCAGCATTATGTTTTTGGTTAAACTGAAGTAAATCAGATGACTTACGATT
>JGI24158J21664_10009912_pt1 | contig 12713 bp, 9 predicted proteins | sample Ectturendosymbi3_FD_21664 | JGI IMG/M metagenome (IMG submission 21664) | reverse complement strand
AAATCGAAAAAGCTTTTTTAAATCGAAACAGAAGACTTGCCGAATCCGTAAATGGTTTGAACACCTCTTTAGCTCAACATGGCTGAAATAGTCCAAGGCAATATATCATTTTTTGCGGTCCTTAAAAGGAACTTGTTCACTCGCTGGCCGAGCACTTTTAAACAACGGTGAATAAACTAATTAACATAAATGTTAATTAGTTGAAATATCCTAAAAAGCATCGCGGGCTTTGTGTTTGAGACCCCTGGTTTAGTGCCTGCAGCAGTCGTCGAATACTTCTGGGATTATGCTGCTGAGTGCTGAATGTGAAATTGTCTTGTAGCAATACCGTCGGTGTAGTTTTTCCCCCGAAAAGTGTAAACAGCATGCCACGCCAGTTTCCTTGATTGGCATTAAGTTTACTGAGTACGTCAGATCTGGGTGATTGCTTCATGCCTCACTAAAGATGGCTATGACTCGTAGAGGCAAGTGAAATCACTTCAGTGTGCAACTTACAAGATCAGAAGCATTGGTGTAGGAGCAGGCAATTTTTTGGGGATTCAAAAGATATTTTGCTCAATTTTCCTAAATTTGCCCGAAAAACTTTTATGCGACAAACTTTCTGTATAGTTGTTGCCACATATTTTCCTCTGCCAAGTTGCCATAAACTTGATAATAGAGAATTTGGTACTTGAAGCCTGGTTCTTAACCCAACTGAAAAAAGTACGCTAGGCTGTGCCATGAGTCTCACAGTATTGTCTGTTCAACTGCACACACATGCAATATGCCACAAACTGTATGGCAAAATGTGTTCATCCAAACACTAGTTAAAAGCTTTTCTGTTCTTGCATGGTATGGAGTTTACTAATGAAACAGATTCCCTGCAGCATACTCGATTATCGCAATGTACAATTATTAATAAAGCATATAAATGAAATGCCTTCTTTTGTCCAAACTTTCGAGTGAGTCAGTTACTCATAAACTCTCACAAAACTAAAACACAAAGTTATTAGATACAGTTTGTTGATTTTATTTATATTGTAATGTGTTTTCTATGACATAATAAACCTTTATTTATACACTCAATAACAAAGTATAATTTCATTAATATTGTTTAAAAATGTCGAAACTTAACTTTTGGGAGTGAGCTTGCACCCCCAGATCCTACACCACTGAGATTCAGAAGAAGCTTTGCTCAATCTACTGCAGTTAAGAAACTGTTCCGTTCGTATTGCTTGCCAAGGTATGCCTGCGAATTGGGGTGCAGATACAGTCTACTACAGTATTAATCGTTTTCTATTAGAATAAGAGCTGATGATGCCTACATCGTAGGCGAAATATATAATCTGTAAGATCTTAAAGTGTCTGATTCTTTGCTGAGAAAGGATTTATTTCCATAGACAGTATTAATCGCATTCGCGTTACGTAGCCTACAATGCCTATCGAATTTTCCATTACGTTACATCCCAAGGAACGTAAGTGTTCGCCCACATGAAGTTACATGCCTCGTCAGCGCATCTGATGTCATGATTAGAAACAATTTGCATGCTTTAACGACGTGCATCTTCATCCGACTTGTTTATCCGTTCACTTCACTTGTCTGATGCTTTTTGCAATCTCCATTATTCGGGATGACCGAATGCAGTAGTTACTGGTGCCTTGTTCAGTGTTTGTGACGTTTCAATGTCGTCTACGCGCACCAACTACAGTCTGCCCTGTGAAGATTTGTGTATAAGCATTTCTGTACTCATGTGTTCTAATGTGATATGGACCTTCTGTCTGAGACAAACACGTAAAATAACAGAAGCATACTTACTACACTCTTCCTACTCCAGATACTGTCTAAAATTACCCCGGCTTTTGTATGATGTTCCCAAACCCAGCACCAGCCGGTAGACATCAAGCCTACTCCGGTGTCAAGCGAAATTTTTGACCAATTATTTTTTGTCCGGTATTTTGCTTCTCAGAGTAAAGGAATAAAGTTTGGCGATTACTTTTTGTGTGTGTTGTGTAAATTGAAACTTTTTCGTTAGATGTCAGATGCCCACAAGCTACAGTGCGGGAATAACTATCAACACTGAAAAATATTGGGCTTAATCTCAGACCTCAATTATTTTTCTTTTTCTTACCTTAAACCAAACCCTAACCCCACACACTTACCTAAACACTAAACCAGCTATGTCCAACCCACGGCCCGAGAGACGGATGCGGCCCAGTCGAAGGTTTTGTGCGGCCCTGTTTAGGTTTTCGCTGTAGTAAAAGTAGCCTACACACTGACAACCTGTCCTTATTTTGATAATCTTGAATTTGACATTTTTGATGCAGGTGGTCCAATCACGTCTTTTGCCATTGCAATTAGGATTTGAACACTTTGAGTATATTAGCTTGAGCTAAATTTAGTTTGCTAAGATTAAAGTAAGCCATTGAATGTGCGGCCCACAATAAAATGTGTCATTCAATATGCGGCCCTGGTTAAGGTAGTGACATAATTTTTGGCTCAGTAAACCATTTGGGTTGGACATAGCTGCACTAAACCCTAATGATCAGTTTTCTCAGCGTATTTGATATGAAGAATATTACTCTATCCCAGTCCCGTCGCCACGGGGGGGCTTAGCCCCCCCAAAGTGGAACATGAAACACTATAAATCAGTTGAGATGTCTATTTTTGGAGTGTCAAGCCCCCCCCCGCATAAACCCAAAGCCCCCCTACTGAAAACTTTCTGGCGACAGTTCTGCTCTATCCATGCGCACATGGCGTGAAGTCAGAAATTTCGCTTCACACCGGCAAATAGCAATCGGATCGTCTGCTTCAGCAAAAGTTGGACCGGAGACGACTCCCTATCTCGGAACCAACTAAAGGTCTCGTTGAATAGACAAGAATTTGGATCTTGTTGAAAATTCTTGCAAAATGAGCCGGTTTTCGGAAGTGTTACAAGTTTGCAACCTCATTCAAAAATTTCGGCTGTTTTCTGTCTTTCTGGAGCAGCCTTTTAAGCCCAGAGTATACGACTTTGTCATCACTCCAACCAGAACGTCGCCAGAAAGTCATCAATAGGGGCTCTATGTTTGTGCAGGGGGGGCTTGACATTCAAATTTAACAAAAATTCTACTGGTTTCTAATGTTTCATATTTTCATTTGGGGGGATTAGAGGTTTGTTTGGGGAGGCTAAGCCCCCCGTGGTGACGGAATTGCTTCAATCATCGAAGCTTGATAGCGTCAGCGAGGTGAGGTCGGTTCGCCACAATGCATGAACCGTAAGTTTTCCAGTCAGAAAACTTGACCCTTATAACCCCGGTCCAGCGACAGGAAAAGCTGCAGTTTATTCAACGCTCAACGTCGTTCGCCCAAAGGAAAGCGATTGTCAGCCTTTCAAAATGAGCTATGTCCAACCCGCAGTCCAGTTGAGGTTTTCGTTATAGTATGAGTTGCCTGCACACTGACCTGTTCTTATTTTGATAATCTTAAATTTGATATTTTTAATGCAGGTGTTCCTCATTGCCACTTTACCACGTCTGCACTGCGTGCTGGGAGATTTCCTGGTGTCCACTGACACCTTGGTGCAAAACTAGTTTTCACCAAAGTGTTTCTGATTTTCTACCCTTGTCCCATTGTCACGTAACTTGCTTTATGAAATCACATTTACGGAGTGGTTAAAGGTGCCAAACAGTCGTTACCATTGCAGTTATAATTCAAACGCCATCAATTGATTAGCTCAAACTAAGTTTAAATTGGTAGAATCAAAGTTAGCCAATGTGCGGCTCTGGTCAAGATAATCACACAGTTTATAGCCCAGTAAGCAATTCGGTTGGACATAGCTTTCCGATTCGTAATTCCAAGTAACAGTGCTGTCGTTTGTTCCCCACTAGACGACTGGCAGTTGGCTTTTATACGCTAAATTCTATAAACAGTATAAGCAATAAAACGTTTGGCATTTNAAAAAAATGGCTGCTTCCAGCTTTTTCTCATGACAAACTGATTTGTTTTACCTGAACCCCTCACACCCTGGTAGTATTCGTTGTTGGTCTGTAACTTTGCAATTCGTAAGAAATTGTGGAAAACATATCTAACATGTCTTCGCGTCAGCACAACGTTTGGCTACACAATTGGAGAAGTAATTACGGCCGTACACGTTTCATGAGGTGTGCGAACGGAAACGGTGAATACTGTAGTTTGTTATTTGGGCGAAAGTTCACTGAAGATGAAAGGAAGGGTCTATTGAAGATGTGTGAGATCGGCTATGCTGTATGCCAGTGAGACATGGTGATTGAGGGAGAATGCTGTGTCAATTCTGAGGCGAACCGAGATCTATGGTAAGAGCAATGCGTGGCGCGAACGTGATGGACAAAAGGAGCACTGCTGAATTGATGAGGCCAGGATTAAGAGAAACTATGGAAAATCTAGCAAAAGCAAGTAGGGTGTGATAGTATGGACCTGTCTTAAGAGCAGGGACGCCGGAACGGGGGTGCATTACGGGGGCACCGCCCCCTGACCTTTGAAAGAGGGGGGGCAACGAGGGAACAGTGCCCTTACATTCCAGTATCATAAGTAAGTTCATGATTTATCAAGATGAATTTGAAACAAATTTATTGCAGCAATTCGCACACACCTAAATTTCAGAATAGTTTTCTATAATTTCTGCTATTAGTTTTGAGGTCAGCGTTGTTGCTAAACATGTTAAATGCGAAAAGAATGACTATTATGGAACTCAAGCAAACAGTTTTGAACACGTGGTACGTCAAAGCCATGGGCGTCCGCAGGGGCGATTGCTCCCCCTAAAACCTACGAATTAACCTTATTTGCCATGATTTATGTACAATTCGTAAAAAAACAGTCGCGATACAAGGCCATTTTGTCAGAGAAGTGTTGTGAGGTATACTTCATCTCTTTTAAAATAGTGAACCCGTAATGAGACTTGACTAACAAATATTGGCTGGATCTGCCCCGGGGCCAGAATGGGCATTTGCCCCTCTCTGGAAATTTGGACGAAGAACCAAAATTTTCCAGAAAATTTGGCGTCAGCAGTTCTATTCCGATTAATTGATTTATTTCTTGCAATAGTTTATTTGCCGGTACGACACTCGCACGGCACAAGAGCCAGGTTCACTGTTCTGGTGTCATGCAGTGCTGAGCATGTACTTCACTCATGTCTCCTTTGCCTGCAGGCATAGGCGTAGCCAAAGGGGCCCAGGGGACCATGACCCCACAAAATTTTTAGAACATATAGTCATTTGTGCTTAGAGACACGGTATCACAAACAAAATAGTGTTATTCGCCTAAAATCAAACATTTTGGACCCCATCAAATTTTTGGGCTGGCTACGCTACTGCCTGCAGGGGCAAGTTCCCAAACTTGCGAGCGGATTGTTTTACTGTTGTTCTTTATTGTGTAATAGTAACATGGCAACAAATCTTCAAATGTTCACTTCAAGTTCCGATATTAGGCGTTTTGTTGCATGTGACTCTTGAATGCACACATCTTGGCAGGTAATGTAACGACACAGTGACTGCTGATAGCGGCAAGCAGGGACGTCTGATAGCGGCGTCATTGAATCCCTGACTTTTCTAACGAGGGACAACGAGGGCAAAGGTGTCTTTCATAGACAATTTTATGATTTATCAAGATCGAATTGAAACAAGTTGTCTATAGTCAAGTCAGCATTATTGTTAAACTGTAGCAAGCATAGGCAGGACCGATTAGGACACCAGGGGAGGCGAAGAGTTTATTGAGAGTGGCCCAATTTTTTTCAACTATGTCCAACACATTTTTCCAGGGAGGAGCAAAATTTTTTTCAGGGCCCTTTTACTCCTAGTTACGGGCCTGATCATTGGTAACGATTTTTTTTGTTTTTCATAAGTTTCCATTGCCCTCCACTTTTTCTGTCCCCCCCCTGCTCTACCGACGTTCCGGCGTCCCTGCTTAAGAGATGAGGATGGTGCCCTAAGAAAGGCGCAGAGTTTCAAGGTGGAGAGGCAGAGAAAACGGAGACGACCACGGAAGACATGGAGGCAAGTAGAAGAGGAGACTAGAGGGACTGGGTTGCAGAGGGAGGACGCCCTTTAATCGAGCAAGATGGACAACGGAGTAAAGCTAATCACAGGGTTCCCACACATTTAAAAAAATCACATTTTCCATACTTTTTCAATACTAAATTAAAAAAGTTCAATACCATTACTTCTCTTCATTTTTCGAACTTCTTAATCATGAAACTCAATTTTGCACATTGCACAACACTACACAAATAATGAAGTACTTCGCCTTCAGTAAAATTCTGCTCAGATATTTCTGATTTCTTTTCCATTTAGAATTTCCATACTTTTTCAATACCTAATGTGCATTTTGGCCAAATGCAATGCTTTTTCAAGGTCTTGAAATCCAATTTTGAAATTATTACTTTTTCAATACCGCGTGGGAACCCTGTAATCATGTCAGAAAAGGGAAAAATCAAGTCACTACTGTTTAAAGGTGACAGAATCGGAGTAAAACTGGACTACTACTAACATATCAAACCGTTTTATACCATATTCGACGACTGAAAACAATGGCAAGATGGATACTTGTATTTTCAAAACTTGTGTTTTATTATTTAAAGCATTTATGGATACGTTTATGAAGCATTTTCTACAAAATAAAATGGCTTTTGTTCTGGATGTACCTACTTCTGAAATCCTTTGATATCAAAGGTTGCAAAACACGTTAAAGGATTTCTAGTTTACTTCTGTATGAATTTCCAGAGTATAACTGCTATTTATTGGTTTGTACGCGATAATTATTGTTTTTTTTTTCTGTAGCAACATTACATTTTTGTCGTTACTCATCTGGCTAATTGAAAACCGACAGGATTCGGCTTATTTTGGCCCGTTTATAACATTGTTGACCATCTAGACCTGGCTACCATAAACTGCGTTGGGGGGAACCCATCAGACAAACTAGGCTCAGTGTAGTAACCTATGCCGGAAAATGGTATGCAAAACGAAGCGTTTTAATTAGACAACTCTGTTTTACAGCAATATGTCTATAAGAACCATTGTCATCGTGCTCGACAAAGTTCATCTTCACCGAGTGTTAAGATTTTGCGAATTATCCACCACTGCAAACATGTTGCTTTGAGAAATCTGCAAAACCAACAACCTTTTGAGAAATGAGCACGCAGGACATTGCTTGAAGGTAGGGCGCTAATCGGTTTCGGCCGCGGTTGCGAAACAAGCTTCCCGATCTAGCGCAGCACTAAGAACTTTTCAAGGCGTGTCTCGTCTCGCTCAACTTCTGGCCGGTGGTTTCGGATGCATTGATACTTGCACAGGATTGCAGAGCAGGATATGTCTGTCGTCGCCGCTGCGGGCCTTGGACGCACCTTGGGCAACTTTCAAAAAGGACAGTTTGATTGTCGAGGAATCGGTCCACTGGGTGTGGCTCAAGAAAACCTGGGTTACAATTAAACAGCGCGTGAGCAACACGTTCACAGCTGCACAGCAAAGCGCAGCGATAAAGGAATCGATACGCACAAAATAATTTTGCAGGTTCGACACCTCAAGCCAGAATACAAACATCAGCGTTTCGTGGAACACATTAACTTGCGTGTGATGCGATGCAAGTTCATGCTGCTCGATAAATGGCGACATCGGTTTTCAGAACCCTCAAACATCGGTACAATACCAGCACATTCCTTGTTTTCACTCAGGGTCTCATAGCTGCACTTTACACTCCATAATAAATGAAATATTGACTTGTGTCCTATCTCGGACAATGCAACGAGTTAAATCACGCGCGCAGAGAGGATCTGACAATGAAAAAAGTCACGAATACCTTTGTGGTGATGTGATGCTTAAACTCGCTCAGCTGCTTGATGTCCGGCGGCCGAAGCTGGAACTTCTGTTCGGTTGCATCTGGATACGTCACTTTTATCCTGTCAAACCGCAAGCGGCGCGTCATAAAATGACATTAGCACGCTCACAAACACGACGTCACTTGCTACAGCAGGTGTCCAGGCGTTGCCGTCCGCAGTGACACAAAGCAACAAGGCACATATTTTAAATGTCCGGCAACGCTTGGCGAAACGCAGTCACTCCGTGCTGCCCCGCGAAGAAAGCACACAATGCCACAGGCAGGTCACTCACTGTACGTCGGTCAACGGATTGACGATGTTCTCAGCGGTGAAGTCCACGTGCAGGGCGGCCGACAAGCCAGCGCTGAGTATCACTGGCGAGTCCAGCCTTGGCTGTGGTTCGTGAACGATGACACGTGACCGCTGGACCTAAGTGAAAAAAGCAGCGCTTCGTGAGATGTCTTGCCAGGTTTGGTTGGAAGATTTTCGAAACTTTTAACTCGAATCGCGAAAAATCATTCCCTGACACCCAGGTCTTTCGTTATAGTGAATTTAAACTAAATACACGTTCGCGTGAAAGGTTCGCTTTAATGCGCTTTTTTCTGGACAGCACCCTTTGAACATTTTTATAATTCTATTTTGAAGCGTAGGGTCGAGGATTGCAACTATGTCATATAAACTGATACCTTATTGTTCAGGTCAGAGATGGAAATGCTGTAATGCGACAGCAACTGCTGTATGAGCTTCACTACGAGCGAAGTCTTCTTCGACGTCGGGACTTTTAACGCTTCGCTGAACAGTGTGCGCGAAAACGAATCGGGCGTGACGTTGCGCTCGGCCAGAAATGCCTTCAAGTTTTGCAAAACGGTAAGAAATTCATCGCGCAGCCGACTTGGGTTGGGCGGTTTGTCCGCGCTGGAATTCCTGTTCAGCAAACAAATAAGCACAATACTAAGTTAAATCACTGCGAAAAAGGCAAGATCCCGTAATCTGAACAGCATTTTAAGAACATTTTGCTTAAAACTCCACACGTTTTTTTCTCACATTAAAGAAATATCAAACTGTGCCAAAGTGCGAGGAAAACGAACTACTCACGTATGCGCTGTTTGAAGTTTGAATGGGTCAGATAATAAAAACAAACTTGCCTGTGTGTTTATTGCGAGATCCTCAACAACACATTACCTGACGTTCAACTGAACATGAGAGTCAATTCGTTTTCAATACAGCCATCATCACATCTTGTCAAACTCTTTTTTGTACTACAAACACTTCATCGCACGCACCTTGTCTTTGACTGCGTCACTTCCTGCATTTCCAAAACGAACATTAGCGACTGGGCTTTCAGACGCAGTTGGCGAATGACGGCGATTTTTTCGGTGCTCTGCCCGAGGTAGAGATGTTCCAGCTTCAAACAAACGCTTTGTTGCAGCAGCAAGCAGGATCAAAAAGGAAACATACTATTCCGCAACGAAAGCTTGAAGCGGATTCCAGTCCACAATTCGTGAGGCGTTACCCACAGACCAGGTTTTGGCGACAGACAGTTCAAGGCCTCCTCGAGAGAGAGGCCTTGGACAGCCAGAAGATTTGAGCTAAACTCAAGCGAATGAAGCTTGCCAGTTTAATCTACTTAATGCGAAACGAAAGTTGCGTTTGCATCCACAAAAGACGTTTACAAATCTAGTGATTACAGCGGTAGACCGGTAATCGGATTGTTCACGAAATTAATGACGTGCTCCAGCCGTAACTGCGAAACTTAACGCACATCGTTAACCAGGGACGCCGGAGAGCGGGGAAATTGTCCCTTCTTCCCTTTCAAAAGGGGGGCAACGGGGGCAGAGGTGCCTTTTCATAGGAGTATCATAGGTAATGTCATGGTTTATCAAGATCGCATTGAAGCAAATTTATTGCGGCTATTCGCGCACCCAGAAAATTCAGAATGTTTTTTTTTTCTATAATTTCTGCTATTATTTTTGAGGTCAACATTGTTGCTAAACAGAAACAAGCATGTTGGTAACGATGTTTTTGCCTTTTATATTTCCACTGGCCTCAACTTTTCGCTGCTCCCTTGCCCTGCCGCTGCTCTGGCGTCCCTGTCGTTAACTCTCCCAAACTACAGTACATCCACTACTTTCTATATAAGTGAATAAAAGGGAAAACAAAGCTTTTCTAAAAAGACCTGATGCGTCTCACAACATAGAACAGCGTTTGGCAAATTAAAAAAATCCCAGACAAGAAATCACCACTTCACAGTAACTTGCTTCGGCAATTATACTACAAAAACTTGTTACCTCTTGCGTTAATTGTATAATTCGCTCAGCAGCAGGCTTAGCGAAAGCCATGTGTTGAGCGCAGATGTGAGTCGAGCCAGACCAGACTTTTCGATCGACTGCCTGCACCAAATAACCAACATCGGAGTTAAAGCGACTGAAAACGCAGATCGAAATCAGAGACAGAGAGTGACCATTAGGGACGACTTAGCTTGGAGCTCAGGCCAGGCACCATCAACAACCAAGAACAAAAATATAAATTTTGTGCTGAATAGCTGTGAGCAGCAAAATTTTAGGGACAAAAAACGAGTACGTTTACCGTGGAATTTGAACCAGTAAATAACATTAACCTCAAAAATTTCGTTGACCTCACAAACGAGAACTTTCATGTTTTTCTGATTCAGCCCCAACATGAGGTTGCAGTCAGATTTTTTCACATTAGTTTCGATGAGAGTTTTTACTCTTGGCTTAAAACAGCAATCACGACATCCTGTAAAGACAGAAAACCGACGGTTTTGCTGCTTGATACATCCTATAAGATTTCTAAAAACATACTCGTACACTGTCATTGTTAGTCCTATATTCCATTCCAACATCTTTCTTTCACCAAACTGTAGGTATAAACAGAGAGTAAAAACATCCACAAGAAACAGAACACACATCGAACACATATCAACATACATGCTAGTGAATTTTGTGAGTGAATCACATTAACTACAATAAAAATCCTACCACCACTATACGCAAGCGGTAAAGAGGTAAGGTCGTGGCATGCCTACAGTATGTTCATAGCCTAGCTCTAAAACAAGCGAAGAAAGAAACAGATACTTATATGTGAGTGACGCAAACCAGAAGCAACTGTTGAAAGATCCACTGAAGAAATTGTACAATACCGAGGTCTGAGACCTTAAACGATGAGTTCACTGTAATGGTGAAGCTAGCAAAGCCCGACAAGGGAGTTAATTTTCTGTGCACAAGTGTACCTTTACTAACAACAACTGCGCTTCCAAGAAGTCGGCCGAGTGCTGGGCAGTTGAGGAAAGAGCAGGCGCTACCTCCGCGGCGTGCCGCAAATCACGAATCGTCCATTCGAGCAACGATTTCTGAGTAGTCGGATCGCACGTCTGCGAAGCGCAACAGACAAACCGATCAAGCTTCCTTGCTGCTTATTGGGTTTAAACAAGAGCAGTGTGAACAGCGGCGTGACATTTCAACGCTGCATTCTCCATATACGTGCAACGACAACATTAAGCGAAAAATAAGAGCAAACCATGGGCTTGTTTTCTAATTTTCAGGTCCTTTCTTCTGCTGAGCAGCCACAGCGCAAGCAGCAAACGAATGTAAGAAAAAACAATAACTAACAAATGTAAGAGCTTCCCACTTGTAATTTACTCTGCTAGTCTGACATACCTGAAGGTTTNTCACGCGGCTGATGGCGCGATCAAGGAAAGCGCTCGGATCGGAGTCGACGTTGGACTTGCGCGGCGGAGACCGAAGACACAAATCAACACCGGCTGTGAAAGACGTGAGCTGAAATGAGGAAGATGCACTAAATTTATGACGACTGCGTAATTCGTTTCACTACAGGACACAAATTTTCAGGAAAAATTTTCAAGGTATGATTTAAGCCAGCATTTTGATAAATGTTCACGAAACAAGCATCACACTGCACCGATTTATAATCCCGATGCAGTTTTTGCAAGCGCATCCGTCGCCCTAACTTTTCACCCATGGGCCATCACACACCGGTATACGGTCTTGACAAAAACTATGCATCATTTCAATTACAACCATGAGCGCAATTTTGTTGTAAAATGTGAGGGGGACAGCTTGCTGTGAAATCAATGTATTACGAAACTTAAAGAGAAAAATGTGGGGGACATGGTATATTATATCCCCACTGTCTGAAAAAGTGGGGGGACGCGTCCCCCGTTTCCCCACCTAATTGCGCCCACGATTACAACTGAACTCGAGTCATATGCAGCAAGTGATAATCCAGTCTTAACGTTTTTTTAGCATCTGCATCGATCTAATTTAACAAAATTCAACGCAACGGTTAAAAACTGGGCGTCATGCTTGCTTTAGAATATGAAATGAACATTTATTTGTTGAACTGTCTCAGAGACATCAGAAGCGATGAATAAAAACGTTTCAAGCCGTTTTTATATGGTTCAGTCATGCAGCTGTTTAGCACCCTGCACTACGTAGTGTGCATAAAACATGATCGCAAAACTGGTTTAAACTTGCTGAATTGAAAAAAATATTTTTAAATCAGAATTAATATTTTGCCTGTTCTACTGTCTTACAATCGACCAACCAACGAAAAAGCTTCACAGAAAATATGTATGACTCCGCTTTCGCAGCCATCCTCTACAATCGTTTGGATTTTTTGAAACTGAAGTATGCCCCTTCCTGCCAGCCACACGGCAAATTAAGTTTAACACTTTGGCACCCGGGTGGTTTCGGGGATTTTCGGGAAAAAAATGCCTAAACGCACGTGGCTTTGCTCGGGAATTTCTCCGGTCCGGTATGCTCTACAGACTCGGTAAAAGTCTCAAAAGCCGCGGCAAGTCTTCTAGTCTGCACTCGAAAAAAATTTTTTTGCTTGGGGGGTGCGGTTTTTTTGTGAGTGACGTCATAAGTG
>JGI24158J21664_10009911_pt1 | contig 12716 bp, 6 predicted proteins | sample Ectturendosymbi3_FD_21664 | JGI IMG/M metagenome (IMG submission 21664) | reverse complement strand
ACGGGTTTCCAGACTTCTTTTCGTTTCTCCAATGTATCGTTTGTTGCAGTCACGGCATGGAATGGAATAAACAACGCCTTGTCGGGACTTTATATCCTTGGGGTCTTTGATGGAAGTTAGAAGGTTGCCCAACTTTCTCAAAATACAAGTCGCATCAAAACCGGTGAGAAAGTTTTCGGATATGGATTGGATATGGACTTCATGAAAAAGTGTTGGATTGGATCGGGATTGCAAAATTTCCATATCCGTACACCACTGGACTGTGCGTCAGAGATGAGCGGACTGTCATATTTTGCGATTCAGAACCAATCCAGAATTTTGAAAACTCAGTCCAAGGCCAACCATAGTCCAAAACTTTCTTTAAAATTTGAACTCCAAGTCCAAATAAAGTCCAAAAAATTAAAAATTAACAAAATACAGCTTGCCAACAACAAAAATTAAGGAATTCTTTTCCATTAACTCAGTCCAATTCCAGTCTTGATCCTAACTTTATGAAGCAATTTACATCCCGGATCCAAATCCAAGAAAATTCGTCATAGTCCGGACCACTCCAATCCAAGTCCAGTCCAATGCTCATCTCTGCTGTGCATGGACTGGATTTTGGATTTTGTGGACCCAGACTGCGGCTGCGTCCGGCAGGATCCGGATTCAGGTTTTCTTAAGAACCGGAACCGGACTGGATTTGAATTTTGTAATTTGCTGGTGAAGAATGGTTTGTGAGACTGAGCTGTGCCTGTAATTGCTAATTACGTATAACTTGCTATAGTCACTATAGTTTTGCAAGTCTTCCAGGGTGTTCCACGCAATGACAGAAAAGTAAACTACGCACTACGTAGTTGCAATGCGTGAGTGATTACGCACAAGTTATTTTTGTGGCTGCGTGATATGGCAGTGTAATGCATGTTGCCAGGTTGGCCCTCTTGGGGCCAAATTTCAGAAATTTGGTCCCAAATAACACTTTTTGGCCCCACAATTTTTGTTTGCCCTTTAACTTTGTTTGGCCCTTTTCCAGGATGATTTGGCCTCTTGCAAAAATTAGATTTGACCACCCTGGGTCTTGTCTCAGAAACCACATTTTTTCACTTTTTTCACTAATTTATTGCAGATTTTCACCAGATTCCTAAATGTTGACGGTTTTCGATTAGAAAATTTTGTTTGGATCCTTAGAGTTTCTGAGTTAATGTCCAATCCGGCCGGATATTAAGATTTTTCGGATTTGGATTGGATATCGTTTTCGCTTCATCCGGAACCGGATTATCAAAATGAAAAAATCTGTGACAATGCAAAAAAACTGATATTGACTAATAGTTGTATCAGGAAAAATTATTATATTTCGAAATCAGCAACAATCTTTTTTTCTAATTTTTCTCGGTACAATGCAATGTAGCCTGCCGCTCGGTATCCTAGCTTTCAGACCAGGGTCGTCAGTTTGGCTTATTTGAGGGCAAATTTGTAATTTTTGGCATTTTTTCAACTCCTTTGGCTGTTTTTATTTTTTCTGCCTTTTTTGGCCAGTTAGAATTTTTATGTCGATTTGGCAGATTTAAAGTTGATTTGGGCAGATTTCTGGGCATTGGCAGTTTTCTAGAAAGTGTTTCTGGACACAGAATGCTACATTTTTGTTGTGTTTTTCCAAAAAAATTCTTTTTTTGTATCATGCTTTTAGGTTTGCACTTTCAGGTTACTCTTCAGCAAGACCAAAAGTTTCTAGAAGTTGATTAATGGAGTGAGCTTTCTTCTTTTAATCTATAAAATATACACATATTGCCTTTTGAAAGGGCGTTTGGGTGTTTCAAAGGTGTCGTTGTGTATTTATCTTGTATTTGGCTTTTTTGGTGTTATTTGGCTTTTTTATAGGGTTGATCTGGCCTTTTTTGCTTATGACTACCTGGCAACCCTGTTGCAGACTGAAGACATCTCAATTCTCAAGCACCGTGCAGTTTCGAACTGTGTGAAGATGAGCATGATTCTATTGTTTTATTATGTCGAAGGCCGTCGTTTTTCAGATGAAATAGGTTTAATTTTTGAAATATATTTATTACTAGTAGATCATAGTGAAATCTTGGTGTTTAATAAGTGATTACCAAAATGTTTTTTATCAGTGTTGAACGAAGCACGGCCGTTTTTCTCTCAACAGCTTAGTTCACTAGTCTAACTCTAAATGGCCTTAGCCTAAAAACTAAGTAATAAGCATGATGAAAGTGTATTGACATTTTGACCATGTTGTTGTAGGTAGAATTACACCTAACTGGCAATGAAAACTTGTGAAGTGTTGGATTTAAAAAAGAGTGGATAGGTTGTTTATTCTAAGTATAGAATTGCTGGAAGTTCAGTTTAGAAAGAGTTCCAAAAAAAGGGCTTTAGGTGAACATGGTTTCATTGGACATAAATTCATGGTACTCGCTTTTTCATAGTTAAAATAATGTACAAAATAGCGGTTGGCATTGCAAGGGGTCCGGCGGGTAAGTCAACACGAATTTGGGGTAATTGCAGGTTATCATTTGATTTAAACATCTCCATTAGAGCATATGAGAATTGTGTATAACTATAACATCCTATGACATTTCGAAAAAAACTGTGCACTTCTTGTCAAGATCAATCGTAATTGTGGCAGGCAGTTGTAGCCATGGCATTTGTTGAATTCAAAACAAAACAGGTTGGCAGTGAATATATTGCCTCATGANGCAAAAGCACTGCTGGAACTATTTTGCTTTTAGCGTAACATGATTGATTAANATGGTTACATGACAAGTTCGGAACGCATGACCTGTTTAATTGACCATGACATCTGTAACGGCTTNAATCCAATGATTAAGTGTTGTCATGGTTTCAGTGCTGGCAAGCTGTTCGTGGCTTCTTGTCTGTGTGAACTGTAGACTAAACCTTAACACTAAATTATACTAACCTTAATCCTAAACCCTACCAATTGTCGTTTTATGTATCGTCCTTATCACATGACCACTTCAAGCAATAGTATCTGACTTACGGCAAAATAGGCACAGCCCAGCTTTTCCCTCATGAGGCAAAATAGACACTACTAAATATGTAGCCTAATGTGCAACTCAGTGAGCAGTTTTCGATTGGATATCGGAGTCCATAATTTTTAATTTTCGGATATGGATTGGATATGGAGTTTATGAAAAAGTTTCGGATTGGATCAGGATTGCAAAATTTCCATATCCGTACACCACTGTGATGCACACCAGAGATGAGCACGGATCAGGACTGGATCGGACTGGATCAGAACAGAAGCTAATATTGGCCGGATCAGGACTGGATCGGATTGTAATTTTTTTTGAAAATTGGCGGATCAGGACTGGATCGGACTGAGAAAATTTTTGTTTTATTTATGTGATTATTTTGAACATATCAAAAATTTTAGTAGTGATCCGATTTTGCAGATTTGCTAAATGCGATTGTATTTTGCCATGAATGGCAAAGGCTCTGCTGAGACAATTTTACAATTCGAACTGTATCCACCTTCGTATGTATATAACATTGATTTCTACTAGCAATGCGAACGTGTTTGAGTGGTTGGGGAGTGTTTATACCTGTTGTGCAAGTGTTCGTTGATACTGCTCTCACCATTTGCATTGGCTCAGCTGGAAGAGATAACACCTTTGATGGGAATGCTTTTTATGTGCTTTTCTTGAAAGGAAGTGACTAGGGATACGCCTGTCCTGAGGCAATTCAAATGAAAGAGTCAGTTTGTCATTCAAGCTGCGTGGATCGTATAGTGTAATGGTTATGTGCTACGCCTTCTATGCCTATGCTTTTCGGTTCTAATCTCACCTTGCCGACTTTCGTTTTGTTTCTTTTCTTTCGACTTTCGTTTTTTTTTTCTTTGCTTTTTTCAGGCTTACGTTTTATATTTAGGGGTTAGTGTTAGGTTAGGGTTAGCTTAAATTAGGGTTAGGTTAGGGTTAGGTTAGCGTTAGGTTAACGTTAGGTTAGCATTAGGATGTGATTAGGCTTAGGTTAGGCATACGGTTAGGATTGAGGTTAGGGTTAGGTTTGGGGTTTATCTTTTACATTTACTTCGTTTCTACCAAGCCAACTGTACTCTCGTCGTGCGTAACTGTTACGTTACAGGTGGCGTATTAATAAGTTTTCTTATTTCAAGATCCACAGGCATATCTATAGCCACTGCCTTTTCAAAATGATTAGGGTTTGGGGCAGGAAAAATACCTCTCAAAGCACAAATATGTTATACAAATGTGGATGGCCATGACCTTTTTGGCCCCCCCAGGCTACACCTATGAACTTTGTGACCTAACAATGTGCCGTGTTTAGAAATTAGATATGTAATTGCAGTTGCTAACTTGGGAGTTATTCTACTTTCAATTCAATTCTAGTGCTGTGGAGCTATTTGTATCGTATACGACAGGGGTCTCCATCATCGATCCTGGCATGTGCATGAATTAAATTGTAGGCCTATTTGTTGAGCATAGTGATATCTTATGTAATTTTTTAGTCATTGAGATTTTCTATTGTCCAAACACAACTGCATTTCATATGCCTGACTGGAAAATTTCTGAAGTGGGTTGATAGGTTAAATTGAGTTGCAAAATGAGTTGCTGCTTGAAAAACGTTTCTCACCACTGGTTGGGGTTTACGTTTAAGGTTTAGGATTAGATTCCGGTTTTAAGTTTTAGGTTCAGCTTTTAGATTTTGAGTTTAGGTTTTGGGTTTGGGTTTAGGTTTTGGGTTTAGGCTTGAGTTTAAGTTCTGGGTTTAGGTTTTGGGTTAAGGTTTTGGTTTTAGGTTTTGGCTTTCTGTTTCGAGTTTAGGTTTTGGGTTTAGGCTTAGGTTTGGGTTCAAGTTTTTGGTTTGAGTTTTGGGTTGAGGATTTTAGGTGATGTTACAAGGACCTTACGCTAATCCAAGTATATCATCCTTGTCACTTGACCAATCCCACCAATCAGATCCTCCTAATGGCAAAATAAATCCAGCATTGCTTTTTCCTCTGATGGCAAAATGGATACAGCCTTCTCAAATTTTTGTAATGCCAAAAGGCTGTGTCTATTTTGCTTCATGAGTCAAGAGCACAGATGGCACTATTCTGCTTTCAACCAATTGTGTTTGGCTAAAGGCAAAATAGCTGCAGTGGTGCTTTTATCTAATGAGGCAAAACAAAACAAAATACACAATTTTACATGGGCGGATCAGGAGTGGATCGGACTCATGACTTTCAAAAATTTTGTGGAACAGGACTGGATCGGATTCAATTTTGTCGGATCAGGACTGGACTCGGACTGAAAAATTTCACAGTCCGCTCATCCCTGATGCACACCTCTTGTGCTTGGTAATTCCAAATTTTTATGACGAACCTCGCATCCAATCGTAAGTGCGACTGGTGAAAGTGTACTTGGTCTCTATCCCTGTGTAACCTGCCCTAGAGAGAGAGAGTGTTAGTAGCGACCAGATTCAATGTAACGTTGCTAACTTTGAGGCTCTGTTACGAAAAAACTGTTTCTCGAAAGTTGCAGAAAATCTAACAACATATGGTTAAGTGCTTTGATGCAGTCAGGTTGTTTGTATTCGTCCCTTTGTTTGTTTGAACACTACAAACAATTGTATTTTACTGTGAATGAGTGATTGAACTTCGTAATGTCTGTTTGATTGATGGTGTGTCATGCCACAATGCATTCACATTTTACCTAGACTCGAAAAATTCAGGAATCGGCGCCCTACTCCACAGTAGTAGTGTTGCAACAAGTAGTGTTATGTGTTAGCTAACATTAAATTAGTGTTGACAATGTGTCTGTAACTTTAGCCTTATGGTTCCCGTTCTGTCTTCAACGCAGTTGAAGTTGCTCTGTGATTCTGCTGGATCCAATGCCTTGTGAAACGTTCTGTTCTGTCAGTTTTTAATTGAGCTGCATTCTCTTCTGCAGAGTGTGTGTGTGTTTATACTTTTAATGGACTGCGTGTCTGGTCATTCATAAAGTTAAAACAAATAAATTATGTGCAAAAAAGCAAAGTGTCATACAATTTTGTGCATGAAAATGGCTATTGTTAATAGTAGTCTTAAAATTGGTATTTGTGATTGTAAATTTTTTCCACAAAATTGCATGTTTACGAAATATTTGGTTTGTGAGAATTAGAAATATTTTTAAGGGTGGCGCCAAAAAATATTTGTGGACCTCTGATATAATGCATAATTTGGTAGGCATGATTGTTGTAGGTTATGCAATGTGTAAGCGAAAGCATCAAGCTCATAACTAGCTTGGGACACTAGGGAGAGCGAAGAGTTTTCTGAGAGGGGCTTAGATTTCAAAAACTATGTCCAACACATTTTTTCAGGGCGTGAGAAAAATTTGTCAAGTAGTTGCCCCCCCCCCTAGTTACGAGCCTAGTAAACGTTTCATAAAAAGTCTGTGTGCATTTGTCCACAATTGGCTAGTATACATTAAAAAGTTAATGATGTCAAATCTGCTATTTACGTTCACTGTGTATGATGATGACCAACTAAATAGGCCTAAGTAAAGTTGTTTGTTTGGGTGTATGCATCTCATCAGTAATGAATTTGTATAGCAACCAAAACCTGTGTGCTTCATGTCACCTCAGGATTTCTATATTTTCTTGTGATTTCTTTATCACAATTACAGTGGTTCTCAAACTGTGGTGAACGTGGTATGGTATGAACGGGTTTATTATGAACAGGTCTGTTGTGAACAGGGTCTGTTGTGAGTGGTCTGTTAATATGAACAGAACAAGTCTGTTTTAAAAGGGAACTGGTCCGCGTACCACTAGTGGTATGCAGAGGCCTTCAAGGTGAAGGTGATATGAGCATAGGCCAACTTTCTGTTTTTCTTCACAGGAAATTCATAATTACAGTTATAGTTTTTACTTCTCGGGTTTTGTTAATAAATTCTTGAACTTCTGTGTAGCTTACTTCCCTTGATGTTGGTTTTTAATTAATCAGGTTTTTTTTAAATGCGTTTCAGAAACTCGATTCGGGTCCCTAAAGTTGCAGACCGGATGCCTAGAATCAGTGAAAATTACTGTATCATCGGGTCCCTAGAATAAGAGAAAATTGGGTCCCTACAGGTCCATTCCAGGTATCTAACATTTTCCTTAAAAAAAACCCCTGAATTAATGGTTATTATAATTTCTCACAGCCATTTTATTCATGTTGCATTTGTATAAATTCTGGTTTTCCAATTTTTTATGGAATGATAGCCTATTTCGTAGATTGAGTTTTTCTGGAACAAGGTGGTATGCGGTGGTAGTATGGAACCCATGAATGATAGGCGATCAGAAAAAGTTTGTAGATGATATGTCTGTGTGCAAGCCAAACATATAAAAAGTGACATATATAACTGGTAAAATACTAACCATCAAATGTTGCTTTAAATTCAGTGAAAATAATTGATTGTTAGCCTCATGCTATAAAGTTGTTGCAAAACGTTAGAAATCTTGATCAAAACAATTTATTTACATGCCTTTGTGTGCCAATGAGCACCTCCATATGATTTATTTTTTAGTTTTTTCTGTCAGCTGTTTACCTCAAGGTCTGATGCTAGAATGACTTTATTTATACCCCACTTTCACTGCTGGATCCCAGTATGATGTCATGATGATGAGTGAGTGACGTTATAGTTAGGATGCTGTTAAAGTGTTTGCTCCTCACAGTGTTTGCTATGACCAACCTTTTTGCACTCTTATGTTATTCGATTGCACTTGTGATATGGACCATGAATATGCAGCAAATTAGTAAAATAAAAAATGTCACCTAGTCATGGTTTTGAGCCTGCAGTGCATACGCCTCCATCACTGAGGCTTTCGTTGGTCCAACAAACTGAGCCATACTCTAAAGGGGAGGCTGTTCCATGCAAGTTGAGCTTTTGTTATTAAATGCGCTAAAATCAAGGCAAATGAAGCTGCAGGAAGTACCATATAGTTCTTCCGTAGCAAATCGATATTCAGCCCAAAATTTGCAATTCAAATCAAGTTGCTAAACAACTTCATTCTGGAGCATTACCTGATGAAATCACGCTTATGAGTGTGTATTTTTAGCGCAAACCCACTGAAGTAGCAAAGTCAATGGCAAATATGATTTGTTTATGGGTTTTATGATATGATTTATATGGCTTTTAGCCTTTACTGGCCTCCAACGTCTTCTGATCATATGTGGTTACTATTCTGCTGAACACGAAACGCCTTAAAAAAAAAACTTCACAATTTCATGTGACACTACGGTAACTGGAAAAAAATTTCATAGTGGTGGAACAAAACTTAACAGTTTCATGATATTTTTCTAGGTACCATAGTAGCATTCTCAGCATTGTGTAGCTTGGAATTATGCCCTTGCAGATTTTCCTGTTACCGTAGTGTGAAAATCGCACTTGCACAGCCCAGGATTCCCGCGCGGCATAAGTATTAAATTTCAAAATTGGTTTTCAAGACCTTGAAAAAGTATTGACTTTGGCCAAAATGTAAATTAGGTATTGAATAAAAATGGAAATTTGAATGGAAAAGAAATCTGAAGTATACGTCTGAGCAGAATTTTACTGAAGTCAAAGCACTTCATTATTTATGCAGTGCTATGTAATGCGTAAAATTGAGTTCCATGATTAAGAATTTCAAAAAATGAATAGAAGTAATGGATTGAACTTATTAAAAATGTGTGAAAACCCTGATAACCATTTCCAGTGAAATTAGGGCACCCTTTTCTTTGCTAGTAGGCACTGTAACATCGTTTGCAATGTGACTTAACTGCTTAGTTCCTTCGATGCATTATCATATTAAATAGTTGTAATATTTGGTTCCATGCTTGATCATGCAATATGGGGAGTATCGTGCAAATGTGCATATGCACTTATTCAGCACTTATGTAAGCTGATTACAGGCTACAGCCGTCTAGGCACCAAGCCTATGCACAATCAGGATGCTGGTGTGCAGTAAGTTCTGATGGAAAAGCAGCTATGACATATAATTGTCTATGTTGTGTGTATTGTTTGCAAAGTATGACAGTGCATTAGTGCAAACAAATGGCCTAGGCTAGGTCATAAGTAAATCACTTCTATTCAGGGTTTCCATGCGGTATTAAAAGTGTTGAAAAAGTATTGAATTTCAAAATTGGTTTTCAAAACCTTTGAAAAAGTATTGAATTTGGCCAAAATGTACATCAGGTATTGAAAAAGTATGGAAGTTCTAAAGGAAAAGAAATCTGAAGCATCTGAGCAGAATTTTACTTAAGGCAAAGCACTTCGTTATTTATTCAGTGTTATGCAATGTATAAAATTAAGTTTCATGATTAAGAATTTTGAAAAATGAAGAGAAGTAATGGGATTGAACATTATTAATTTAGTATTAAAAAGGTATTGAAAAAGTATGAAAAATGAATTTAAATGTGTGGGAACCCTGTCGAAAAAAAAGTACATACAAAGTGCTCCAATCAAAAGTGTCATGTCTACAAGCAAAGCCACAGCAACAATGTTGAAATCTGAACTGACCACAACTTGAGGTTGTTTGCTTTCTCTGTCTGTGTTTCAGCCTTTCAATGTTTCACTTGTTAGCATTGTTTGCAGATGTAAGGACTGACGATGCGTAGTGTTATGTGAAATCGATTTCCTATTAAAAATCTGCGAACGATTCCTTGCTTGTTTCTCCTGTGGAGTGAAATTACTTGAATACAGATATGTGCAAATTTGAATCACTGCAATAAGATGAAAGCAGAGCCCAGTCGGCTGATTCCTCCAAACCCTGCAGAAAACCTAGACCTTTTATTTGACAACCATTTGCATAGAAGGAATAGACACATCCCACTTGACTAGGTTCACTGTACTGCAAGTATCACGAACTCAGCATTATATGTGGAAAAAGCTGGATATGGTTTGATTGGCAAAATAGCTCCAGCAGAGCTTATGCTGTTGGTGGTAAAATAGACACTACCAACGTGCAGAACGTTGAGCTTGTGATCAAAGCGGAAAGCTTGGTTTGTTTTGGTTTCTGAAGCGTTTCAGGATAAAATTCTCAATTACAGCAAATGCTTTTTGTATAATTACATCTCACACTTATTTATTTATGTGAATTTTTGAAATAGAAAGCTTGTGATCTAAATTAGAACCCTTCATGGACCAAATCTGCCCTGCAGGCTGGACTTTGGGGGCTGCTGTGTAGTGCATAAGCTATGCAAAATATGTGAGTGGCAATGAATGCAGGAATATAGAAAGCCATGCAGTAACCATGATAATACATGACTAATGATGTGGGCAAAAGCACAAGACATGTAACAAAAACAATGATCAACAGCACAGACTTTTTAGATGCAACAGTGTGTTAAAATGGCCCATCAATAGTGATAGGATATGGTATGTTAAAGTGATGTACTAAAATATAAAATTTATCTCTGTTGTGCAAATTTGTAGTCTGGTCACCACTTGCATCTAGGCCAGGGATGAGGAACCTGCGGTCCATGGGCCAATTGGAGCCGTGTGAACATTTGATATAGCCCGCATCAGAATTTTAGTTACCTAATTAGTAATTTAGAATACGAAATTGCACCAAAACAAAGCTTCTTGTTCAAAACCCAAAACCAAAAAATTTTTTTCATTGCAATCTTGAAGACTTGCTGAGTCTTGAGGGTTTAACGGCTCTCTAGCACAATTGCATGGTGAGTTATGCAGTTGCTAAGACACGCTAGAAACCAGGTTTTCACCCAAAAACCACCAGCAGCAAAGGTGTTAAGATGTCAAAAGAAGCCTTCATCCCTCATTGTAAGATAAAGGAAAGATTTTAAGATAAAATCAATTGTTACCTGCAATCGCCAACGATAAACCACAATTGATATGGCCCATGATAGTCAATACGTTCCCTACCTCTGATCTAGGCTAACCCTTGCTCCCATTTTGTAGCTATCCTGAACAATGTTGGCAGTTTGCCCTGATGGTAATTGCAGCCTTAATGTATATAGCACTGAATTGTTTTGTGAGCTATATTGCATTCATTAAATTCCAAGCGATAGTAAGTTAGGTGTAGTGTTCATCTTATTAAATGTTTTGGTATGGTTAACTTTTAAGTTTATGTTAAACAAATTAATTAATGGATGAATTATGTAATTAAGGGATTAATTAGCTAATTTCTTGTATTTAGGCTATAATTTTCGAACCAGAAATGTTAGAAAGTCAATCCAAGTCTAAAAAGACTTGGATTTAGCCTAGCCTAGTTCCAATAAAAACTTGAGTCAAAAAATTTCCTCTTGCTGTTGGTGCCCAGGACCAGGTAACCTTCGCCAAAATGGCTTAAATCTATCCCATCTACGACGTCACCCCCCAAAAAAATCCAAATCTTTGTAATTGTTTTTAAAACTAAACTAGAAGCCTTGCTGCATCTTTTGAGAGTTTGAACAGCTCTCTAGAACAATCGGCTGGTGAAATATGAAGTTGCTAAGTGATGCTAGAAACATGGTTCACGCCAGCTGTCCTGGCTCCAGATCTGTTAAGTTGTACGAGTTGTGTAAGCTACAGCACATCAAGCATATGAAAGGTAAACATAGGACTAGGTCAAGTATGTACTTTCCATGATGGGTGTAAGCAAGGAATCACTCAGGAAATTTTTATAAGAAATCGATTTCACGTAAAATTACGCATCCTCAGTCTTGCAAATTGCAAGCAAAGCTTACGGGTGAAAAGTTGAAAGGCTGAAGTAACAGCAGAGAAAAAAACAAACTCAAGACTACAATCAAAATTTTGTAGCACAAGCTCACAAATCATAACAGCTTAACAAACTGACTGACGTCAAGAATACTAGTGGCGACAAAAAGAAACTATGACTAATGAAAAAATTGTTTACTCAAAAATTAAAAAGACGTTTACTCAAATAATTAAATGACTGAAACATCTAACTAATTGATGCTAATGGCTGGAAAATTCTCCAACTAAAAACTAACTTGTGGTGAAATGACTAACAATGGTAGAGAAATACAGTAAGCCATGTGTAGGCAGGAAGTCTCTGGGGTATGCATTTAAACCTGCCACTTGTTCACTTTAAAAGCTGCGGTGGGAGTAAGCAAGCTGTGTTGAGAGAAAAGTTAGTCCGATGCTGTCTTCCACTTTGTGCGCTGAGTCAAACAACACAAAGCAAAGTATCGTAATAATTATTTCACATGGGAAAGGATCATGTTATGAATGTTACTTTGCGTGCCAATTAGGTGATACCATTTATTTTCACAGATGTCCAAGGGTGTGACAACTTGGTTGTTCGACAAAAGTAACGATGTATGCTTTGTGTAGATATGGCTTATTTATAGTGCCATGGTTCTTTGAATAGTGCCACGACAAGGCCATTTGGTCCTTGTTACTATCAGTTTTACAATCTTGTTTGTTCCAATTACTGCGATGCGCTGACCATCTTTTGGAAAATTTGTTGCTAGTTTGACCAACATGCTGTTCATGACACATCATACAAGTCACAATGTAAATGCCAAAATCTGCGCAAGCCAAGCTTTGGTTTAGCTTANAAGTTTTGGTTTTAGTCAGCAATTGTGAAACATTTGGTATCATGGATTTGTTATTTTTACCATAGCAACCACANAGTGCACAGTGCTCACATGGCCTTGAGCCACCTTTGGTGTGCTTTCGTGTCTTGTTTAAAGCAAGATCTTTGTAGTTCATTAGCTTTTGTCCAATTGTGGTAGGTCTTTTGTAGGTAATCATTGCCTTCGGGTTTAACTTTTTTTCTTTTTGTGTTAGAGTAAGCAGATGGGGAAA
>JGI24158J21664_10009910_pt1 | contig 12716 bp, 4 predicted proteins | sample Ectturendosymbi3_FD_21664 | JGI IMG/M metagenome (IMG submission 21664) | reverse complement strand
TTTTTTTTTCTATTTTGACTCAGTAATGGGCTTTTGCAGTCAATGCCTTATCACGTAAAACTCACTTTGGGAGCGAAAAATATCCATCATGTTGGTCGCATGCAAACCGATCTCAGGCGCCCTTAACTTATATCAGTGGTTTATCAAAATTTTTTTAGTTTTACCTCTTACCAAGCTTCAAAAATAAAATTTACCCTGAAACACTTTTTATTTTTGCCTTTATAGATATGTTTTAAAAATTTAGTCCAGGGAGAAAATATTGACAGTAGAGGCTTGGGGCAATTGTTACGCGACCAGAGGAACCAACTAAACCCATTTTTTGTAACAATTAATTCAAAAAGCACATGCGTTAGCTGTTAAATATAAATCATGACTCATTAAATTAACCCATTTAGTTGATAGATTTGCCTCTGAGATTAAAATCAAACGCAGCAATACCACTGCTTCAGGCTAACACGGAACAACGGAAATCTAGAAATCCTTCGTGAAAAACATTTTTTTGTTTGAGTTGAAGGTAGACCAGTGCATCGCTTGAGACACGCTAGGCATCCCTGGCAGTCATCTTGATTTTCTACCACGCTAGATAGGCTCAGATGCCAAATATGGGAGGAAGCAAGCGAAAAACATTTGTTAACAGAAACATTCACAAACAACGTAAAAAAGAATCGAGTTGAAAAAACTTTGTGAAACGGTTGTTTTCACCAAATGGACGAAATCAGCTTTTCCGATGTAACAACATAGGTATAGCAGTTCATACAGCAAGAACGCAGATGTGCCAAACAAATGTTACGGAAACACCAATTGATTAAAGCATGCAGTAAATAGGAACCCACTTCGCAGCATGTCGTTGTAAGCGTTGTCGGCCACAGAGAATACGTGAGGCGGCGTTTCGTTTCTGCGTTTGCCTTTGTAACAAGCCACAACGTACCTTTCGTACACAGGCAGAAGCTTGTACGGGTTGATCGTCACGCAAAACAACCCGGAATAAGTCTGTCGATATTATAGACGACAATATTGGCTGTGTGGATGCAAAGGGAAAGACAAGCTGTTTTTTTTCAAGTTTATCAGCTTGTAAGTTACATTTGAACACAAAATGTGTTGGTTGTGAACGACAAGGCTGTAACAGTTGGAGAATAGTTTAATTTGCCGCGAAATGTTTGCCATTTGTCAAAAGTTTTTGTCACTTTCATGAAATCGTAAATGAATTGTTTCCATATTATTACATTTATTCCACAGAACGATTCGAGGTTACGAAGGTTTACAAAATTTTAGGACTAAATAACGTTATGAAGTTATTACGACTAATGAGTTAAGAGATTTCAACCGCGACTGAGGCTTTTGAAGGCCGAGTTAAGATTACAGTGTATAAAAAAGGTTTCTTTTTCTAAGGCCCTCTGTTTTTTTCCATAATAGGTTGTTTCCAAAACAAAAAACACATTTCAAACATATCTGTCTTTCGATAAATAAGATAATTTCTGTCAGAGTGTTTACCAAAAACAAAACCTTTTTAAGAAGCACCTTTTTCACACATTATTTTCTGAGCGAACAAACGAAAATAACGACAATAGTACGCAACAACCTACTTTCAAAAAGAAATTATACTGATCACATCATTTATACTTTTCAAAAAGAAAAGTATTGTTTTGATTGAAGCTCAATTAAGCATCAAAATCTTAATACTTGTTAAAGAGTGTCACTTGCTGCTGCGATAACTCTCAGCAGCTAAACCGGAAATTATAAACGCGAAGTTGCAAACAATGATTTATTTGGAATTGAGTATGTACTTTCCACGATGGGTGTAAGCAAGGAATCGATCAGCAAATTTTGGTTGAACAACTTTATACACTACTTTTTCTAAACATTCTGTACTGTCAACCAGCGAATTGCCTTTTATCTTTTAGTTTTATCTATTTCCCTTCATTTTATGTGACAACCCTCCAGGCCCGTAGTTATGGGGAGGGCATTCAGGGGAAATGCCCCCAAAAATTTTTGTTTCCCTCCCAAATTTTGTTGTGCCCAGAAATTTGTTTTAAACATATTATAAAAACAACAATCTTTTCCCCCTAAAAATGTGTTTTCCCCCAAAAACCGTAAAACCTTGCTACGGGTCCGGGCCTGCAACCATCACCAAATTAGTCACAGCTACCCACCAGTGAATACAAAATCTCAACTCACGTAAATCATAAATCTCTCGTATCTTGACCGTAAGTTCGCCAAGACAGAAGGCTCATTCAAATACGTCATTCCTGCCATGTCTTCAATCAAACTGAACTTTGGAGGGTTTTGCTCATGAATGTCATCTTCCTTCACGTTAACCTCCTAGGATTCAAGTGTAAAACAATCAAAAATAAAATGATTATATCGAAAATGTGGTGTTGCACTTGGACGTGAGTGTACCTTGAATAGTGCGCATTGTAAGTAAACCAGTATTCGTTTTGTAGATTTAAAAATTTTTTTCATGTGAAAGCTACATAGCCACACAATAAACAGTACGTTTATTTAGTCTTTTCAGCCTCTTGAACCTACAATAAAATTCCCATAAAAAAATTTTAAGTCTGACTTTCCAACGTTCGCAGATTCAAACGCATTCGATAGTAAACTGCACTTTGAAACTTTTGAGAGCAGCAACCGTTTTGAGTAGCTTAGTGTTTCAAAACACGGTGCAGTTCAATTCCACGCTTACTATTAACAACTGACCACGTGTGCAATGGCCTAACGTAGGCGACCAATTTGAAATAAGGAACATTAAGTCAATCTCACGACGCATCCGCACCTGCAGTGAAATTTAGCAAAGTTTGCCTAAAATTACTGTGAAGCAAAATGAAAAGTGTTGTGTTTTAATATCTATATAGTCACTGTTTTGACATTTTAAGCCAGATAACAGGAAAACTTGTGAGAACTCAAAGGTAGTAGTCACACATTTTGAGCACATGCAACACAAGTCAGAGCAAACTAAAGTATGTTCTGTATCTAAAAACCATTCCTGAAAACCGTTTGTGGTTCTTAAATTGGTATGCTGTGGTATCTATCTGCAGAAGGGAATATTCTGAGACACAGTAACATAGCTAAGGCTGTGGTAGAGACAAAGCTTTACTGCTAAAATATCACAGAAACAGTTTGGTAATAGAAACAAATTACGCTAATCAATGGAGGATACAGTACAAATTTAGGCAGATGTACACGCCATCCAGCTGTTGCGTATATATTGCAAAAATTCCATTCAGGTGCTAACACAGTGTTGCCGCGAATTCAGCCGCGTTCTTTTGCATGTGTTTCAATCTTTGAGGTTCGTTTAGTCTTGGTATTTTGTAATCAAACATCTGCAGTTCACTAAAAATGTGAATTAGTTTTGTAAGTATCGTAAACACTTACGATTCCCACAATCAACTCACAACCCGGGTAAACATGCAGCGGAGGTACAGTCAAGCGAACAAATCCGTCACCAGCTCCGGTGGATATAAAACGTTTTAGTAGCTGTGAGTAATTATGTTTCTTTGACGAAAAAATGTGTTATCCATTTATTGGAAAGACCTTCATAACTACGCCCTATAATGAAACGTTTTATTTAAGGAATTCGCTTAAATCACGTTTCAAAAGTCGGGACTTTGCTACTGTGCATAAGCATCAACTGAAGCAACGTGAGGTAAAAGGAAAACCAAATAAACCAAATCGTTAAAATCAATAAAAAACTAAGTATGTAACCAAGTGGCTTCAATTTGGCACATTTTCTTTGTTGTGCACTTTAAGCTGATTTCCCTGCCTTGAAGATGGCAGAATAAATGATCCCTGACCAGTCCCGTCGCCACGGGTGGGCTTTGGTGGGCTTAGCCCCCCCAAACAAAGCTCTAACCCCCCCCCAAATTGAAACGTGAAACACTATAAATAAGTGGAGTTTTGGTTAATTTTATGATGTCAAGCCCCCCCGGACAAACGAAAAGTTCCCTNTTGAAAATATTCTGGCGACGGTTCTGCCCCTGACGCGTTTTTCCAGCATCCATGATTNCATGTGGAAGTTTTCTGCATTTAGTANACTCTGAACAGAATAAGACTTAGCTTTTGGTTGTTGATGAAAACTTGGGAGCAAATGCGCTACACAAACTAGACGGATAAACAGATGTGGCAAGCCGACAACTCGATGTCTGGGTCAGTTTTGATTCAGGACACAGATGTTTGCTCTAGTGCGTCAAGCGAAGCAAAAGCAGGGAAAACCTTCCTTAGCAATTGCCCGCCGAAGTCTCGCGTGATAACGATGCGGATGACAAAGCAGATGACATGCCAATCCATTGTGACGCTGCACAGAAAGAACGATGCAGATTTGCTTATCTGTGTCGGGTAATAACTTTAGTTCAAGACAAACGCTGATTTAAACTTTCGCAGCGCAGGTGTTTGCTTGGCTCCCCTATGCTTTAACAAAACGGACACCGCAATGCACAACTATACTCAGAAAAGACTTTTCAGAAAATTACACGTAGATGTGGCAGAAACATCCTGTTTCGAGCAAAACTGGACATCCAACGACGCAGAAGCAACGACTGCGGTGTGAGGGAGAGGGTAATGTACCATGTGGCACCAAATTGAAATAGTCCGCTGCAGTACATTTTACACACACAAATTTATGACTTATGCATGCTTGCAAGTTGCAAGAAATGACAATGGAGATAAATAGCTCATACAATTTTCTCAGCCTTCGTCGAGCTGCTAGGTTCACACACGCGACTCCAGTTACAAGGGGTGTAACGAGGTTAGATGGCGCCCGGGGCAAGAAGCAAGTTTGGCGCCCCCATGTTCGAACATGAGGTTTTTTTGAAGCAAATGTACTGTATTGAAGAAAGTACTTTGACATTGTTGGGACTTTTCAGCAGCACCCCCCAGTCATTCGGCGCCCCACAGTGCTTAGCGCCCGGGAAATTGTGCCCCCCTCGTTACGCCCCTGGTTACATGTAACATTAGCACAAAACCAAACGCTCTCGCGATTTTTCAAAGTTTTAGTGTGGGAAGAACTTAATCGGATTACGACCAAACTTTGGCTAGCGGGATCCCATCAATTATGGTAAGGCCCATGCCAACATGCAAATCTTGGGAAAAAGTTGTGAAACTTTCTAAAAGTTTTCACAATTATTGTCATGTATAAGTTTAACACTGGAATGTTGCACATCCTAGATCAGCTATGTCTAACCCGCGGCCCGTGGGCCGCATGTGGCCCAGTCAACCGTTTTGTGTGGCCCAGTTTAGTTAAAGTATACTATATACTGACAACCTGTACTTATTTTGATAATCTTGAATTTGATATTTTTGATGGAGGTGGTCTTCAGTGCCACTTTGAAACGTCTGTTACCATTGCTGTTAGGATTCGAACGCTTTCAATACATTAGCTTAAGCTAAATTTAGTTGCCTAAGATCAAAGTAAGCCATTCATTGTGCGGCCCTCATTATATGTCATTAAATGTGCTGCCCTGGTTGCGATAGTGACATAATTTTTGGCTCAGTAAGCCCTTTGGGTTGGACATAGCTGTCCTAGATAGTCTTAAAAACGCAACTAAACCGTTTTCCTATTTTTCACAAAAATAGAGTAGACCTACAAAAACAACTAAAAAATCGCAGGCTTGTACGAAATCATGCTGGATGGTCAGCAGATTCTTATCATCAGCGCGCTTTGATGCTCAACGTTTTGCATATTCGTTGCATTTGCTCCTCATGAAAACCAGATGTTTTTAAACATCACAAGTGATTCCATTTGTATCTGCGGTTTTTGTGTTGGTGTTTCAAACATTATTGTCAAGATTTCCAAGTGTTGCTCTCGTCTGAGTAAAATATCCAAAACTGTTTTTTCTTTGATTATGTCGGATATTCTCAAACTCAGCAAGCGAAAAGCTGAACGCACAAGGGAAGCAAAGTTCATGCGCAGTAATTGGTTGTTTTTGCAGAAGCAGCAGTCGACCACCAGAGGGACATGGATCAATGCCATCAACCGCATCAGACGATTTACAATAACATAAAGTGATCCTTCGGTGAATCCGGTTACGAATGAAATTTTATGTGCTGACAACAAAACCTATTGCATAATTACAAACTTTTATACATAGAAATAACGTACAGAATGAATAAAATCCCCAACAATAAAAAAGGATTTAGACTCTATATTTGAAATCTATCACACACAGCCAAATAAAGTTCAACAGCTTCAGTGGTACATGAAACTTTCGCAATGTTTGCGATCAAGTGAAGTGACACAAAAAATAAGTTACTTGCTAAATGGATAAGCAGAATCCTTATTTTCTTCGTGAGCTGTGAGTTATCTGCAATTGTGCCAGATCAACCAAGGAGCTTTCTGATGCTCGGGAAGGTTAGCAGGCAAAATACGAAAGAGAGCAGGAAAACGTTTGTAAAATATCTTACATCACCGTTGTCCAGTTTAACCAACTTGCATCCTTTTTTTTCCGAAGGTCCGGTAACTTCACCCTTTTGATAAACGTTCTTCTTGCACGGCACCCATACCTGTCAAGTAACGAAATCAGGTTATGCGAAGAAATTTTCTCGTTATTTATTCTATGCTTCAATGCATTGCAGAAAGATTATCGCAACGTCTGCATGTAAAAGTTTTCAACAGAAAAATTCCTGCCAAACGATGTGACGGTTCCTTTTTGAATATACATCTTTTCATAATGGATCTCAGGTCAGCCTTGAGTTGTGTTGGTTCTCATAATTTGTGATTAAAGTCTAGTTTTCTATAAGCTAAGTTCACAAAAATGCTCTTCACAGGCTTTCATAAATATGCTTGTTTTGTAGAACTTATGCACTGAAACAGGTTATTTTTGGGAAGATTTGCATTAAACAAAAACAAAAACAGTCCACTACAAGAGGTAGCGCAGATTTTCGTGGAAAAGATATCTCTACGTACTTCTACGAGATTCGGATCAGCGCTCTATCAAAAAAATTTATCTTTGTCACACATACCGACTTTTTTCCAGCATATGGTTGAGACTGAATTTCCATCATTTCTATGCTAGTCAGCCGAAGATATGGAGCAGCGGCCCCAGCTTGAACTGGATCCCACAGAGACATGGTGAATAATATTCGTAATCTGAGTGTCAAAATAGAAGTCCATATATGACTTGCGTAAGTTATCCCTTTACACAGAATCTTCATAGTCTTAAACAAAGATGCTCTGGTTTGCAGAGCACCACGTCTTTTTGATACAAACTGATAGTGAAACAAGCGCTTAGCGGATGCGTTAATCCAGCAGGTATATAACAGCATGCATCGATGCGACGGCAGCGGTGTTACATCCAGTAGCCGACCGGCGACCAATTGAACGCTTGTAGCGCACTGCTTGTACTTGGCAATTCAAAAAAGTGCAAGAAAGTTGCAAAATACTTTGCACTGAAAACAATTCTAAAGAGACTTAATTGCACAAATGTTGGTTCACCAGTGATAAAAATTTTTAGATAAAGGTGCGAATTCTCAGCACACCTATAGGGTTACCATATATTTTCCGAACCGGGGCGGTGCACTATTGTGGTGGTAAAGCTTTCAAATAAGGTTGATGGCAATTTATAACATGTGTTTCCCAAAGAGGACAAAAAGTGTGAAGCATTCTTATTTCGTGTGAAAAATTGCTAAAAATATAATGAAGAACGAAAAAGCTCATCACTCTTTTCCGGCTCATTTCCATCGTTTCCTTTCGCAACTCCTGATTTTTTCCTGTTGTCTACAGCTACTCAGGTTGGTTTTCCGGGACAGTCAAGCAGCAGAGAGGGACTTGAACCAAAAACCGAAACTGTCCCGGCCAAACCGGGAGGTACGACCACTGATCAGTCATCCTAGGTGCATGCTACCGGTCGGTTTTTGCTTAGAATCCCTAGATGTTGCAAAGCAGTATGGGAATACGTTACTAAGTGTTTCCGCATAAGCGACGTCAGCAGTCTTTCACAAAATTCTAGTTTGTAGTGCCTTCGACAGGACCCATTAACCTTAACTGCAGTCAAAGCGTCACAAAGGCGTCTGACTAACAGCTATCAATTTGTCCCAGATATTTGGTTACGGCAGGTGCCTGACAACAAAACCCTTGAATATAATACTTGCTACAAAAACATGTGAAGTATTTGCACGGTATGACACATGTACCTACCTTTTCGACAAAACGGAACAGAAGATTCCACACACTGGAAGAACTGCAAGATCAAACTTAACAGCAACGGCTTATAAGACCTTTCCAAACGGCTTATCTTAAGTGTCGTTCTAAGATAGTGGTCGAACCGGGCTATAAGCAGGCATACCACATAGTTCTCGCTTGTCTTTATCTAGCCAATTCGTCAACGATGTTGTGACGTCTTGCAATGGTTCAGCTGCATCTCTCCATCAGTGAAGGGAAGTAGAAAAATTAAAATTCACGTTTCATGTCAAAGGAAATGTTGAATGAATGTATGTTTGCCTAATATGTTTGCGAGAATATATGGAAATGATTGTAGGACATGACAAAAAAATTGCAAAGTTTGTGTTCATTCTTAACAATCCGGATTTATTCAGCTTTTCGCTATGTCTTCTAAAGCTAGCATCCACCATGAACAAGGAACCAGCTGCTGCCTAATCATTCGGAGTTTAAAAGCGCTGATGAACGCCTCATGTTCAGACATAAAACCTGCCCGCACTTTCACTCCAGCTGTTTTTAGGGCAAAAGTGTGTCTAGTTGATAAATTATGATTTAGACACAAGTAAAACAAGCTTTTAGGTTAAATCCAGCAAAAGCCAGGCATTACGTAATTTTCTTTTATCACACGCAAAATTTGTCATATAGTGATTTTCGGGGGTTTAACGTATCCAAACCACCTTGACTGTACCGCTGATGTTTCGCAGTCGCCATTCCATCATTTGTTTGAAATTCTGCTGAACGCAGTTTCATATTCGTCGAGAAAGGCTTCAAACTTTTCAACGAAGGATACAAAACTGTTGAACGATATCTGAGGAGTTCTGAGGGGAAAATCGGAAAAATGCTGCGCTAACAGCAAGTTGATGTAGGACTACAATACACACTGGCTTAACAACATGTTGCTCCTTCGTAAAACAGCCTTGACCTGAGTAGGCGGATTGGTTGCTGTTAAACCTGCTGACTCAGCAGTGCTGAGATGTCATCTTAACATCAATTAGTCTTTACTACCAAGCTGTCTGCGGCTGCTGATAAATGCCTGAAAAGTTTATTTAGTTTCAAATGAGCTGCGAACCAGAGGGAAACAAATTTTTTCTGTTAAAAAATTTGCTGATAGATTCGACTTCGTTACTTTTGTGAAGACTAATTAGTTTGGGAATGGTGCGTTATAAACATGCAGTACGATTGTTCATCTGATAAGTGCGTGACAGAAAGTAGTTTATTAACTGAAGCAAACGGCTGGGCAGTAAAAAACGTCATTACATAAAAATGATGCTGCAACTTCAGTCTTGTTATGCTAGTAGGGACAAGCTAATTTTAGATTCTAGTTTTTTGCATTGTTCTGAACACACTGTATCACATAGGTAGGCCTACAGTACATGGTTGTAGGCATAGGTGCAGGAGGTGATGGGGTTTAATTGCAATTTTTATAAATATCTACTTTTTGGACATCATCGCACTTTACGGGTACAACGCTGCAGCACCCCATAATTTTAGCCCCCTACGCAGTCCCGTCGCCACGGGGGGGCTTTAGTGGGCTTAGCCCCCCGAAAAAAAGCTCCAAGGCCCCCAAATTGAAACGTGAAACACTATAAATAAGTGGATTTTTGGTTAATTTTATGATGTCAAGCTCCCCCGGACAAATGAAAAGTCCCCCCTCAGAACTGCAAAGCCCCCCTATTGAAAACTTTCTGGCGACGGTTCTGCCCCTACGTTTACGTTTTCAACCTGGCTGGCTTAAGTACACTGAAGCAAGCGATTACAGACCAGCTGGAAGGCTGTTTAATTGCATATTAAATTCAAGTGCAAGTTGCACTTGGCTAGAACTTTTACTTAGTGGGCAGTGGCGTAGCTAGAGTGTAGGCTGCCCGGGGCGGCCCTTGAGTCTGGCGCCCCCGAAGCCCATAAAAATACGTACTGCACAGTGACTGGCTCTTAAAAGNTTTGTAATATTAACTAGTTTGTGCAACATTATAATATTACAGTAATCTCACATGCTAAAACATGGTATGCTTGAAATACACACCAAAAACTCAAACATTGTAAGCAACAATTAAACAAAAAGCAAAATAACGTATGGGGAGAAGTAGTAAAAAAGTGTAAAAAATTAGGACCATTTTTATTTCTGAAATAAACTACAATTTTCTACATAGTAACTTTTCTTGCTATTTTGTTGGCGAATTCTTCAATGGCAATGTCAAAAGTCATTTCATCTGTCAATCGTGGCTCTATAGACAGTGTGACATGGCAAGATTTCGCAACTGCAAGGTGCTCATACTGGATCTAAAGACAATTCTTGATCAGTTTTAGTTTCGAAAAACTCCTCTCACAGGTAGCAACAAAACGGCAATTTGAAGAAAATCCGCAGCATGATTACTATATTTGGAACAAAGTTCCCAAGGTTATACTTTTGAATAACTGAAAGTTCAAGGGGCAACAACTATCAATATTTCTTTTTCGGCTGATAACTGCATTCAACCTCCTGTATAACTAACTGGCCTACTTGGAGTCTGAATGTAGTACGGTGAACTAAAATTTTTTGTAATGACGCATCAACATCCTGAAGCAAGAAATCTTTCCCTTAAAAAAAACGAGGAACCCTCGGAACCCTTAGAACTCACGTAACCCCACTACATATTTTTCGGGACACTAGTGTTCCGCGGAACCCATGCTGAAGAATACTGAGCTGGATTGTATTTCTACACACACACGGAAATCCATTTTGACGAGCACAAATCCATCTACACGTTTATTATATTTACACAGAAATGTTTCTTAGACCCAACAAAGCGCTTTTACTCGCAGGTACAAAACTTAAGAGCACTTTGAAAAGCTTCGAGGTCACCACAGCCACACGTTTGCCCACAGTCATCCACCATACTCCCCAAGTTCTATAACTTCATACAAGGACTACGATCAGACGTCAACAACGACCCAACACTCGATCAATCAACCGTGTAGTGAATCAGTAAAATTTGACATCAAGTGAGTTGATAGGCGTGTTGAGAACCGTGTTGCAGCGACATGTGAAAAAGCCGATTGATACAACANCCCAGATACACGATTGTTTGTTTGGCTAAGACAACAANCATTTAATTACACTTGCCATAGTTTAAATTACTCATAACTTCGTGTAATGTCCCGACTTTAAAACCACTTTATTTATTTCAATACAGTCGTACAGGTTTATAGCCTATAGTGCCGCACCCATAAAAGTGCCGCCAGGGCCGGACTGCTCCCCCCACCCCCCTCAGCTACGCCACTGGCTTAACTGAAACAACAGACTCGCTAGGTCGCAAGCACAGTCTATCAAGCCGCCATCTCCGCAAGTACGATCGAGCCAAACATTGTTTGTTTGTTTTGTATTTTTTGGCACTTTGCAGATGGTGTGCCAGGACAGAATGTGGGGTGGTTTATCATACCGGTTTCCCTGTTTGTTTTATGTAGGTCAGGATAGAGCGCTGCGCTTTAGGTGTTCGAAGGAGTGTGATCCAGTCGAAGTTTATTTGCAGGGCGCGGATGTTACTTGTTAATTCTGTCCTTTGACTGCTGAATTAGGAGCAATGAATCAAAAGTGTTCAACAGTTTCCGTTGTGCCACACGTATCACAGTGACCGTCCAGATTTAGTCCGAGTTTGTGAAGATGTCCGTTGAGTTGGCAGTGGCCTGTACATAGACGGAAGATCTTGGGAGGGAGGGGGTGTTGCAGTGTTTTGTCGAAATTTGGGAAAAGTAATTTGTAGTGCGTTGCTTTATTGGAAGTTGCATACTGGTCATTCCATTGTTGCCAGCAGTGCATTGATATTGATGAGGTGGAGTCGGACAGACTTAATTTGGTCAAGGTTTTTTTGTATACGACATCGGTGGGTGAAGGGCCATTTATAGTAATAGTCGCGCCAATGTATCTGCCGTGTCATTGCCTGGGATGTCCCGGTGCGCTGGGATCCAAAAATAAACAACTCGGGTTCCTCTTTGAAAAAGGACGTGATTTAGGCAAACGATTTTGTTGACAAGACCATGTTTGTTTCAAGTAGCATGACGGATGGAATTTATGGCGCTAAGACTATCAGAGATGATGAGCGCCCCGCGTAAGTTGGATCGAGTCAGCCAGTAGAGAGCAGAGAGAATCGCATAAAGTTCAGGGGTGAGGACTGATGAGTGACGATTTATCTCGATTGTTTTCTTTATATTATATTCTGGTATGTAGATTCCACTTCCTGTCCGGTGTGTCGTTTTGGAAGCATCTGTGTAAACCTGGATGAGATCCGAATAATTGTCATATAAATGAGAAAGGACAGTAGTTACTGTGACGTGCGGATTTTGGAGGTAGGGGAGGTGGGTCATGGAAAGATTGAAGTGTGCTTTGTGGAGGAGCCAAGGTGGTATGTGTGGTGCATCAAGGACATTTACATTGAGATGGTCCTGCAGAATTGCGTGCTTGGTATACAAGAAAGCGCGGACACAGGGGGGATGCATCCCCCCCACCAGACCTAAAGAGGTGTTGACATGACACTTGATTTCATTGAAACTCATCGCCAAAAATATTTTTGTACTGCACATTACTTAATCGCTA
>JGI24158J21664_10009908_pt1 | contig 12716 bp, 9 predicted proteins | sample Ectturendosymbi3_FD_21664 | JGI IMG/M metagenome (IMG submission 21664) | reverse complement strand
CCCCCCCCCCTGCCCTACCCCTGTTCCGGCGTCCCCGTCGATAAGGTAAAGAAATGAAAAATATAATCCTCCGTTAATTGTTAGCCTTCGTTGAAATACGCCGCACGAAATGATGAAAAAAAGCTTTATAAGCTGCGGCTTACAATCGAATAAATACGGTACATTTCACGTCTCCTAGCGGGTTCGAATGAGGGGCGTGCTAATACGTTGGATCCAGGTTTAGCTGTGCAGAAATTATCTCCACATGGTTATCGGTTCCCTATACCTAATCTGATTTGATTGCCTTGCATGGCTGAAGAGCTCAGCTTTACCTTTCTGAGAGACTATCTGATCCGCATCTAAAACTCTGTCAGTCGCCACTAACCTACGCCTTAATTCAACCTGGGAATAATGATTGCCAGTAGGTGTTCCAGTTTCGCAATGTCTGCAGAAGTTCCAATTGCAGTTTCATCAACAGTTGCAATTTGTAGCAGCGCGCCCAGGAATACAAATACAGTGTTGCAAAAAATCCTCTCTGATGAGAAGGCTACTCCTTGCCTCATGTCCATCGTAGAACGCCGCCCAAATTACGCTATTGCTTGTGATAGATCTTGCTTATTTCACGGAGAACTAGTCAAAATTGAATCAAACCGTTGGTAGGTAGGCAAGATAACTTTATAGACATAACTTATTATATTTTTACCTCTCTTTCTTCGACAAGAAGGTGGACAAGATAGCCTGCAAGATAACAATTACTTATTGTCACTTCAGGGGCACTTTAGCAATAATGTTAAGACGTACTACTTGAAAAGCTTTTATTTTTTTATTTTTCAGAGCATCGGTTTCCCTCCACATTTCGCCAAGACAAAGAAAAAAAAGATTGCCGTGTTGCAGGTTACAACAACTTAAACTCATCGGATGTTGATGGGAATCAAGAAAGTCCAGATGGTGTGAAGGTTGGAATATTGCATTTCGTTAAATAACCTAACGCAGTCGCATATCAGTCACTCTCACTTCGCAGCAAACTGAACATATTCTTTAGGGAAGCTTTTGCTTTGTATAAAGCTTTTGCTTTTTCAATTTGATGAGCAGACTGCTGAAGGCCATAGTCAAATAGTTATTTCAAATAAAAGGTGCATCTAAATCAGCAAAAACTCTAACAATTCTTTTACTTTGATAACTGCAAACTAAAGTTCATTGCGTGTACCCACAGTTTGTTTAAAGTTATAGGAACTGTGTCGTATCAAGTTTAAACTTATTCAAATTTTCACCAAGATCGCTGTTAAAATCAGGTAGCCTATGCGCTGCAATAAATTAAGCGACCAAAACCACTTAGAATTTTTCACTCCAATGATCGAGATTTACCAGAGTTGCTCTTGGATCAAGAACAAAACAAAGCTCTTCGGCGCAGGAAAGCAAACACGCAAGATTTCCTTGCAGTTTGAATGCGAAAAATTCTCCAAATGACCAATGTAGTATTTCAACTCATGGCTACCACTCACAGAAATGCATACGTTTATATTCACTCATATATTCCTCGGTTTATAAGATTGCATTTAACTGCCATCTCCCTGGCTTTCTGCAGTCAAAAGCAAGCGTTAGGCCTCTCAAACCTTGCTGGAAAGTTTATTCCTCAAAACCCGGTAGAGCTAAACAATAGCACTGTACATATAAGTTTCCGTGCAAATGAAAAAAAAACACTGTTTTAACTTGAAGAAAAATGTCAAATTTTTCGAATCATAACAATTCTTTCCTTTATGCCTCAGTTGATATTTTTCCTGAACAAGTGCTATATTCGTATCTTTAAAAACGCCTTGAAATTAATCAAAGGAATACGGCGATTGTGGTGAACGATTATTGCGCGTGTGTAGCCTAATTTATGGACCGGTGTCAAGCAAAATTTCTGACCTGTGAAATCGCTGACTTCACACCATCTGCGCATGCCCAGAAGGATATTTCAGTCATGCATTTCGCAAGCGGTGGCTGTTCACTGAGATGTCAAATATGCTAAGGACTGCTGATTAGAGTTTAGGGTTAGAGTTTAATGTTAGGGTTTAAGATAGGGTTTAGGGTTATGGTTTAGGGTTATGGTTTAGGGTTATGGTTTAGGGTTATGGTTTAGGGTTATGGTTTAGGGTTATGGTTTAGGGTTATGGTTTAGGGCTATGGTTTAGGGCTATGGTTTAGGGCTATGGTTTAGGGTTATGGTTTAGGGTTATGGTTTAGGGTTATGGTTTAGGGTTATGGTTTAGGGTTATGGTTTAGGGTTATGGTTTAGGGTTATGGTTTAGAGTTATGGTTTAGGGTTATGGTTTAGGGTTAATAAGTCAAATATTTTTCAGTGGTTGGATATTCCCAAACTGTCGCTTATTGTGAACCATCTGACATCTAACCAAAAGTTTTGTCTTCCCGATAGACATCAAAAAATTAATTGCCAAAATTTATTCTTTTACTCTGAGCAGTGATGGAGTCTGGAGACTTGGTCTCGGTCTCGAGACTCGTCTCGAGACCCATTTTTGCGAGTCTCGGTCTCAAAGTTTTCAGGTCTCGACTCGGTCTCGAAGGCTACAAGTCTCGAGACTTTGAATATTGCAAAGAAATTATTTAGTAAAATTTCTACAATTCAACGATTTTTTGTTTGTTGTATTTTCTGGTAAGAAACAACCAAAACAAGTTGGAAAAATGCCAGAAAATTTAAAAAATACAACTTAGAAGTGAAGACGACATTTTTTCAAAACTTTCGGCAAAATCCATAGATTTCGAAGACTCGAGTCTCGGTGTCGAATTTCAAGTCTCGAGTCTCGGTCTCGGAATTTTTGATGAAGTCTCGGTCTTGAAGTTTTAACCAGGTCTCGGTCTCGAAGGTTACGGTCTCGACCACATCACCGACTCTTAGAAGCAAAATGAGTGACATACAAGCAGTATTCCCTCTAAAGTGCGCAAATGCGCAGATCCACCAGATAATTTGTGCAGTGCTATCTCATTCACGCGCACATCCAACTTCCATTTTTAATACTGTATGTATATCGCATAGCCCTTTTAACACTTGGAACGCTTCACTATAGTACAACTATAGTTGTGTGTCTGCATGGTTGTGCAGTTGCATGCGCTTAGTGCGCAGCAAAACAAACATATGTTAAGTGTACAATTGTTTTAGCTTAGAGGGAACACTGCATACAAGTATAGGTAAGAAATTTGCTTGACACTGGGACGGATTCTTGGTCACAGAACTCGTTTACATGACGGCTTTTGCTAGTTCAAAACTTGCGAAATTGTGCAACAACTTAATCTTCGCGAATCACTTGATAATCCGCGAAACTGCAAACGTCTGGATTCTTATCAGTGGAGTCGCACTAATACGGTGTGTTACACAGTAGAATGATAGTAATAAATCGGTTCTAGGACTACAGCCACCTGGACAACCGACACCGGAAACTGCCACCTAGGACACATTGAATTTTCTACGTTTATTGAATTCTCTACGTTTATTAAATCTATTTGACCTTTTCAATGTTCTGCTTTCATGTCAAAAATTTTGAAGCCACAAATGTGTATAACAAAAGTTTCTTAGTCCTTTGAACACCTTAAAGAATCTTCACTTTTTAATACTTTTGGATGAAGAATATCCTATCGATGTCATTACATCTTCATAAACATTCTGAAGTCAGTAGAAACATTAATTTCTATGAGCCTTTTCAAGTTTTTCACAGCACATTTCTCTCGTGCTCATTATTGCGTTGTATTTATTCCATGCACTCATCAAACCGCTTTACTTCCGTGCATTTCAAGTTCTATGCATTGCTTCACCTTAACTGTTGATTTGTGAGTGACACAGTGGCAACAGCAAAGTTGCATTTGCTGCACTACGTTGAAGCAATAATTCCGTAGTCCAGTGGTTCCCAACAGCTGTGTCGCGAGAACTTCTTTACGTGTTGCAACGCGATAGTGTGAACTGAATTTATAGCTCATATGCGATGTGTAAAACACATTATCCTATAGTTGGCAGTTGTCGGGTGACGACTGTCCTGATACCCAGTAATTCCTTTCATCAGCGTTCTGCAGGTGCTTTCGATCATGCGTTGCTGCGTGTTTTTGTCAGTGGATAATTGAACATCAAGGAAGACACCCCTGTTTGAAAAGTGTTCTACCTCTTTTTCCTCTTGGCAGATATTTCCATACAGCGTTGTGTCAACTAAGAACAGAAGATTACCAAAGGAGGTAGATCGCACGTGTCTGGAGGTATTTTGTAATTTTGTTAATCTAAATGTTTCTCATTAGCTTGATGGCAAACAAATTATTGTTAGTTGCGCTTCGTATCACTGCTAGCAAATGGTATATTCAGTCAAGCTATTTGTATCCATTTGCCCTGTTATGCCCATTATGGCGGCAAAAAGTTTTTCTTCAATAAAGTGTATCTCGATCATTTTGGCATCCAGCTTCACTCACGCAACACATAAGGGCTTTCATCACTGCGTTTACCTTGTGCAATAGCATGTAATATCTGATTTGGCTAGTAATCTTAACCAGTCAACTAAAATTATTGGCAAACATACATGCTATCGCGATGATCTACAAGTGTTACCGAGAATCGCCGGTTTGGAAAAGGTCAACGCTCACAATATGAAGTAGATCTCGAATGTTGAGCCAACGTCGGGGGCTGGATTTCAAATCTCTGGTTGCTAGAATTCAAAAGAACCCACGCTTAATTCCAATACTATCATTTGAAATTTTTACCACTGATCAAAGTCATTTCAAAAGGTAGAGTACGAAAGTGAAAAAAGTGTTGCTTTTAAATGAGATTGTTGAAAGAAAACGTCCATGTGTTTTACTAAATCCAATGCGGAATTAGGACCCTGTAGCGTAGCCAGGGAAAACATGGGAAAATAGAAGAGAAACTGTGGTCGTGGTTCTCCCGAAGTCAAAGACACAAAATGCACCAAACAGCGAAAAACTAAGCAGTTTTTTCAATAAGCTGTAGGGACGTTTTCAATAGGTAAGAAGCATTTCGGTAAGCAAAAATAAGCAACACCGGCATGTTTCATGTTTAGGTAAAAATTGGATGCGAAAAAGAGCAGCTGATGAGTTTTTCGCTCTTCACCTTCTGTAATGAAAAATTACGAAAACTTTGTTTCTAAATCAGATTGAACATGTGCCACAAATTTGACCATTTTTAATTTTGAAAATACGTTCTAACATTATCAGCATTGTCAAAGTATCAGCTTTGCCATGGAGTCTGCTGGACCTTAGACTTGCTGCCCACGATTGGTGGACGTATTGACTGGGGCAACCCAAACCTTTTCAACCAATAACGATTTATCCCAAAATTCAATAATTGCACTGATCAGGTATTTACAACAAAGGATATTGTTGAAGGAAAGTGGTTTAGAACCAAATATTTTGCGGAAGAGCGTGCTTTGACATTTTTTAACCGAATACGCAAGAGCGTACTAACATAAGACCGTCTCAGCGCTCAAAACGTATTTTATCACCTGATTGAGGAGAATAACTTCGCTGCTGCCTCTGGATTTGATTTAGGAAAAACAAAAAATTAATTGATTCGAATGTTTTCTTAATTTTCGATTTCTATGGAAAATTAAGTGATTGATTAAATGCTAATGAGATCAAGGGTGATTTTCAGAAACATTTATCTTCTGTGGAGTTCGAAGAAGTGTTCAACATGTCCCGTGACGATTTTTGGCGCCTGCCAAAGTGGAAGAGAATGGAACTTAAAAAGAAGGCGCATTTATTCTGAGTCAGAGATTTTATTTCATTCAAGGGAAAACTTTGAATGTATGTCAAGAGAGTTTGAGGGAAGACATCGGAATTAAGACTTTTCGAAATCATAAAAGTTGCAAACCATAGAAAAAAAACGCGGGTTCCTATTACACTGGCCAGTACGAAAAATTTGTTTGGTAACAAAGATGTGTTAGTTGTTTTAAATCATTTTGGGTCGATCATTTTCAAAAAATGCAGCCCGTTTTACTCTATGAAGTCTAATTTTCTTCTACGTTACCACTGCTACAGTGTTTATTAAAGCATTCAGTTGTTGCAGGAATGAAAAACGTGCAGGCGGTATGAGAAGAATCGTACAATCATATTTGTTTTCGATAAATGCCATGCCACGTTACCAAGGCATACAGAGCTGCTGATACTTCGAATTGTCAAATATCAACCATGAACTTGCGCTTCAGTGATCTCCGACAGCGAGCGGCAAAAAATCATCACGTTTAATTGACCAGCAGTACTCGACTGTCATGGCAACATCTCATTTTGCCTGGTATTTGATTTGCATTTCAGTGGTATTCTGATGTACGTGAGTGTTGTCCTTACTCATAACACTAACGTCACTGAGGTTTACATGGAAGCAGTGCCAACACCACAGCGTAACTCAACAGTAATTTTTGGGAAGCTGATGAGCAGCTGCGAAACCTAGCTCTAGATAAGAGCTTTAAGAACATGTCTTGCAACAGCTATGAACGTTTGTGCTTACTGTCAAATTCAACTCTTTTACCCTGAAATAATTTTGGGGAAGAAATGTTATTTGTTCCAGTGCTTTTTTGATCTTATTGTTGCTTCCAGTCACGTTTGAACAATGCTACTTTTGTTTTTTTAATTCTACAAAGTTTTCAAAACTACTGTTTGACGAATAAATCCTCCTAATCTTAGGCATATTGCGTAAATAAAACAACAAGCGTATGGTAAAGGACATGCAACAACTACAGTAATTATGGTAATACTTCTAATGACGTTTTTATGCACATAATATTTAACCTGATTTTATTTGTGCTGGTTGCGAATTCCTGCAGCTATAGTAGAAGTCATGTTGACATGCTGTCAACTTCCTGACATTTCTTTTTGGAAAAAATTATAGTTTCATTGGTTGATGTCTGATATATTCTTCCTTGTGCTTTAAGAAAATCAATAAAGATATGGCGTAAAAACAGCGCGTTTCATCAGCTGCGTCAAGCGCGTGGTGAAAGGTAAATACTGTAGTAGTTAAACGGCCAGCTCAATAGATATTCGTTTAATGCTCTTTTCATAAAACGCCCACTCATAAGTTCATTTGCTCAGGGGTAGTCTAAGCCACTCAGCCATTGCGATTTCAGATATTTGTGTTCACATTGTTAGTCGCATTTAGTTCGTGTCCTAACCCCGAAAACAAGCCACACTCTTCAACATAAATTATTTCAAGAACTAGCTTTGCTGACTTTTCCACTCCTGAGTGGTGTGGTAGCATTACAAACCAGTCATGCAAACTGAATGTGCTTTGCTGCATGTGATAAAACGCAAGCACGTTAAACAATGTAATAATATTCACCTATGTGACACTTCGTTCAGCAGCAAAGGAATCGGGTCATTAAACCAAAACCTTGCAGGATAGTTTTTATGAATTACAAAAAGTACGGAGTGGTTATATTATGGATGTCTCTGATCCATATGCCAAACTCAGCAGTCCAGCAGTATGAAACTGAAGGACTGGTGACATGTAAGAACATTTTTGCTCTATCAGAAAATTACTCGCATTAAAGGAGACATTGTTGCACATCTTAGGGCAAGGACCTGTAAATTTAAGGAAAAAAGCTTTGAATGATTGACATGAGTGACTTGTCGCTGTAGCTATCAGACCAAGACTTTGCTCACTAAATAGAATGTTTGCATTGCACTTCATCATTCTTGCCATGAATCGCAAAAACTCTTCGTCCGCTGCAAAAAAATAGTCAATGAACTACATTCGAAGAGGTTGTTCATCAACACTTTCTTCTTTGAAATTGTCTGATTTTTTAAAAAGATTATCAGCTCCCACTACATTCAAATCTATCGGCATCTCTTCCTATCGATCACACTTGTGGCCGAAGTCCTCGTTGAAGGATACGTGGTAGCTCACAACCACTTTTCTCTTTTCTTCATCATAAAGTCGGCCAAACTTCAAACGCTATGGCATTATCGAAAACGACAGGATTCTTTTCTTCAGCAACCTCATTTTCTTTTACTGCGGCTATATTGCTTAGTAAGGAAGCTTTCAATGGATCAGCTACCATACTACCTGCATTTGCAGATAACTGCTCAAGCTTTGCTGTTTCTTCATTTTCCCTTGCGGACTTAGATGAGCTGGCCTTGTTTGTGGAATCTGATATAAAATGATCGTGCTTTTTCGCTTTGTTTTTTTCGTTACTTTCGTTTTTCCACTCATTACGAATTGTTTGTTTCTTTCCGTTCTCTTAATTTCGGTTACAAAACAAGAGAATCAACCCGCTTCTTGTTATTATTTCATCAAAATTACCTGCAATAACAAATATTATACACAAATTACTATACGTGTTGCAGACTATTCCAAACGACAATTAAAAACTGTAAGGTTCCCCTTTTGAAGAACACTGATCTAAACCGCATCCAAGTGACTATACGCTCACTTGCTGCAACATACAAGTCAAACTGCACTATGCTGGCTACTGCCACCGGTAATTGTGCTGTAACAAACGTAACCTACAATGAGAATAAGTACTATGTCATGACGTGAACTGTTTATCACGAACCCTCGATGTACCTGCGCCAACGCCAGTGATAGGTCAGATCAATGACATATAACTAGGGCAACCAAAAGTCAATAAAGTCAAAATTTTTCTGCCGTTTCTAAAGTTTATGAAACGTCCACAAACCAAATTTCACACTCATACCATGAGAGGCTCCCAAGTTAATAGGTCAAAAAGAAGTCAAAATTTATCATTAGGTCAAAATGTATCGTTAGGTCAAAATTTTCTTGCAGCACAGTTTTCTCTCTTTATCGATATTTTATTGAAACTATAACAAGAGATATTGATATGCTTTTGCAAGTTTAGTTGCAATTATATAATAATAATGGGTTTGTCGCAATTTCTGACGTAATAATGTTGCATTGCCCACTACTGGACGATTGAATATTATGTAGGATAGGCGTGGTAGGCGAGAAACGTGGTCTTACAGTACTTGTTTTGGTAAATGCTCAATCCATTATGCATATAGTGTTTCAGCTTTATGATGTTCTCAGGTTTGACTCTACTGTAGTTATTAATGTACTTATCAATATACCATCCCCAAAATTAAACAATTTTTTTTTAATTTCGAAGCTTAGAGTGCATGAATATACTTCTGGGTTAACCTCAACATCTAAGGCTGAATTATTTTGCAGTTGTAAACGCAGAAAATTTATAGCTCAAAATAAAGTCAAAACTTGTAAATTATAAAGTCAAAATTTTAAGCTTTTAGGTCAAAAAATTGGTTGCCCTACATATAACACATGATTAGAAACGGCTAGCCCGTCACGCTTCAAAACGGCTGGAAAGCGGCGCTGAATGGCTGATCGACAGGCGGGACTTGTCCCTATGTAGTCCGTCGCATCAGGTGTCACGCTTGACTGAAGTGCAAAAAAGTCGGCAGAAGGGTGTGTGGTAGATGTATAGATCTGCCCAAATGACATATAATGTAACACATATAATGTGTTATATGTATTGATCTGCCTTTTTGGTTAGTTTAAAGTAGTAGTTTTCAACCTTTTCATCCAGAAACCCATTTTGCAAGCCAACTTAACTTAACGACCCCCTTCCGAAAATTTCCGGTCAGGCATATGAAATGCAGTTCTGTTTGCACAATACAATATCGCAATGACTAAAAAATAACGCACAATATCACTATGTTGACCAAAGGCTCATTTATTAAGGCTATGGCTTATGCTGGAGACAAGGGTAAGATGCACAGCATTTGTAGTACGCCGGAGTTATCAGAGAGGAGAGAAATTTTTGCGATGGGCCTGAAATTATAAGTTTACATCACTATTAGGTGAGATTCGACAAGCTGGTGCTTCAGAAACAGCTGGGAAAAGTGTTACTCTGGTTTTACTTTGGTTAGTGATTACAAGCGGTTAGATGCAATGTCGTACGTCATTTTCACTAACTTCAACACGGAGCTTAAACCTCAGGAAAATGTCAGCCATGACATGAATTCTTCTCAAAATGTTGGAGAATTCATGTCATATGATGGTACATCACATATACCTCTCTTGTTGTTTTTAAACCATTATTTTCTGTGGTTCATTCTTCAACTTTTGAAGAAAAAAAGGAAAACTAGACACTACCCATCGAATATTTTTCGTAGTTAAATAATTTTAAGGAAGTGACTAAGGATACGCCTGTCCTGACGCAATTCAAATAAAAGGGTCAGTTTGTCATTCAAACTGCGTGGATCTCGTGGCGTAACGGTTATGCGTTACGGCTACTATTCTGACGGTTTTTGGTTCGACTCTCACCATGCCAATTTTCGGTTTGTTTTTTTTNTTTACTTTTTTTCAGGCTTAGGTGTTACGTTTAGGGGTTAGGGTTACAGCTAGGTTTAGGGTTTATCTTTTACGTTTAGTTCATTTCTACCAAGCCTACTACACTCTTGTCGTGCGTTACTCTACTGTTACGTCGCAGGTGGCGTATGAATTAAGTTTTCAAATTTCAAGATCCACAGGCGTATCTGTAGCCACTGCCTTATTTAAAACAATTTTTGCACAGCTTAACAAGGATTAATGGTAATCTAATAACATACCATAGTCGATTTCTTGCTGAACAGTAACACCAAATCGGAAAATGGCGTTAAAATCATAGGCTGCTCATTACCATGCACTGACAACGGACATATGCACGAAACCTGTCAGAAATGAGTGTTTAGGAATTTACATACAATGAAAATGTCGCGTGATGTTTACAAAGTAGACCTACCTTCACCAACCATGCACAGCCACAACATCAGTGGAGCCGCCAGCAACGCTCGCAAGAACTGCTGACTCATTACAGCTGGCAACCAGTCATCTGCTGATGGCTGGTTACCGGTCGTCCACAGAGGCTGGTGACTATTTACGACAGAAGTGGCCATGGATCCAGGGTGCCGGAGGCGACTCTGGCAAGATCCCGACTTTTTTGTTCAGATGCGGATCAGGAGTCTAAAATTTGTGAAAAAATGGACAAAGAGTCTGATGTTTGGGTTAACCCTGGAATACTATCGCAGGTCTGCCAGACCCAGGTCAAATGAGGTCATTCACGTTAAATTACGGAAGCGGAAGTCGGCGCGCTTCGAACTCTTGAGTGGCTTCATGTTTTTGTGTGACTAGTAATAGGTGCGATTGCGGTAATCCACGCTCTTCTAGATTTTGCAAGGGAGCGAGTTCGTAACGAGTTCGGGTCTGTAAAAAGCTCAAACTCACGTGGAAATGCCTGACACCGGTGCGGAGGCAGTAAAGTTGGACCCAAGCTGTTCTTGGGAAGGTCATTCAGGGGGGAGGGTGGGTACCACTGTCGGGGATGAAAATGCGGAGTCTTGTGAGATTGTCTGCCCACTCCGCATTCCATTGGTGATCCACCCACTGCGCCATATATATGTTGTTGTCAGATAAACTGATGAGTTGTTGTGTGGCAGGTATAAATGGGTGTCTCAATTTCAGGTGCCGTGCATCTGCACTCGATGGACAGGTGAGCGCTGAGTGTAGCCGGTGTCCAGGCTCCACGGCACGGCGTGCTAGAGACAGTGTGGCTTCATTACAATGAAGCTCACCAGGTTGGGTGCCTGCGAGGATGGAGAGGTTGTCTGCTGATGTAGGACGCAGGCATCTAGTCCAGTCACAATTCGCAAGGCGTCGTTGATAGGGTGGGCATGCTCACTGCAGCACCATGCAGGAACACAGCACTCTGCGGTTGAAAGGACCAGGGCTAGGGTGGCTGTTCGCAAAGTTGTTGCTCCAGCACTCCCACAGGAGCAAGTAAGCCGTCTCAAGAGCATGTCACGTGATGTCAGCTTCTTGTGAAGTGACTCAAGATGTTGGCATTGTGTGAATGACCTGTCCAATGTTACTCCGAGGAACGTGGGTTCTGAGCAGAAGGGCAGAGGAGAGTTTCGTTGTTGAAGTTGACTTTCAGCTCACGTTTAGCTTCCTTGTTGTTAAGATGGAAGGCTGCTGACACCATTTTTATATTGCTGAGCTTAGGTTCCAAGTATTCGCCTATGGTTGCCATGTCCTTGCTCAGCACCCCTTCCACTGCCTGCCAATCTCCATCAGCATAACATAGAAGATGGTGGGCAAGCAATGGGTGAAGAGTTCAGAAATTTACAGATGAACATGCACTACTGCACATATTTGAGAGAAGATAAAAAAGCTAGTATAACATGTGGTGTTCCACAAGGCTCAAATCTAAGGTCTTTAATTTTCTTACTCTGTGTAAATGATATTACACATCTCACAATTCAAAACAATTCTATTTGCACATGATACAGTACTTTCTTTTTCAGCACAATCAGTCAGCGATCTTAAACAAAACGATTAATGAGGAACTAAGTGATATTGACAACTGATGGAAACATAATAAACTATCTACAGTAAAACTCATTACATGCTGATTACACAACAAAAAATACCTCTGCACTTTGACATGAACGTTAACATAATCATATCCAATGTTGAGAATGTTAAATACTTGGAAGTAGTATTAGAAACTAGGAATCCTGGAACTCGCACATAGCTCAAGTGAGAAAACAAATATCCAAAGCCTGTAGAGCTCTTTCAAGGCTTAGACTACCTTCCCAATAATTTCTTGATAATGACATATTATACTACCAAAGTTACGTGAACCGGCAGTCGTCTAGCCGGCAGTAAATAAAACGGATCTGGCAAAATACCGCTAACAATACGGGCTGGATGTGACGGCTGTCTTAACCCAGAGAGAAGGTAG
>JGI24158J21664_10009905_pt1 | contig 12721 bp, 11 predicted proteins | sample Ectturendosymbi3_FD_21664 | JGI IMG/M metagenome (IMG submission 21664) | reverse complement strand
TTTTTAATCAACTTGCGTGTCTATGTTTAATAATGAAAAATCGCGTGAAATCTGTGTTTTTTGAAGTGATAAACTCATCAGCAACTTCAATGTGTTCAATAATATAAAGATAACTTTACATTACAGTGTTTACATGCGCACATCAGGTGAGAAAGTACGCATATCGGATGAAGCAGAACGTGTTCAATCGGTTTCATATTCTCATATAAGATCACTGTCAGGGTTATATACAGCGCATGGTATGTTTAAGGGAAAGCAAGCGAGGTACTTGCCTCGGGCCCCCCTTTGCAACTGTAATGTGTAAAGTACCTTGCTTTCAAAGAAGCCCAACAGGAACTGTTATGTATAAGTCGGCTACTTTACTTTAAAAAGGGCCCCCAACAGCAGTTGTAATGTGTAAATACCTTGCTTTGAAAGGGGGCCAAAGTAACTGTAATGCATAAGCACTTTTTTTTCAAAGGGCCCCCTAACTTTATTGATTTCTCGTGCTTCATATTGCAATTTGGGGGTCGAAGCAAGCTTTCTCTGAGGTGCTAGGTGATGACGGGTCTGGAATTTTGGGCCCCCTGTGGCAGTGTGGCTCCCCCCCAATTGGGGGGTATGGAGTGCGGCTGATACGGCTCCGAGTGTAGCAAATGTAAACTGCTCAACCACGCTCACCCGCTCGTTTTGAAGGCGTTTAGAAGGCAGTGAATGATTTGGTACTATTTCATAAAAGAAAACAAAATTCTGAACGCAAATCACCCTAAAGCATGCATCATGGTGCAGGATGGGAAACAATGCCGGAAATAAAACTCTGCGAATTTTGTTGTTCAAAATAAACAGATTTTTAAGCGCGGATTAAAGGTAGGGGCGTTTTGAAGTTACTGCTTAAAACTGGATAGATTGCAACTAAACGGCACTTTCGCACAAGTGACAGCAAAATGAATAAAAACATGATATACCGCATAGAAATCAACAAAACGAACGTCCGCACCAGCACCTTATGCAAACTGACAAGCAAAGCGTTATGCACTTCGTGAAGACGAGATGGAGCGACTGTGACTTTGTCTCGAAAGCAGATTAAGTTGTCGAAAATTCGGGAAACAAAAGAAGGTTTGCTCTGCAACAAAAAAAACAACGCAATTTTCAACTCGACAATGCAGCTTCTTTTTTCAGACAAAGCAAACACCAAAATCACCCAGCGTTGCTTCGATCAATATCGTTCGTTCAACGCTGTACGACTTTGCGCGAAAACCTACATTTGCGTAGAGCATGTCAGAACAGTGTTCTATAACCGAGCCAACAACGCAGTAGACATGGACGATTGACGCGCCTGAAGACCGAGGCGACCTGGCGATGCGCAGGGCTGTGTCGACGCTTGGCAAAAACCATCGGTTTGCTACGTCGGTCCATTTGACGCGACTTAGGAAGTCCTGCGGATATAATGCAGCGCATCAAACCCAACACTGTAGTATTAACGAATAACAAACACTGGCACTTTGCGCTAAATACCTTGGCTAGACTGTATTGTTTTGACAAGCTTTTGATCATGGAAGCAAAGGAGAGTTCCAAATCGTCGTGTAATTCCTTTATTGGCTGGAGATTCATAAGAGCTCTACAAACAACATTGTTAGTTGTCACGTAGCACTTTTATCAACACACGGAATACCAAGTAAAAAACTGCATCACTCCTTTTGATTCCAAGAAAGTTTTTTTTTTAATTCAAAACACGACCGGAGCTGTATTTATTTACAAGTTATACTCTAACCGAAAAGTCGCGAATATATTTCTTATATCGTAAAAGCTTTGCACAACTACATGAGATCCAGAATGTTTTCATAACATTTATTACTATTATCATAACAGCTTGTGCAATCTAGAACAGGGGAATGCGATTCAGACAATAATTACAAAAAAAACGGAAGTCTGCGACATTTTGTAGTTATAACCAGTGAGAACAATTATAGTTCTAACCAATGACAACTTTTGATAAACCAGTAGAATGATGCAGCAACAAGTTGGTACTTTATTCAACCGCAGTCCCAGATTTCAAAAACGAAAAGAATTTGCAAAAATTAAAAAATATTTGGAAAGTTCGTCTACAACGCGGTTTTTCCTTTTTTGCGATACTAACTGGTTCAGCTCATTAACAGTTTTGTTGCTGCTGGAAACGAAGAACGAGCATTTTATCCATCCTTGAACAGCCGCATCGCAGAGTTCCGACGCGGTGCCGCTTTTCCTCGCGCAGCTGTTGGCGACCTCGTAATCCGCGTTCAGCCTTGATATCACGTCCGCTTGCTTGAGGCAACTGCACAAGAAGTTCCATCTCCAAATGCCGTCGACCTTTGCTTGGGTTGCAAACAGCATCCACAGCGTAGAAAAACTTGACGAACTTTCACTGTCGCAAATGGCACGGATGTGAGTTAACGTTGGAAAAACAGCGCAAGTCGATCATGCGCGGATGTTGGGTTCAACTTTGGTTTAATTAAGAAGTTTTGAGTCAGTGGCTGTTTTTATGTCCGCAACATCAAAACTGAAACAATCACACCTCAAAATCGAGTTAAAGTTAAAAGATTGCGTTTCGAACGAAGGTGGTAGCACAGAATTGGCTTTTACTTCGTATTTTGCCGTTTACGAGGTCTACTGGCATGTAAAAAAAATTCTGTTTTGAACACCGCTCTATTTTGAAAACCACAAGGGCTGCATGTTTGGATCTTTCATGCACAAGCAAAATTCCATGAAAAACGCAATTTCCTACGCAAAAAAGGCCTGTATAAACGTTGAGAGGGCGCCATTTTTCCAAGATCCTAGAGTTAGTTCCGAAAGTTGTCTTGAGTTTGCTCAAAACGAAACGTTTGTTCGTTTGAGCGCAGTTCCACCAGTTGTTTCGTGTCACATAGATTCTAACAAACATTTTCGCACTTTTGTGGTGCTTCAAACTTGCGCCAAATTAAAAACCATTGCCTTCTGCAGTCCGGTCGTAGGCGGTGGATTTTTCTTGGACCCGATTCGGGTCCCTAGAATCAGAAAATTATCATCGGTCTCTAGAAGTAGAGAAAATTGGGTCCCTAGAATCAGAGAAATCGGGTCCCTACAGATCCATACTGGGTACCTAACATTTTCCTTAAAAAAAACCTGGTATAAGCTTCACCAGAAACACCAACGCACCGCAGGATTTTTTCTTCTGCTGGTTTAATAAAATGTACTGCACTAAAACTCAAAAGTAGGCATTTATGTACAACGCGAATAATGTTCACACGCACGCCAACTACACGGTTGCAAACAGTACTCGCAAAATGTCCACAATCACGAACCAATGCTTTGCTTGAGGGAACAAAAATTTATGAGAGCATGAAAGTTGTAACGTATTAGAACAGCACACCAAAAGCGGCAGGCTAAACATCGTGGAGCGGAAAGAAACCCAAAACTTAAAAGCATTTCAAGCATCTTCCTCGTCGCAAGGTAAATGCAGGTAATTTCCAACATGAGTACGCGTATTGCACACACGTCGGTGAAGATGTTTGGAGGTTTTCGCGATACCATTTGCAAAAGCAGCTAACGTTTGTAAACTCTCCACAGTTTTTTTGCTACACTTAATGTAGGGTCGTGCCACGAAGCCGTTTTTATGAACTAAGCAACCAAATAGTAGCGAGTTGCGGAAAATATTTGCATTTATATTCAGTTCACTTCGGCTCATGTCCAGGTTCCGGACAAATTCGACGCACTATCCAGACTGGCCTTCTTGACAATTTCGAAGCTGCCATGTCCAGTGACACGTGTTAATAACACAAAATTTGGCTGTTGCAAGGCGGTTGGCATGCGTCTTTCAAAAACCGCTAGTATATAAAACATACCATGAACCTGATTTCGCAGTGTTCTACGTGACCTGTAAAGAAATTCAAACGCCAAGGAATGAGGAGAACTGGAAAACGCAAGAAAAATCATGCTTCTGACTTCAAACCGAATTTTTTTTGTTTGTTGACACAAGGAATGTATGTTGAGATTACACTTCACCCATACAAAAATAGACGCGCCCACAAACACTCGCGCACACAGCAGTCGGCGGTTGCTGGCTTTTAAGGACGACGGGTGTTGTCAACAAAACCATCACCAACTTACAAATGAACGCTCAGGCAGGTCATGTCCCGTGCAATCTCGAAAGGAACATCGACGGGATGAACACCATTGGACAGCATATGCTGATTTAGCCACGGTTGTAATTCATCCACTAAACGAGATGCGAGGCGAATGCAACCCGTTTCGCGAGCGTCGTTTACTTCGCAGTGAGCTCTGAAATATAAATTAGTTTAGACATCACAATAGCAACTGCAGCTGTTGGTACTTTAAGTTTCGTTTATTCGTCTACGCGTTGAAAGTTTGTCTTCAAATCTTATCACATCACAAATTAGAGAAAAATTAGAAATTTTTCATAAAACATGAATAAAGTAAAATTTAAACGTGCCGCAAGTGATTATTTTCTGCCATCTTCTAATGCAATCGATACAACTTACTTTAAAAAATACAATATCGCAATATTGGTCTTAACAGAAAATATGTGGAAACTGACATTAGACACGTTTATCTAAAGTGCTAAGCATTAGCTTCATGGACGCTAGAAGTCCCTGACCGAAGCTTACAGTGCCTGGAGTGCCAACGATACCATCTGGAGTTCCTGCCTGGACAACGATTTTAACAGAATGCTGATAGAGACTGGCTTCAACAATTAGCATCGGTAAGAAATTATTTCCTGTCGGAACAAGCTCTGTTGCACAATATTACTTGTGGAAAACGATGTTAAGATGTCAGCAACTCAAATAAAAACTTACCTCAAACACGCTAAAATTTCTTTTGCGAACGTGACGACAATCTGCGCGTCTGCAGGTCCACGCTTTTCTACGACAGTACTCAAGCTGTTCGGAGGTATCAAACCGATCTGCGACAATCGTGACAACGTTTTGGGACAAACTGAAAAACCTAATTTGCTGAGCAATAATTGAATTTATTATATTGAGAAGTGACTAAATAAGGTCAGATACAAATTTCCATCGGCATACCTGCCCGTTTAAAAAGTTCGGCGAATCTCGTAAAAGATCAAGTACGCGCCGAAGGTAAAAAGCAAACAATTTATAAACGTCAGGACTCGACCCAGGCGCAGAATTTTCAAGCAGCGATCTGAAAAATAAGCAGAAATACAACGTTATTTTACATGAATCCCAACACAAAGGACTGCTCAACGCATTGGAAATTTTTTGCGTAGTATCGGCGGCAAATGTCGATGACACACAAACCTGCATAAATGGAGGAAGAAGGTGGCCGCGTGTGTTACGAGAACTTCGAACATTACTTTTCTCTCAAGACAAACATGCATCGATGCGAAAAGACCTGAAAAAATAAACTGTTCAAAGTTTGCGTTTCATTTCAACTCAGAGCAAAACGAACAGCTCCGTAAAAATTTCAGATACTGCAGCTTTCCCTCCCGGCGCATCTAGATGATGAAAATTTATCGCTGAAACTTGCCAGCCATGCATCAGCCGCGCACGGCGTTTATACAACATGAGTCAAACTCGTTTACTGTAGGAATTTTCAATTCTGTACAGTATTTCACCTGGAGTCGGATTCAAACTGAAGATCACGCGTTGCTTGTGGTAACTGTATGTTAAAGGGAATTCGAGCACGTTTTCTGCACAACCACAATCTCTGAAAATAAGTGAATGATCCAAGTACCCACAGCCGGCGTGTTGCCAGAATCTTATGCACAGGTTCTCTGCAACGTTCGAGTACCCACTACACTATGGGTCAGTGGTGTAGGAGGCGGGGATGCAGGGGGTGCAAGCGCACCCCCAAAAGTTTTGATTTGTCGACAATTCGGGAAAAATCTACGAAGAGGTTCGCAAAATATCTGAAATTCTGGGCAAACTACCTGCAAATATGAATAAAAATGGCACTCAACGTTGTTTCATTTTTAAAAATTGGCGCCCAACGTGGGAAGAATCACATGAAGACCCCTTTTTGGAGGTCATCACAAAATGATCTCTGTGGGAGGAAATACTCACACAGAGTTGCATTAAAACTTTGAGCAAGTTTGGGGAAATTCGGGCAAAAATCTTTCGCACCCCCAAAAATTTGCCTGCTCCTACACTTGTGCTATGGGTACATATGAAATTGGATCCGCGCATACTTGCAAAAAAAAACACATACATATAAACCGATCTCGTGACCGGTGGCCCAAACGTCCATGGTCAAAATAATTTGCGATGTCAAAAGTAGAAACTCGAGTGTATTTAACTTAAAAGAACCACCTCAAAAAGCCAAAAATAACAACCTCGTCCCGTTTTCTTTTTGGGAATGATGCGCTGGCTAACACGCCAGCTACGGTATATGAGGCTGGATCACATCTCATCATTAAAAAAGTTTGTTACCACTTGCCAATAAATCGAAATAGTTCTGGTATTGGAAAATATGAGCACGTTTTCCCATTGTGTTAACACATATTGCGCTTAGATAGACGCGGCATCTGTAGATAGATTAACAGAGCTCTTACCGCACAAATGACTGCGTTAACATCGACAGAAACAATCCAGAACTCCGGCAGAAAAAGGGGGCCTGTACAACGTTTGAACCACTGATACATGATTAAGACTTGCACTACCAGCGAGTAAGTTTTATAGCGAGTATTTGCATTGCACTAGCGAGCGCGTAAGTAAGTTGCAGTAGGTAAGTAAGCGAGTAAGTATTTGCACTACTAGCGAGTAAGTTTTATTTTTATTGAAACGCCCCAGATTAGCAACGCATCCCACTAACGAATATGCTGTAGTGAAGTCAACATGGGTCATCTTACCTGTTACGATCAACTGTTGCTTTCTTTGCCCAGCCCTTGTAAGCGGGCAATGCCGTATAAGCGACGTGGACTCGGCCAATATGCTTGGCGCATGATTTTCGGTGCAGTAGAGTAGCAGAAGTGACGTGACAGAGAAAAACCGGTAGATCCCCAATTCGTTCAATTGCTTCATTACGTTGATTTGTATTCTTGAAAAAAACCTAGCAAAAATAACGACCGAAACTGTGTTTTCCAATCAACTTTCATACGACACTGACCTTAAAAAGTACGCTGATTGCCCACCTGTCCTTGATTTGTTCCCATACACTTCCTTTGCTCTCTTTCAGTAGTGTTTGAAGTACAGACAGAAACGCAAAAAAGCTGTCTGAATTTTTCCTTTCCAAATTGTCAGTGTGAACTTCGTCAAGCAGCTTGCATTCATCAATCCAGTCTCGAATGCAAAGTTCGTTTGGGATAAAATTTCTTATATCTGTGCAAAGCCACGTGAGACATTTGCGAGTAACTCCTGTGTAACTCGCAAGGCAATCCATTTCACCGCACGGTACACACTCTCCTATCGCGACCAAATCAAACGAATACGGCAAACCTGAAACCTGCCACGTCAATGTTGTGTGGCGTCTCGCAGAAAAAAACAATGTTCGACGCGTTCGATCAAGACCTACTACTTAAAAACAGGACCTGTTTATCCTGAAGGCCTTGCTTCAATCTCCATGTCATCACCTTTTCATCTTTTCGGATATTTGTCATGAGAGCATGTTTTTAAGTCAACGCGTAGCGCGAACTCGCGAGACAATTAAGATTGCAGTAAATAAATAGCGAAAATATAACCAGTTTGGAAACAACAAACTTCTAGTTTGATCCCCTCTGCCATTTTGCCATTTGCAAGGTTACCAAGTCTTAACAGACTTTTCAAGCTAGAAACATTGCGAAATTCCGCTAGAATAAGACCAACTGTTTAGGCCGCTGGACCAATTATACTTTGGACTCTTTGGAGCTGGACAGGATTAAAATCTGCTCGATCTAGCGAAAAATCCACTAAATTGGCAACCCTGTCACATGCATTACACATTGTGACAAACCGATTTGCAAACACGCAGTTATCATTTCTCGCACAATGACGACCTTCTGTGTTGACTGCTTAGTTTTCTTACCTTGCTGTTGAGTGGGAACGACTGCATTTAATTTTGCGCTGAAATGTCGCCACAAAAGGTGAAAGGAAGCAAGCTGAGAAGAGTCCCAGGGTGCATCGGATGGGGATGTTCTAATTGCTTTGATGACTTTGGAGTAACAGTGCAACTGATATGCGAGGTATTCATCGTGCAATGCACACTTTGTCAGCGAAAGACGGATGAGCCTTGTAATTAATGTTGAACCACGGTCGCCTTGGGATGGAAACCACTGAAAAGACGATTGTGGGCGAAAAAAGCAGTGATTATTGAAAATGAAGCCAACCAATTTATTCTTAGCCACATGCCAAACTCACCACGTCTTTCACCCACCACCACGCAAAGTTAATCGCATCCTTTTCACATTGAAACAGCTTATCGCTCGAACTGTGGAGAGTCTTCCCGTTTTCGTTAGCTGCTTTAACGTTTTGCAAAATGTTGTTTATAAGGTTTCCGACTATATTCCAGAAATCAATTGATTCGCCCAATTTTTCAGTGCAGTTCTTCAAAAAGGTCAGAAAACATTCACATGGGAAGGACTTCTTGACAACAAGCGAAGACAAAGAACATTCAGCGCCTGGAACAATACAATCGCAAACGAAATGAATAGCAGTACTTTTCACAGCCAAATGTCTTGATAACTTCATAAAATCCTATTAGTATATTTGTTATCTTTCGGATACCAAGATTTTTGACCAGAATTATCAAGTAACAGTAAGTCACAACTCGCGGACTCCAGGATGGGAACCGCAGGTTCAAGTATACTGTTTTCATTAAGCCCGAAACAAAAACTGCATAAGCTGGTGGATTAAACTCATATATTCAAGGTAATCTAACAAACATCTGTGGTTGCAGTGGTTGGTACATAAGTTTGACAGCAACCGTGACTATACCGATTACTGGCGTAGCGCTGCGAAGACAAAAAACACACTTATTTACTATTCATTTGTCGCTGACGTGCGACTTTGCCAATCCGACAAAGCGGTTTCTGTTTCTCCGGGACCTGCGACACCAAAAGGCGAATTACAGGCGACTATCCATCCCGAATAATTTCAAGGCTTCTGTAAATGGAACTTTACTTTGAGAACTCTTTAGACTGTGATTTTCAACATTTGAAAAAGCTTGGACGAAGAATCAACTCATCTGATGTATCAAATTATTATATAATTCATATTATGACTGAAACATTACTACTAAACACGATGCGTTTCATTTTTTAAGGGGAAATAGAAAATATAGCTTTTTTCCACACGATTTTTTTGGTGTGGTGCTGCTCCGCGCGTGGATCATTGTCTACGATATCGGTGGATTTGGAGTTTATTTTAGTCTTAACGAACTGCGTGAGTATAGTCACGTTTTGAGGAAAAGATCATAACGCTACTCTTTTAGACCAGCGGGCTCCAAACAACGGCCGGCGAAGCTGTTTCATCCGGCGGCAAAGACATTTTGTCAATAATGAAGAAGTAATATATTCACGAAAAATTAGCTGATTTGGTAGAATCCAACATTTCCCGTAAGATGTCCGGCCCTCGCACTTCTATGCAATAGCTTATGTGGCCCTCGAACAAAAAAGTTAGAGAACCTTGTCTTAGACCAACTGATGGAATGGCGAGTGCTGGCCGCATAGCCATTGTGTCCAATACTATAGCAAGCCAGAAAGGAAGCTGCGAGAAAAGGACAGAAATTAAAGTTTGCCATCCCAGAGTTAGCAGTCCGCAGCAGATAAATATACAGATTATTTTCAGTAGTTAACAATTTATCAACAACGCCTTTAGCAAGAAGGTTGTTGCTTTAGACCCAGCGCCTGTGTCAAGCGAAATTTCTGACCTTTGCGAAATTTTTGACCTGTTGTTGTTTTTCAGTTATTTTGCTTCTCAGAATAAATAAATAACGTCTGGTAATTCGTCTTTTGTTGTGTAAATTAAAACATTTTGGTTAGATGTCAGGTACCCACAACAAGCTACAGCACGGGAATAAATTTCACCATTGAAAATTTTCGGACTTAGTCCTTGACCTCAATTATTTTTATTTTTCTCACCCCAACCCATACCCTAACCCGACAGACTTACCTAAACACGAATTCCTATGCCCTAATAATCAGTTTTATCAACGTATTTAGCATGTAGAACAGTGGTTCTCAACNTGTTTNGTCTCATTTACCNTTTAACAAAATCAAAAAATTGATTTTATCCCCAACAATTGTTAATGTGTCAAGGCATGACTTTTCTGGAAATGGTCNGGGACAGGTTCTCCNGCAAAAATGCTTTAAACTTACACTCAGATACATGAATTTTTGTGCTTACTGGAACCAATTTTAGGGTAATGCTTGTACGAAAATTATCAGTCTCTGGGATGAAACCTTAATAAAATGCTCTTACATGCAAGTACGAATACTTTTAAGAAGTGGTTCGCTGAGGTAGTTGAAATTCTAAAAACAGTTTCGGACGAACCGGTACATCACTGAATCAATCGGCAAAATGTTTGGAAGAAGCAATACACAGCCATGTTTCAAAAAAAATTTTTTTTGGAAAGTGAAAAACAATTTCAACCAGTCAGTCAGTGAGACTTGTGTGCTTGTTTTCTACGCACAATATCTGAGGTTCTGGGAACAGTGGTTAAATGAGAGATACTTTCATGTCATCCTTGGGAATCAATCGAGATCAATATTTTGTTTTATGGTCATCATTGAGGAGAACCCTGCTTCACACAGATAAGTATTTTGAAAAGATATAATAACCTCAATTGCGCGCTTCGACAGCGTTGGAAACTCTTCACCCAATCCACACCGAAATTTGGAAAAGTCATAGTTGCAAGATATGAATTTGAAATAAGCATTTTTCAACATTGGAGATCAATCAAAACATCTTTATAAAGTACTTTGAAAAGACGAGCCCGTCTCTGGTGAAATTTACGCGTTCAGTAACGTGTTTCAAAACTATTTTCAAATATTCTGGAAGGGCTTTACTCGCCAGTGCATGCCGATGAAGAACACAAGGGGTAGAAATGATGTGCAATGCCATTTATTCACCAGAGTGGTAAAAACTGACTTCGCTGAGCACATAAGAGGCCCCCTCTCTGCATAGTGAGTAGGGCTCCGACAAGGGAGGGGGGGGGCAATGCCCCGGGGCAGCACTTTTGGTGAAAAGAAGGAATAGCAAATATCTTTCACGAATGAACCTGAAGTTAGATTTAGGTTTAGGTTTTAGATTTTGATTTTGGTTAAGGAACTACCATACGTCCCAGTTTAACGTGGCAAGTTTCTTGGGGAGGGGGGCGGAACTTTTCGACTCGCCCCTGGGCGGCACTTCCCCATGTCGGGGCCCTGATAGTGAGGCAACGTGATTACACGAGTTTGTTTTGTTGAAAGAAATTATTAATTTTTTCGTGTCCATCAGTCACTTCGCAAGTCGTCTCTAGACTTTCGCACGTCAAGAACTCACTCTTTCAACTCAAATGTATGTATATATCGGCAGTAAACCAACAAATACGTGCACTTCAACACGTCAGTTGACCCATCTAGCTGAAGGGTGACTCTTGCCTTATAACTTCAAATTTCATCTGCTACATGATATAAAATATTTATACGACAGCGTACTGTATGGTTTGATAAATAAATTTCCTTATGTTTCTTCTTTTGTTCACTTTTCGATTATATCCAAGGTGCACGGTTTGATAAGCCATTCCCCTATTGTATACGATTCCTTTGCTTTTGCTATTGCAAAAGCAACGCGACAGTCCTAACGTGTCTTTCAGAAAAGAAACCTGATAAAGGCAGAGTTCCTACAGCACGAAATTGAGCGCAAGTGGCTGTCATGTACGTGTGTGAAAACGAGTGAAGCGAGCTTACAAAATTGACGGCTTCATCGAACCATTTCAAGGCACATGGGGAAAAAGATACTTTCAGTTTTTCAACATCATCTGTTGTGCTGAAGTCGACCCGATGTCCACGTATGATTCTAAATAAGTCTTCTTCTTCGACATATTTGCTGAGAATATCGAAACCTTTATTTGTTAACTAAGGAATAACTCATTCGCTAAAAAGACCAAAAAACGCTGTCCACTGTCCAGTCTACAAAGAAAGAGAAAAATGGCGCTAGTGTCTGACCATTGTGAAAACAGTGAAATTTATTGCACAAGAGAGGATTTCTGAAGAGAGCCACAACCTCCTTTTACGAACAAACTCCAAATTAGGCCGTGAACAGAAACATTGTTGCTCATCGATTTGGTAACCTACATGCATGTGCAACAATTAACTAAAAAGACAAAACTTACTACTGAGCACAACTCTGAATCATAATCCAAGGTGCAGCATCTCAATTTATGTGATATATCCGTAAACCTAATTCATAACAACGCTCTATGACACCTGACATTAAGCCTCTCATCAATCTATGAAAAAAGCACTGTCGGATGCACATTTGCAGGTTTTTTTTAAGGAAAATGATAGGTACCCGGTTTGGACCTGCAAGGACCCGATTTCTCTGATCCTAGGGACCCGATTTTCTCTGATTCTAGGAACCCGATAATAATTTTCGCTGATACCAGGGACCCGATTTTCAATTCTAGGGACCCGAATCGGATGCCTAAAACACCTTTAAAAAACCCTGACATTTGTGTTTTGTCCTGTAACCAACAAGCCTAGTGTTGCAACCTCTCCGGTGGTGTTGCGTTGATTGTGTGATTCACCACGAACGGGATGTGCGTGAAGAACAACACCATACATATATGTGGCGCG